>LUMD01002080.1_pt1 | contig 11202 bp, 10 predicted proteins | sample 729651 | NCBI WGS metagenome assembly LUMD01 (sample SAMN03860272, study PRJNA289734) | marine metagenome | biome: seawater column; feature: ocean; material: water; isolation source: Red Sea water column Station 34 - depth 258m | place: Saudi Arabia: Red Sea | collected 2011-10-15 | depth 258 m | reverse complement strand
GTTCCACGGTTTGCCAAACAGCGGGCAGGCCGCCATAGAGTTTTTGCAGGCTGCCAATCTCTGCCAGCAGACCATCGGGCGGCACCAGCACAATATGGGCGGCGTAGCGGTACAGCCAGCGGGCCTGATCTTCCAGAATCCTGGCTTCCTGGGTTTCATCGGCACGCACCATACCCAGATCCGGCGCCAGGCTGATGGCGGTTTTCAGGCGCATGCCGCTACGAATACCCTGGCTCCTGGCTTCCGGGCAGGCCTGAATCACCTTCTGGCCAGAGCCTTCAACCACCACCAGGGCGCCCTCATCTTCACGGGTGCGGCGAATATGGTCCAGCACCAGGTGCGGGAAATGCAGATACAGCCAGAGCATGGAGCGTTATTACCCGGTTGAACCCGACCAGGGGCCCCGGACAACCCGGGTGGTTTCACGGAATGCGAGATCGGCCCGCTGGGCCATGGCCAGTGAACAGCGTTGCCCGGGCCAGCTGCCCCGGCGTTTGAGCACATTCACCTTGAGAGCCTGCTGCTCATCGGGTTCCAGTTCCAAACGCAGGGCAGCCGGAGAATTCTGCTCGGCGTAGCGCCGCTGCCGGAACAGCACGCACACATTGCTGCCAGCTTCGGCGGCCAGTTGCAGGCGACGGACGTCCCGCGAGGCCAGCTTCCCCGGCCAGGCCATCACCAGGCCGGTTACCGGTGAGCGCAGGCAGTTTTCCAGTGTCCACAGGAAATCGCCTTCATCGTCGGTATGAATCAGTACCACCTGGTCCAGATTCACACCTTCCCGGGCCAGGGCGGGGGCATAGGGTGTATGTGGCGGGGTCAGCCAGAACACGCTTTTGCCCTCTTCGCACACCCGCCGCATGAGCGGCAAAAGCAGATGCAGCTCACCAATACCCGGTGCATCCAACAGGCATTCGCTCAGTGCACCCCGGGGCCAGCCCAGGCCGCCAAGCTGGTTATCCAGCACCTGGTAACCGGTGGGTTCCGCCGGCTGTGAAGTCTGGGTATGACGATGCCCCTGCCAGACACGGGCATCCTGCATCAGCGTGTTCAGAAGCTCGCTCATGATGAAAACTCTCGAAATACTGTTTAAATATACAGTATTCTGAAAGCGACCGGATTTCAAGAGAAGGGTTGATAAAGCGAAGGGCACAACCCACGCTTGTACTACAGCCATCAACCATGGAGGTTGAAATGAGTGACCTGAAAGCACACAGCTGTGAAGCCTGCAGCCCGAACGCGCCCAAGGCGACCGAGGAAGAAAAGCAGCAGCTGCACAAAGATGTTCCAGACTGGGAAATTCTGGACATTGACGGTGAGGAGCAGCTCCATAAGGCCTACAAGCTCAAGAACTTTGTTAAGGCGCTGGAATTCACAACCAAGATTGGCGAGCTTGCCGAAGAGGAAGATCATCACCCTGTGATTGTTCTGGAATATGGCAAGGTTGCCGTGAGCTGGTGGAGCCACGAAATAGGTGGCCTGCACAAGAACGACTTTATCCTGGCAGCGAGAACCGATGCTGCCTTCAACGACATGCAATAATCCCAATCGCGGCGGAATGAACATTCCGCCGCTTTCTGATAGAGATCCTCAGCAGCATGGTTGAAGACCGCACTGACAGCCCACTGACCCTGAAGTTTGGGCACGAAGAGCTGATCATTCGCCGCCGCTACGAAGTAATCAGCATCATCAACGACTTCTTCATTGCCATCTGGTTCCTGGTGGGCAGCATCCTGTTTCTGTTCCCGGAATACGAGAAGGCAGCCATCTGGCTGTTCATCATTGGTAGCTTCCAGTTCCTGATCCGCCCCACCATCCGGCTTGTTAGCCATATACACGTTAAGCGAATTCCAGCCAGTAACTGGGAAAGTTAAAAGTCCTCTTTGTCGCTGCCACAAAGGCGTTCGTCTTGACGTACGTACCCAAAGGCGTACACTTGGTGAAAAATTGAACACGCAAGAGGTGCGTCATGACCGGAATCACAGCAACTGAGGCGCGTAGCAACCTTTATCGGTTGATTGACGAGACCGCTGAGTCCCACCAACCAATCGTTATCATGGGTAAGCGGAACAAAGCCGTTCTGGTATCCGAAGAAGACTGGTCTGCTATTCAGGAAACACTTTACCTGCTCTCCGTACCCGGTATGCGGGAGTCTATTCGGGAAGGGATGGATACCCCCGTGGATGCATGCGATGAGGAGCTGGACTGGTGACATGGAAGTTGGTTTACACCAAGCAGGCTCAGAAAGATGCAAAAAAGTTGGCCTCCAGCGGCCTCAAACCAAAAGCCCAAGAACTGTTAGCGCTAATAGCGGAAGATCCTTACCGCAAGCCGCCTCCGTTTGAGAAGCTAATTGGTGATCTTGCGGGGGCCTATTCGCGCCGCATTAATATTCAGCATCGCCTGGTCTACCAAGTACTGGAGGACGAGCAAGTGGTGAAAGTCCTCAGACTCTGGAGCCACTACGAATAATGCATAACCAGCCGCTGTTGCCGGACAATTTTTCCACCGCTTCGCGGTTCCAAAATAGCCCCAAAGCTTCGCGTTACGTGTAAATATGTTGGAAATTGAGCTAGACCCGTTAGAGAAAAACGAAGAGGGCTCCTTAAAGGTCAGGAAAGCTCCGGCTTGGCGATATGGCTTCCTGATAACTACCTTTTTACTTTGGTCTGCCTCTTTGCCAATAATCATTAACAGTGCAACATCGCCTCTATTGGGAGGCCTGACTGCAACCGGAGTGTTGGCGGCAATCGGCTTGGTCATTTGGTACGTTTTCACTAACAGAGTAAGTGGCTTCCATAGCGCAGGTCTCAGTCAGATAGTGCTGAGTCGAGGTACGAAGTATCAGTACAGTATTGAGGACGGCCTCGTTCGAAAAAACTCTGATGAGGGCAGCAAAAGCTGGAAGCCCTCAGAACTAGTGGGCTGCGAGATAGGGCATGGATACGCGATAATCATCTTTAAGACGGCAGTCTGTTACCTGCCGTTTCGCGGGGCAAGTAGGCAGCAGGTTGTTGATTTTGTGCAAAAGGTGGAGCAGTTACCTCGTAACAAATAGCTCCAGTTCGTTCCGGGCCAGGATGATTATGCGTTTGCGAACCACGACCTTGCGTGTTGATTTGTGCCATGAATACTGAACACAGTTTTCGCTAGATCGATGCCGATGGTTGTAACATTCATGATGATTCTCTCTGCTTTTGGTTGAAGACGTCAGACACCCTCAATGTGGCACATTGATGCCGTGGGAGCAGGGGGATTCCATATCATTCGTTATGCATCAAGGAGGAAGCTGTGAAAGAAACCGGTAAGATCAATTATGTTGAGATGCCCTCCAGGGATCTGGAAGCCACGAAAAGGTTCTTTGGTGATGCCTTTGGGTGGTCGTTTGTTGACTACGGTCCCGAGTACGTAGCGATCGAGAATGCTGGACTGGATGGCGGTTTTTTCAAGTCAGATAAGGTAGCCACGACGGACCATGGGAGTGTGCTGGTTGTCCTTTTTAGTACCGACTTGGAAGCTACTCTTGAAAAGGTAGAGTTATCTGAAGGAAAGATCGTCAAGGATATTTTTACTTTCCCAGGTGGCCGCCGTTTTCACTTTAATGATCCAAATGGCAATGAATATGCCGTGTGGTCAGAGCCAAAAGTATAACAATCGCAGGCAGGGCGACGGATTGTCCCTTGCGGTTTCGCCTCCCTTGCAAAGCCGTGAAACAAGCCCGTTACGGGGCAGAAAACGGCGCCACTGTGTATGATTTATGTGCATATATGAATTAATTTTCTCCAATTTTTTGCACCCTCCTTGTCCCTGCCTATACTCCTCTAAGTCATAGCTTGAATTCATGACGCTGTTTGCTCCGGCTACCACGGAGAATATGGATGTTTTTCCGGCCGGTCTCGAAACCTGCGCAAGACAATCGCTGCGAGGGATCGCTATGGCAACGTCCGCCCGATTTACTACCGTCGATTTTTCCCAATTCGATTGGCTTAACCGCATAGACGCTGACGTCCTGCTTGATGTCGGCGACCTGTCTCCAGACCTGCTGACTGTTCCCGGAAAAGACGTTCAGCGTTTGCTTTCGGAAGTGGTTCGCCTTGTTCTGGACCTGCCAAGAAACAGCACGCCGCTGGTTGTCTGGACCAAAGGCGACAGCGAGCTGCTCATCCACAGCGATCAAACCCGTATTCAATTCTCCAGCGGCGTTATCACCGTAACGGTGACGGCGGAGTGCGAGGAGCATGGAAAGCTCCGCATTCCGGTACCGATTGGCGTTGGCACCAAACAGTCGCCGAGCGGTCTTGTAATGTCCACGTTCGAAGACCTGGAGGGCCCGGAAGAGCTGATACTGGCCTGGCGGGATGCAATTCAGGCATTCGCCTGGGAATCCGTGCTTGAGGTGGCTTCTGTGCTCTGCGCAGAGGTTGGTAACGATAAGCGTGGATTGCCGCTTGTACCCGGTGCTATTGCCGCAGCGCCGAACAAAATGCTGGTGCAACCTGTTGCCCGGTTTTCACTGATGCCGGGAGTCTGATATGGGTGCTGATCAGAATCTCGACGTATTTGGCACGCTGGCGGAAGCCGTTGGCCTGACCCGCGATGGCGAACTACAGGGTGATTGGTTCCAGGACCCACTGGGCAATCCCAACGGCAGCAAGCGCGGTCTCAGCTCGATGATGTACCTGGATGAGCAGCGAGAGGCACTGATTGCGTTTGTCGACGACGTGCTGGGAGCGCCAGACAGGGAAGAGCAAGGGAGTGCTGTCTGGGTCCCTCTGTTCAGGGACTCCGGTGCAACGATATTCGTCGTGGTTGATGAGGCCGACAACGGCGCCAGAGTCGGGTTTGGCATTGAATACGACAGCGGTAGCTCGTTGCCCGCAATCTCTGTGAGCGCCCACGTTCCGGTGTTCCAGTTCGAACGTGAGGGCGCGGGAGCGCTGGATATTTCCGGGGCGCAACCCGATTGGCTGGTGTTGGGCCGGGACGACGCGCACATCGAACTGGCGATCCGAGTCATCATTTCCAACGATGCTCCTGCGCCAGGCGATCTCTATATTGGCGCCGTGGCCGTAGGCGTGGACGTTCCAACCAGCCCCTCTGATGATCTGGAATTCAGTCTCGGGTTTGAGCGGCTTCAGCTTCCCGGCACCAATGCACCCAGGGATTTTGAGCTCACCGTGGATAACATTAACGAGCTGGGCTCCGACTTTCTGGAATTCATGACGGGCCTGATCCAGGCCCAGGCCGAGGCGCTCGACACCACCAATCCGGCAACCGCACCGTTTGCGGCGCTCACCGGTTTGGCGGGATTACGGTCTGTTCCGAATATTCCGCCATTTCCGCTGGAGTCCCTGATTACAAATGGCGTGTCTGCGCTGACCGGCTGGATTGAATCCATCCTTTCTTCCGCGCCCGCTCGCAATGCCTGGCTCGGCCAGTGGGCCGCGCTACTGGGCGGAACCGTCAATTCTGGCCGAAGCGCCATTGAGTTCAGTGATGGATCATTGGCCGGAGCCGTTGGTTTGCGTGTGGCGTCGTCAGCGGCTAGGGGATTGATCATCACGCCCTGGCTGGAGGGTTCGCTCAGACCTCAGGCCGGAGCGGAAGTGAAAGCGCAGGTGGACCTGCTGACCCTGGCAACCCTGGATGGCAGTATCAAAGCCGTGCCGAATTTGTCGCTTCTTGCCGTGTTCGGGCAGGCAGCGGGCATGGGGTCGCCGCTGCTTGCGGGCGATCCAGCAATTGGGTCAATCAAAACCGGTATTACTCTGGCCGCCGGCAAACCGGCTTTTGCATTGACGGCTCACAACGTCACGCTCGGCGGCACCAATCATGAGTTATTGGATCTGTCGTCTCCCGATGCCGCGCTGGACGCCGCCGAGAGCTTGATCGACGGTGCGCTTGTTTCGGCATTGGCCACTCTCGGTCGCCCCGGCGAAATCTGTTCCCAACTGCTGGGACTCGATCCGCCTACCGGCATCTCCGGCCCTTCGGCGATCGAACTCCTGACCGACCCACTGGGTAAAACGGCCGCCTACTGGAATTCACTCGCTGCCTCACCGGCAGCCATGGCGGTTGTTCTAACGTCAACCCAGGAACTCATCACCGGTAACTCAACCAGTATTTCCGGCACCGGCACGGCAGCGGATCCCTGGAGTATTGATCTGGACCCTGTAGCGCTCGAGGTTTCGATCGACGAACGCGGAGTTCCTGAGCCGAATAAACGCGGGTACCCGGCTTCGGGAAGCCGATGGGTCTGATCTCAGGCTGGATATGGGGCAGGTTGATGTCTCGGCCCGGTCGATTGGTGCCTCGGTGGTTTGGGGGGCTTCAACGGGCTTTGCCGTGCGTGTGGATGCGCCAGACCTGTCAGTCGAAGTTGAGGCGGTCGATGCATCCGACAGTTCAACCACCAAAGTTACGTTGCCGCTGCCGGAGTTCAGTAGCGATGGCACGGTCCGCTTCAGCCCGGATTGGGGTGCCATCGAAAATGCCGTTGCCGCGTTGCTTCGGCGCCTGGGCTCGCCGATTATCACCGCGCTTACTGACCTGGTTGGCTGGAACGGCGAGGGGGCTCGCCTATCCATTGAGCAGCTTTTGAGCGACCCGGAAGCAGCTCTTAAATCCTGGATGGGTGATCTGGTACTGAATTGCAGCAATGTTCGGGTGGCGATGAGCCCGCTCTCATATCTGTTCAGTGGTTTCCGCCAGTGGGCACCGCTGGGCAATGGCAATGAACGCACGCCCTATCGAGCCGCCATAGCCGCTGCCCCCAGAGCGCCGGGCGTTGCGGTGTGGCTGGACCCTGGCTGCGACATCCACCGCGGGCGGTATCAACCTCCAGCCGGCAATTTCGAATCCAGTGAGCCGACGGAGTTGGCCTCCATTGCAGAAGCGATTCGGGCGGCTGGTACCGAGCTTCCGGACCTCGCCGATCTGATGACGGGCCGGAACCGGCTGGACGAGGGCTTTCAGGCTTTAATTGATCGCTTTACCGGCACCGACGGCCTGATCGGCCGCCCAGCGTCGCTGCCAACCGGTGTGAATGGCGTCGACATTGAAGGCTTGAGCTATCGTGAACTCGTGGCATTCGGTGCCATCAACCTGTTGCCCCAGGAAGCTTTCGGAAGCGCACCGGATGCGGTGGTTTACGTGGGCTGTGAGGACCTCTGGAGTACCTGTTTCGGAAGCGACAGCCTGGATGTTCGGGGAGAGGTCAGCGGGCCTGGCGTTCCGGCGTCCGGCAACGGACACTGGTCCATTTGCCTGCCGAATCCAGCAACAGCCGCGGCAGCAAGACCGGATCGCGGTGCCATAGACGAGCAATGCCAGCGCCTGATCGAGGTGTTGCAGGATAGGGCGACGCCCATCACGGTTGTTGCCTTCGGTTCCGCCGGGGCGGCTGCTATCAAGGCGGCAAGTACGATCACTGCTATTGATCGGGTGGTAACGGTAGGCTCGCCCTGGGCGCCGGTTTCCCTGAATGGCTTGTTGTCCGGGTTGAGCGGCGATGCCTTGCGGCTCCTCTTGCAGCTCCAGCGACCAGAGCCCGAGACGATTAACGAAGAGGAGATTGCCGGAGAATCCAACGCCCTCCTGCAGTTTGGCTATGTTCTTGACCGGGCGTCCCTGGCAGCTGGTTTAACACCCGACAGCTTTGATGAGCTTTTGCGGGCGGACCAGCAACCAATCCGGACCGGACTACCGGTAGACGCGGTTTTCGGTGCCCTTGACGCCGAAGCCCTGGAGGCGGGCCTTGCTGCAACGGTCGCCGGTGCCATTGCCTACCGCCACGAAACCTATGAGCCTCCGGCAACGCCACCAACCAAACTGCACGCGGGCGTGGATCTGCCGGTTATCGATGCCAATCTCGGCGGCGTCTTCCTCGGGGCAGGGGCCATTCTTGAACTGGCGACCTGCGATCGCGGCCCCGGTGGCGATGGTTTTGAGGTGCAAACAGACAGGCAGGGCCAACTGCTTCGGGGTGCGGCGGGACCAGTGGGTTATTGAAAGCGGGGCTGGCGGAGCTACGCCAAGCTAGCCCACCTCAGAGGTTCATTTGATTCTGGCCGAAGTTGTGGGGCGCTTGGCTGCGGCATCTCCGGATCTCGGCCAATTGCTTGCCGACATCGGGCTGGTTGCCGGAGGTGGTTATGATCCGGAAGGTTTTGATCAGCTCATTCTGGATGCCAGTGCGGCAATCAGCGCGGCGTTAAATGCATCTCCGGCCAGCCTTGCCAGCGCATTAAGGGCACTTGGCGGGTTTGGTGGCGCAGGCGCCGAGATTTCCTGGGCACTCGATGCAGCAACCATTGCCGTCGATCTCAACTCTCGCGAGCTTGCTCTGGACGTAACCCATGTGGCGGCAGACCTTGTTCCGTTGGGCCTGACGCTATTTGCTTCCGCATCCTCGGCGTCCATCTCCGGCTCCATAGGCGCAATCGAGCCGGATGTGGGCGGTCTTGAGCTTGTAGCCAGTGCAGCTACGGGCGGAGTTTCACCCGCCCTGACCATTGCCTGGCAAACTCCCGGTTCGTTGTCCGCGACGTCAATCAATCTTCTGTCATCGCTAAGCGCTTCCGAGCAGGCCACGCTGGTGAAATTGGGCGCGTCGTTCATTCCGTCAACGCTTCTGGCGGGATTGGTTGATCACTTGCGCGAAACCGCTTCTGACGATGCGAGGGTCGCCATTGAGGTGATCATGGATGGCCTGGATTTGCTGGCGCCGCCTTCTGAATTGCCCTCACGTAGAGTGTTGCGCGATTCAGGTGGTTGATGCGCTCGGCCAGTTGTTGATACCCGGCTTCACCGAAGGCGGTTTCGATTTCAGTAATGAGGTGTCCGTAACCTACGGGGTGGCCTCAGACCGACTGAATGTGGCCGTCGCCATCGAAACCAGTCATTCATTGGGCGCGACTCCGGTCATCATCAGCCTGGGCGGCGGCCTGTCCATTGCCACCAACGGCTCGATTGGCACCCTCGTTTCCAGTTCGGCGACCTTTGATGGGAAGGGCGTTGCTATCTCCCTCTCGCCAGATGTTCGCATCGACCTCCTGCCGGCTGCCCCAGCAGCGCCCATGCAGATTTACCCTTCGGGACCGGGCCTGGGATCACTTCTGGCGACTGGCGCAGGTATGGCCATCCCGGTCGCGCTTAACGCATTGATTGCCGAAAGGGCCAACCCGACGCCGTCGCTGCAAAAAAATGTGGCTATGGCAGTCTTTGAGTTGGGCAGCGCATTGGATCTTCTGGAATCCAATCAGTTTGCCGACGCCAGAATTCAGACCTTTGCCGCAGACCCCGCCGGGGTACTTTTATCCAGCCTGCCCAATCTGGTTGTTACCGCAATTTCGCAGTTGGCCAATGCTCTCGACCCTGCAGGCACAGTCGTTTCGACATCGACGCCTGCGACGGGAATCTGTCGACTGTCACTGGGCAGCACGGACCCCGTGGAGATCACTCTGGATGCCAGCCCCACGGGCCCTGCCATTGAACTGGCCGCGGCTCTTTCAATCGCGGATGTCGGAACGGTCGGATTCGACCGGGTGCGACTCAGCGCGAGCGGCGTAGCCGTTGCTGTCTCCTATGTGGCAAGCGGCTTCGACGTTGGCAATGGTTTGATTCTTCGCCCTGTAGCGAAAATTGAAGCCGGCGTGTCCGGCACTGGTTTTACTCGAATGGCCGCCCTTAGTCTCGTCACTGATGGCACGGGTGACCAGTCCGTTCAGTTCCGGTGGGCGTTGAATCAGACGCCGCCGCGGGTGGTTGTTGTTGAAGAGTCACCGTCCGGTGAAACCGAAGACAACGAGCCCGCAGCTGTGGCCCTGGCACTCCTGTCCCAGGCTGTCTCCATGGCCGCAGGTGTCACGTTGGAAGCGCTTGGTACATTGGGAACGGATGCGGTTGATGCACTGCAGGATGTTCTTTTCACCGGTGGCACACCAACTCTGGATCCCACCCTGTTTGACGACATCGTCGACCCGGAAGCATTGTTGAAGCGCCTGTTCCAGCTCGGCTTCAACCTGGCCGACCACAACCTGAAAATTACCATTGATGGCAAAGTGGATGTCGGCTTCACTCGCAACGGCGAAAGGTCGGCAGCGATTTTCAGCTGAATGCGGGTTTCTCCATTGCCGGTCTGGGCGTTCGCGTTGGCAAAAACGCAGGGCCTTTGCTGAACCTGGGTATTATGAGTATCGACGCCATCGGCGTTCATTTATACGGCGAGGCCGTGCCGGCAGGGTTAGGCGGCGGCGTTCAGGTTCAGCTTGATGGGTTGGCCATCGTGCCCTCGGCGGCCGGCGGCGACAATGCGGTTGCCAACAACATCATGAGCGACGCCGGAAATGATGCGTCGCCCTCGGCCCGTCCTGCCTTCAGCCCGGCGATGGCGATTCAGAAGAACCCGGGAGGCGACCTTGGCATTTCATTGCGGGCAGGGGATCCGCCTGGCCCCTGGTGGCTGGCGATCCAGAGACAGTTGGGCCCGCTTTACCTGGAGCAATTCGGTTTTGATGTCACCGAAGTTGATGGTTCCGTTACCGGGATTTCGCTGCTGTTCGATGCGCGCGTCTCACTGTTCGGGCTAACGGCATCGGTTGAGGAACTTGGCCTGCACTGGCTCGGCGGTGACGTCTTCGAGTTGACCAACTGGGCGGTCGATTTGAAGGGCCTGGGTGTTTCCGGGGACTTCAGTGGTCTGTCTATCGCTGGTGGTCTTCTGAAAACAGACCTGGACGGACAGATCGGCTACGTCGGAATGCTGATGGGTCGTTTCGGGGTGTATGGACTCTCCCTGTTCGGCGGATACAGCGACGACAAAGGGCTGCCTTCGTTCTTTGTCTTCGGTGCCATTCAAGGCCCCATTGGTGGCCCTCCCGCTTTCTTCCTGACCGGCATTGGGGGCGGTCTGGGCATCAAACGGGGGCTACGCGTTCCGGATGACCTGTCAAAGTTTGGCGAATACCCCTTCATCAAGGCTCTGGATCCAGCGGCGAGCGTCTCCTCCGATCCAGTGGAGGAGTTGCGAAAGCTTGCCGAGTACTTCCCTCCGGAGCCGGGTAACTTCTGGTTTGCCGCCGGCATCAGTTTTACCAGCTTTTCTCTGGTGGATGGTGTCGCCGTGTTGTCGGTTTCCGTCGGCAACGGGTTGGAACTCAATCTCTTTGGCCTGGCTCGAATGGCTTTGCCCAGGCCCCAGGC
>LUMD01000396.1_pt1 | contig 11237 bp, 8 predicted proteins | sample 729651 | NCBI WGS metagenome assembly LUMD01 (sample SAMN03860272, study PRJNA289734) | marine metagenome | biome: seawater column; feature: ocean; material: water; isolation source: Red Sea water column Station 34 - depth 258m | place: Saudi Arabia: Red Sea | collected 2011-10-15 | depth 258 m | reverse complement strand
ACGTGGCGCTGGTGGGCTTCCCCAACGTCGGCAAGAGCACCCTGATCTCGCGGATCTCGGCGGCCAAGCCCCGGATCGCCGACTACCCGTTCACGACGCTCGAGCCGAACCTCGGCGTGGTGCGGCCCGACGGGCGCGGCGAGTACGTCGTGGCCGACATCCCCGGACTGATCGAGGGAGCTGCCGAGGGCAAGGGGCTCGGCCACCGCTTCCTGCGGCACGTCGAGCGGGCACGGGTACTGGTCATCATGCTGGACCTGGCGCCGACCGCCGAACGACCGCCGGGCGAGCAGCTCGAGGTGCTCCTGAAGGAGCTCGGGGCCTACCAGCCGGATCTGCTCGAGCGGCCCAGGATCGTGGTCGGATCGCGCGCTGACGTGGCCGGGGAGGACGCCGTGTTCGAGGGCGATCGCCTGTCGGCCCTCACCGGCGAGGGCCTCGAGACCCTCGTGCACCGCATGGGAGACGCCATCGAGGAGGTCCGGGCCACCCACGTGGAGGGCCCGCCGGTCGTGGTGCACCGGCCTGAGCCCGAGGGCGTGGCCGTCACCCGCGGCGAGGACGGCGCCTGGGAGATCGCCGACAGGCGCATCGCCCGCACGGTCAACCTGAACGACCTCACCAACCCGGACGCCCTCGACTACGTCCACGGCAAGTTGCGCTCGATGGGCGTCGACCGGGCCCTCGCCCGTGCCGGGGTGAAGGAAGGCGAAACCGTCCGTATCGGCCGCCTCGAGTTCGACTACGAAGAGGACTCGTGAGCACCGCCGGCAGGACCGTCGTCGTCAAGGTCGGGTCCTCGTCGATCACCGACGACGAGGGCAAGGTCGACCGCGCCCTCGTGGCCAAGCTCTGCGACGAGGTGGCGGCACTGTGCGGCGAGGGTCACCGGGTGCTCGTCGTCACCTCCGGGGCCATCGCCGCCGGCCTGCCCGACCTCGGCATGGGCGGTGACCGGCGGCCCCGCGACGCCGTGACCCTCCAGGCCGTGTCGGCCGTGGGGCAGGGAAACCTGATCGGTACCTACCAGGAGGCGCTGGGACGCCACGGACTCATCGCCGGACAGGTGCTACTGGCCCCGCTGGACTTCTTCGTGCGGGCCCAGTACCTGCACGCACGCGGCACCCTCACCCGCCTGCTCGAACTCGGGGTCGTGCCGGTGGTCAACGAGAACGACGCCATCGCCGACGACGAGATCCGCTTCGGCGACAACGACCGGATCGCCGCACTCGTGGCGCACCTGGTCGAGGCCGACCTGCTGGTGCTGCTGACCGACACGCCTGGCCTGTTCACCGCCGACCCGCGCCTCGACGCCGGGGCGTCGCTCATCGAGGAGATCGTCGAGTTCGACCACGAGATGGAGGGCCTGGCCGGCGGCACCGGCACGGTTCGGGGCAGCGGCGGCATGGCCTCGAAACTGGCGGCCGCCAAGATCGCCTCGTGGTCGGGGGTGCCCGCCGTGATCGCCGATGCCCGGCGCGCGGGCGTCGTGGTCGACGCCGTGGCCGGTCGGCCGGGCGTGGGCACCCTCGTACGTGCCCGCGAGGGCCGGCTGGGGGCACGCCGTCTCTGGATCGCCTTCGCCGTCGGCTCCTCGGGCCAGGTGGCGGTCGACACCGGCGCACGGCGGGCGCTGGAGGAGCGGCGGGTGTCGCTGCTGCCGGCCGGCGTGACCGGCGTGGAGGGCAGGTTCGAGTCGGGGAACGCCGTCGAGGTGGTCGATCCCGACGGCACCGTCTTCGCCAAGGGCATCGTGCGCCACGACTGTGCGGGTGTCGTGCGGCCTCGAGCACGCCGACGACCTGGTGGTGTTGCCCCGCTAGTCGCCCCACAGGCGTCGGCGGATCGGGCCGAGCACCAGGTGGGCCTCGGGGACGCCGGTGCGGAAGGCCGCCGCCAGGTACACGAGGCCGGCGACGCCGAGCGCCAGCGGGGCGGCCAGGAGCGGGTGGAGCCCGCCGAGGAGCAGCTTCGCTGCGGCACCGGTGAGGAAGGCCAGCGAGGCCGGGACTGCCAACGATCCGAGTGCGCCGGCAGGGGAGGGGAGGTCGGCGGCCGCCCGGCGGGCCCGTCCGGAGAGCAGTCCCAGTTCGACCCAGGCGGCCACCGCCGAGCCCAGGGCCAGGCCGGCGGCGCCGAGGTGCGGGGCGGCAGCCGCGGTGCCGGTGCCGAGGGTGCCGGTGCCGAAGTCGCCGTCGAGCACCCAGACCTCGTCGAACTGGAACATGAGCGCCACGCCGACGACGGCGGCCACGACGACGCGGATGCCGGCGATGCGGGCCGGACCGGCCGTGTCGCCGACCGAGTGGCAGGTTCCCTGGAGCACCCGGGAGACCGAGGTGGCGGGAAGCCCCAGCGAGTAGGCGGCCAGCACCAGCCACACCACCCGGGCGTCGTCTGCGTCGAAGGCCCCCCAGCCGAACAGGGCGTCCACGATCGGCTCGCCGACTGCCACATAGGCCACGCCGCTGAACACCGTGAAGAAGGCCGTGCGCCGCAGGGCGGCGGAGGCCCGCCCGGCGAGTGCCGCCGTGTCGCCGGTGCGGGACATCTCGGGCAGTTCGGCGGCGGCAACGCTGAGGGCGAACAGGCTGAGCGGCAGCAGGTAGAGGGCCTGGGCCGAGAGCAGGGCGGCGACGGCGCCGGTGGCCAGGAGGGACGCCAGCACCAGGTCGACGTAGCCGGAGAGTTGCACGACGCCGCGCCCCAGCACGGCAGGGACGAACCGCCGTCGCACCTCGACGACGCCGGGATCCTTGCGGTCGAGGCTGGGTCGCAGCTCGGGGAGGAGGGTCCGTACTGCCAGGGCCTGGATCCCGAACTGGAGCAGGCCGCCGGCCACGAGGCCCCAGGCCAGCGCCCGGGCCGCCCCCTCGGCTTCCCAGTCGGCGAACAGTGCGGCGAGCAGCACCAGGATCTGGGCCCCGTTCCACAGCACCGGCGCCACGTACGGCAGGAAGAAGCGCCGGTGGCTGTTGAGCACCCCGAGGCACCAGGCCGACAGCACGAGGAAGCCGACGCCGGCCGTGGTGACCCGGATGAGGTCGATCGTGAGCTCGTGTCGGGGCCCGTCGAAGCCGGGGGCCAACAGCGAGGTGAGTGGTCGGGCGAAGACGATGCCGAAGAGGGCGAGGCCGCCGGACAGCACCGCCATGAGGCCGGCCACGGCGCCCGCCACCCTCCCGGCCTCCTCGTCGCGGCCCTCGCCCAGCAGCCGCGAGTAGACGGGAATGAACGAGGCCGACAGCGACCCCTCGCCGAGCAGGTTCTGGAGCACGTTGGGGATGCGCAGGGCGGCACCGAAGGCGTCGGCGGCGGGGCCGAGGCCCAGCACCGAACGCAGCAGCGACTCGCGCAGCAGCCCGGAGAGCCGGGACCAGAGGATCCCCGAGGCCACCGAGCGGGCGCCCTGTGGGCGCTCGCCGCCGTCCGCCGTGGGAGCCTCCTCCATGCGGTCGACCCTAGTTCTCGGCCCGGAATCGGAGAGGTAGGCCGGGCCGGTGGGAGCACGTGGGCAGCGGAGCGGGGGAGGGGGCGCCGGTAGCCTGCACTCCCGTGAGCGTCACCACCTCGACCATCCCCGACCTGGGCCGCCGCGCCCGCGGGGCGGCCCCCGCCCTCGCCGTGGCGACCACGGCGCAGAAGGACGATGCCCTGCGTGCCGCCGCCGACGGCCTGCTGGCCGACGCCGGGCAGATCCTGGAGGGCAACGAACTGGACCTCGTGCGCGGCGAGGTCGAGGGCATCGCCCCCGGCCTGCTCGACCGCCTGCGCCTCGACGAGTCCCGCCTCGAGGGGATGGCTTCGGGCCTGCGCCAGGTGGCCGAACTGGCCGACCCGGTGGGCCAGGTCACCGATGCCTGGGACCGCCCCAACGGCCTGGCGATCTCCAAGGTCCGGGTGCCGCTCGGCGTCGTGGCGATCATCTACGAGATGCGCCCCAACGTCACCAGCGACGCCTTCGGACTGTGCCTCAAGTCCGGCAACGTGGCGTTCCTGCGGGGCTCCTCGGCCGCCCTCGAGTCCAACCGGGCCATCGCCGCATCGATCCGGGCGGCCGTCGCCGGGACGGGCCTGCCGGCCGACTCGCTGGTGCTGGTCGAGGACGTCAGCCGCGAGGCCGCCGTCGAGTTCATGCGCCTGCGGGACAGCATCGACTGCCTGATTCCGCGGGGCGGGCCGTCGCTGATCCGCTCGATCCTCGAGAACGCCACCGTGCCCTACGTGATCGACGGGGACGGCAACTGCCACGTGTACGTGGACGCCGCCGCCGACCTCGACATGGCGGTGTCGATCCTCCACAACGCCAAGACGCAGCGGCCCTCGGTCTGCAACGCCGCCGAGAGCCTCGTCGTGCACGCCGACGTGGCCGACGAGTTCCTGCCGATGGCCCTGGCCGCCCTCGACGGCGTGGAGTTCGTGGGCGACGGCCGGTCGCGGATGATCGCCCCGTCCATCGGGGTGGCCGAGGACGACGACTACGCCACCGAGTTCCTGGACCTGAAGCTCTCGGTGCGGGTGGTCACGAACCTGGACGAGGCCATCCACCACGTCAACCAGACCGGCAGCGGGCATTCGGAGGCCATCGTCACCACCGACGAGGCGGCCGCCGAGCGGTTCTGCAACGAGGTCGATGCCGCCGCCGTGTTGGTCAACGCCTCGACCCGCTTCGTCGACGGCGAGGAGTTCGGCTTCGGTGCCGAGATCGGCATCAGCACCCAGAAGCTCCACGCCCGCGGCCCCATGGGCCTCGCGCAGCTGACCACCGAGAAGTACGTGGTGCGCGGCGACGGCCAGGTCCGGGGTTGAAGCGGCCCGTGAACCCGGCCGCTGTGAAATCCGACCGCCGCCCCGTCCTGATGCCGGACCCGAAGTGACCCCTCGGTAGCCTCGGCGCCATGTCGAACCCTGCAGCCCCGGCCAACGAGCCCCGCTTCGCCGACGTCCCCGGCGTGCGCGAGTCGCTGGCCGACGCCAACTACCTGGCCGACGAGGGCATCGCCGGCATCGTCTACCTCGCGGACCGGCTCGGCAAGCCCATCCTCGTCGAGGGTCCCGCCGGCACCGGCAAGACCGAGCTGGCCAAGAGCGTCGCCGCCATCACCGGCGCACACCTGATCCGCCTGCAGTGCTACGAGGGCCTCGACGAGTCCAAGGCCCTCTACGAGTGGAACTACAAGAAGCAGCTCCTGCGCATCCAGGCCGAGGGTGACGGCGCCTGGTCCGAGATCGAGGACGACCTCTTCTCCGAGGAGTTCCTGCTGACCCGGCCGCTGCTCGAGGCGATCCGCGCCGAGGAGCCGGTCGTGCTGCTCGTCGACGAGGTCGACCGGGTCGAGGTCGAGACCGAGGCGCTCCTACTCGAGATCCTCTCCGAGTACCAGGTGTCGATCCCCGAGTTGGGCACCGTCGCCGCCAACCAGGTGCCGCTGGTGTTCCTGACCTCCAATGCCACCCGGGAGCTCTCCGAGGCGCTCAAGCGCCGCTGCCTCTACCTCTACATCGACTACCCCGACCTCGAGCGGGAGCGCCGGATCGTCGAGGCGAAGGTCGAGGGCATCAACGAGAACCTCGCCGACCAGGTGGCCCGCATCGTGCGCTCGATCCGCCAACTGGACCTCAAGAAGCACCCCTCGGTGTCGGAGACCCTCGACTGGGCCCGCACCCTCGTGCTGCTCGGCATCGACAAGGTCGACGCCGAGACGGCCACCGAGACCGTCAACATCCTGCTCAAGTACCGCACCGACATCGACAAGGCGGTCAAGGAGTTCGCGGACAACCCGGACGACCTGACCGCCGGAGACTGAGCCGGCCCCGGGCTTCCGCCCCACGATCCGCTCCGACCCGACGATGAGCCTCGCCGAACCCCCCACCCGGGCCGGGGACAAGCCGCTCCTCGACCTGCTCAGCGACTTCATCGTCGAGCTCCGCCGAGCGGGCCTGCCGGTCAGCCTGACCGAGAACCTCGACGCCATGGAGGCGGTCACCCACGTCCCGATCGAGGACCGGGAGGCCTTCAAGTACGCCCTCGGCGCCACCCTGGTCAAGAACCACGCGCACTGGAAGGCATTCGAGGTCGTCTTCGAGGTCTACTTCTCGCTGCGGGGACCCGAGTACGAGGTGATCCGGGAGGGAGACGACGCCGCCCCGGCCGACGAGGACGCCGAGTTCGCTCCCGGCCAGGGTCAGCAGCCCCAGGGCGGCGGCGGGGGCATGCAGGCGCTCACGCCCGAGCAGCTGGCCGAGATGCTCTTCAAGGCGCTCATGAACGGCGACGCCGCCATGCTGGCGGCCCTCGCCCGCCAAGCGGTCACCCGCTACGCCGGCATGGAGCCGGGCCGGCCCGTCGGCGGCACGTACTACCTGTACCGCACCCTGCGGAACCTCGAGCTGGACGAGATGCTCGACAACCTCATGGAGGCCTCGCGCGACGAGGCTCCCGAGGACCTCACGCCGCTCGAGGAGCGCCTCGAGCGGGACGAGTTCGCCGACCGGATCGAGCAGCTCAAGCGCGAGATCGAGGCCGAGATCCGGCGTCGGCTGGTGGCCGACCGGGGCGTCGACGCCATGGCCAAGACGCTGCGCAAGCCCCTGCCCGAGGACGTCGACTTCATGCACGCCTCACGGGAGGAGCTGGCCAACCTGCGCAAGGCCATCTACCCGCTGACCCGCAAGTTGGCCGTGCGCCTGGCCCGCAAGCGCCGCCACGGCCGCAAGGGCCCCCTCGACTTCCGCAGCACCATGCGCCACTCGCTCAGCTACGGCGGCGTGCCGGCCGAGCCCAAGTTCAGGTTCCCGCGGCCCGCCAAGCCCGAGATCATGGTCGTGGCCGACATCTCCGGGTCGGTGGCGGCGTTCGCCCGCTTCACGCTGCACCTGGTCTACGCCATCAGCAGCCAGTTCTCGAAGGTCCGCTCGTTCGTGTTCATCGACGGCCTCGACGAGGTCACCCGCTTCTTCGAAGGCGTCGAGGACATCGGTGAGGCGGTGCACCGGGTCAACACCGAGGCCGACGTGGTGTGGGTGGACGGGCACTCGGACTACGGGCACGCCTTCGGGGTGTTCTGGGAGCGCTTCAACCGCGACATCGGCCCCAAGACGACGGTTCTGGTCCTCGGCGACGCCCGCAACAACTACCACGCCTCCCAGTCGTGGATCCTCAAGGAGGTCCAGCACCGGGCCCGCAAGGTCTATTGGCTGAACCCCGAACCCCGGGCCTACTGGGACACCGGCGACTCGATCGTGGGGGAGTACGGCACCCACTGCGACGGCGTGTACGAGGTGCGCAACCTGCGCCAACTGGAGACCTTCGTCGAGAAGCTGGTGTAGCGGGCCGACGCGGCCTACCGGCCGGCGCGCCCGCTACCGGTGGCCGTTGCGGAGCAACTCGGCCAGCCGAAACGCCAGGTCGATGCTCTGCTGGCCGTTGAGGCGGGGGTCGCACATGGTCTCGTAACGCTGCGCCAGGTCGGCGGTGGCGACCTCGGCACCGCCGCCAAGGCATTCAGTGACGTCGTCGCCGGTGAGCTCGAGGTGGACGCCGCCGGGGATGGTGCCGACGAAGCGGTGGGCGGCGAAGAAGCCGGACACCTCGGCCAGGACGTCGTCGAAGTGGCGGGTCTTGCGGCCGTCGTCGGCGGTGAAGGTGTTGGCGTGCATCGGGTCGCACACCCACACCACGGGATGGCCGGCGTCGCGCACGGCCTCCAGCAGCGGCGGCAGGCCGTCGACGACCTTGGTCGCGCCCATGCGGGTGATCAGGGTGAGGCGACCCGGGGTGCGGTCGGGGTTGAGCGCCTCACACAGGGCCAACACCTCGTCGGCGGTGGCCGTGGGGCCGACCTTGCAGCCGAGGGGGTTGTGGATGCCCCGCAGGAACTCGACGTGGGCGCCGTCCGGTTGGCGGGTGCGCTCGCCGATCCAGAGCATGTGTGCGGAGCAGTCGTACCAGTCGCCGGTGAGGGAGTCGCGGCGGGTGAGGGCCTCCTCGTAGCCGAGCAGGAGCGCCTCGTGGCTGGTGTAGAAGTCGACCTGGCTGAGCTCTGCCAGGCGGTCAGACGTGACGCCGCAGGCCCGCATGAATTGGACGGCCCGGTCGATCTCGCCGGCCAGTTCGTCGTAGCGCTGCCCGGCGGGGCTGTCGGCGACGAACTCGCGGTTCCACTGGTGGACGTGGGAGAGGTCGGCGAAGCCGCCCTTGGTGAAGGCCCGCAGCAGGTTGAGGGTGGCGGCAGCCCGGTGGTAGGCGGTGAGCAGGCGGGTGGGGTCGGCGACCCGGTCGCCCTCGGTGAAGCCGATGTCGTTGACGATGTGGCCCCGGAAGGAGGGCAGCTCGACGCCGTCGACGGTCTCGGTGTCGCTGGTGCGGGGCTTGGCGAACTGGCCGGCGATGCGGCCGACCTTGAGGACGGGGACCCCGGTGTAGTACGTGAGCACGACCGCCATCTGGAGGATGACCCGCAGGCGGTCGCGGATGGAGTCGGCGGAGGTGTCGAAGGACTCGGCGCAATCGCCGGCCTGGAGCAGGAACGCCTCGCCGCGTGTGATCGCGGCGAGCGTCTCGGTCAGGTCGCGGGCCTCGCCGGCGAAGACCAGCGGCGGCAGTTCGCGCATCTCGTCGAGCACCGCCTCATGGACGGTGTCGTCGGGCCAGACGGGCTGCTGGAGGGCCGGCCGGTCGCGCCACGAGCGCGGATTCCAGTCGGGGCCGGAACGCGAGGGGGTTCCGGTGCGGGTTTCGGTGTCCACAGCGAAAGCCTACGGGGAGGGCGCGCGCGTGCCCCGGTGAATATCGGCAGGTGTGCGCCGGTTGCCCGCCGGCCGGGCCGGCAGGCGGTGGGGCCGGTCAGGCCGCGTCGTTGGCGACTTCGGACGCCCGGTCGCGGACCGTGTTGACCGCACGCTTCACGAGGCGGCGGGCCGCCTCGGCGGTGACACCGAGCTCCTCGCCGACCTCGCGGTACGAGCGCTTGCGGCCGTCATGGAGGCCGAAGCGCTGCTCGACGGCGTAGCGGGCACGGGAGTCGAGGACGTCGAGCAGGCCCATGGCCCTCTCGTTCTCGGCCCGGTCCATCACCTCGGCCTCGGGTCCGGGGGTGGCGTCGGGGAGGAGGTCGACCAACTCGTTGCTGTCGTCGTCGCCGATGGTGCGGTCGAGGGAGGTGGGGGTGGTCAGCCGGTGGAGGCGGGCGTGCTCCTCGTCGAGCTCGTCACCGTTGCCGGAGACGGCCCGCAGGGCGGCCCGCAGGCTGGCCGAGCGGTCGCCGGGGAGGCGGACCAGGCTGGCCTTCTGGTCGAGGGCCCGGCCGATGGCCTGGCGGATCCAGAAGGTGGCGTAGGTGGAGAACTTGAAGCCCTTGCGCCAGTCGAACTTGTCGACGGCGTGCTCGAGGCCGAGGTTGCCCTCCTGGATGAGGTCGAGCAGCTCCATGCCGGGGGGCAGGGGGTAGCGGCGGGCGACGCTGACCACGAGGCGCAGGTTGGAACGGATGAACCGGTCCTTGGCCTGGGCGGCCTTGCGGATGGCCCGGTCGAGGGCGGCGCCGGTCTCGCCGGCCTCCTTCTTGGCACGGGCCTCGGCGCCTGCCTCGATGATCTGGGACAGCTCCCGCTCCTCCTGGGCGTTCAGGAGGGGGACCATGCCGATCTCGTTCAGGTACTGGCCGACGGAATCACTCATCTTCTACTCACGCTCTTCTGTGGTGTTGGGGGATCTGGGACCGCGCGCTGGCACACGGCGGACTGCGAAGGGGTGGGAGCCGTTCCGCATCATCGGGGTCTCGGCTGCTCCGACGAGTGCACATACAAGCACAGATCGTGGTCGAAGGGAAGCCCAAACCGTATGACTGGTGGCACATGACTGCATAATCGCAGGTCAGCGACCCTGAATGGTCGGTATTTCCCGTGATGCGGGATGCTCAGGGCGTCCCGGCGTCGTCCGTTCCGTTGCATGCCCACTGGGTAGGCTCCCCCCGTGACCGACGCCGCGGCGCCTGCCCCCATGCGGATCGGCGTGTTCGGCGGCACCTTCGATCCGCCCCACGCCGGCCATGCGGCAGCGATCGAGGCGGCGGTCGCCCACCTCGCCCTCGACCGACTGCTCGTCATGGTGGCCGGCGACCCGTGGCAGAAGACGGGAGCGGGGGAGGTCACGCCGGCGGCCGATCGCCTGGCCATGGCGGCGGCCCTGCGGGAGGGGCTGCTGGCGGATCGCCCCGACCTGGCCGCCGTGGTGCGCCTCGACGACCGGGAGGTCCGCCGGGAGGGGCCATCGGCCACGGCCGACACCTTGGCCGAACTGGCCGACGAGCACCCCGCTGCCGAGCTGCTGCTCCTGCTGGGCGCCGATGCCGCCGCCCTGCTCGACACCTGGCTGCGCCCCACCGAGGTGCGCGACCGTGCCACGATCGTCGTCATGCGACGGTCGGGAATCGAGGGCGGTGCGCCACCGGGTTGGGCGGTGGAGGAGTGGGACGTCGACCTGCCCGCGTTGTCCAGCAGCGAACTTCGGGTCCGCTACGCCGCCGGCGAGTCGTGCACCGGTCTCGTGCCCGAGGGCGTCGACCGGGTGGTGCGAGAGCTCGGGCTCTACGGGACGGGCGGGCGACCGTGAGCGTTGAGGAGGCACGCGAGGGGTCGACGCCACCGCCGCGGCAGCGGCTCGAGGTCCCGACGCACCCACCGCGCTTTCGTCAGCGGGTGCCGACGCCGCCGCTGCCACCACTCTGGCGGTGGGGCTTCCCGTTGCTGCTGCTCGCCGCCGCCGTCTGGTCGGCGTTCCTCGTACTCGAGGGCTTCGACCGGGTCCTCGACAGCGAGGAGGGTGAGGTGGTCGAGGTGGTCACCGACCCGACCGCGCCGGGCTTCGAGGCGTTCGTGGAGCAGACCTGGTCGATGCTGGTGGCCACCGAGGACCTGGACGGAGAGTTGGTCCAGGTGGCCGTGGTGGCCGCCTCGGACCGGGGTGGGAGTGGCGGCACGGTGCTCCTGCTGCCCGCCGAGCTCCCGGTCGCGGTGGAAGGCGGGTCGAACGGCTGTGCCGACCTGCCCTGCGCCCTGGCCACCCACCACCGGGCCGGCGGCCTGGCCGGCGTGGCCGAGCTGATCGACGAGCACGGCCTCTACGGGGTCGAGCGGTGACCGCACCGGAGCGGATGGAGCGGAGGACCGACGAGCGTCCTCCCACCTCGACGCTCCCCCCGGCCTGGCGGTGGGGGTTCCCGGTCGCGGCGCTGGTC
>LUMD01000305.1_pt1 | contig 11240 bp, 10 predicted proteins | sample 729651 | NCBI WGS metagenome assembly LUMD01 (sample SAMN03860272, study PRJNA289734) | marine metagenome | biome: seawater column; feature: ocean; material: water; isolation source: Red Sea water column Station 34 - depth 258m | place: Saudi Arabia: Red Sea | collected 2011-10-15 | depth 258 m | reverse complement strand
CTTTACACCTAAGGCAGCCTCAGTAGATTCTCCTATCGCATGGCTCAAGACAATGATTGAATTTGCATTCTTAAACAACGTTTTGTTGATGAAGATTGATCTAGGAGGTCTTTGCACCCTTCGCGTAATCACATATTTGGCTCCATTAGCAAGACCCAATAACCAAGCAGAAAAAAAGCCTCTCGATTCATGAAAATGCAAGACCGTATCTTTACGTAAATGCTCAAAACAATCCACTGCATTGAATCGGGATTCAACTATTCTTACATTATCTATTTCATTTGCTTTAATTGCTAACAGTGAATTCTTCTTTGCAATCAAACTCTGCTCATAACCTCTAGAGGATAGCTGTTGCATCAGAAGAAAAGTTTGTCTTTCTCCTCCTCTAAAGCCATTTGCTAAATTAATATGAGTGATTGAGGAGAGATGGTTATTCATCAAAATCCGTGACTTGGATGACCGTCCCAATCATCAAACTCTTCTAAAGGACAAGCTAGTGGCAAATCATCTTTTGATATTTGTATTAATTTCTCTTCATTGGTTGCCATATTTAACTATTCTATCAAGAATAAGCTCGGACTAAGAAACAGAAATACATTAAAAAAGCCCTGCGTTGCAGGGCTTTTTTTGATAATGAGCTCAACAATGATTTACATCATACCGCCCATACCACCCATACCGCCCATATCAGGCATTGGTGCTACTGGGGCATCATCTTGCGGAGCTTCAGTAACCATCGCTTCAGTCGTTAACAGTAATCCAGTGACCGATGCGGCGTTTTGAAGTGCGTATCGAGTTACCTTGGTTGGGTCAACAATACCCATTTCTACCATATCTCCATACTCACCGGTGGCCGCATTGTAGCCATAATTACCTTCACCATTTGCAACTTCATTTAAAATCACTGAAGAATCATTGCCGGCATTGCCAACAATTTGTCTAAGTGGTTCTTCAAGCGCTCTTCTTAGAATATTGATGCCCACATTTTGGTCATCATTATCACCTTCTAGCTTATCCAGTGCTGATTTTGCTCTAACAAGTGCAACTCCTGCACCAGGAACTATACCTTCTAAGACTGCAGCTTTGGTTGCGTTCAATGCATCTTCAACTCTTGCTTTCTTTTCTTTCATCTCGATTTCAGTGGCAGCACCTACTTTGATCACTGCAACTCCACCAGAGAGTTTTGCTAGTCGTTCTTGCAACTTCTCTCGGTCATAATCGGACGATGAATCTTCAATCTCGGCATTAATTTGATTGATTCTTGCCTTAATGTCGGAAGATGTTCCTGCACCGTCAATCACGGTTGAATTTTCTTTAGTGATTTGTACTTTTTTAGCTGTACCTAGATCTTCTAAAGTGGTTTTCTCAAGGCTTAAGCCAACCTCCTCAGAGATAACTTGACCTCCAGTCAGAATTGCTATGTCTTGAAGCATTGCTTTTCGTCTGTCACCAAAACCTGGTGCCTTGACGCCTGCTACTTTGACTATCCCTCTGATGTTATTCACAACCAAAGTCGCCAAAGCTTCTCCTTCAATGTCTTCAGCTATAACAAGAAGTGGTCGCCCTGATTTCGCAACACCTTCAAGTAGCGGAAGCAGATCTCTGATGTTCGATATTTTTTTATCAAAAAGCAAGATATAGGGCTCTTCAAGCTCAACACTTTGGCTGTCTGCTTGGTTGATAAAATAAGGAGACAGGTAACCTCGATCAAACTGCATACCTTCAACCACGTCTAACTCATTCTCAAGCCCAGACGCTTCTTCAACTGTGATTACTCCTTCTTTACCCACTTTTTGCATAGCTTCAGCAATGACTTCGCCAACGGCCGTGTCAGAATTTGCAGAAATGGTTCCAACCTGAGCAATCGATGTATCGTCAGCACATGGAACAGAAATTGATTGCAGTTGATCGACAACCGCTGCACTTGCTTTGTCAATTCCTCTCTTAAGATCCATAGGGTTGAAACCTGCAGAAACAGACTTTAATCCTTCCCTAAAAATCGCTTGCGCGAGAACAGTGGCAGTGGTAGTTCCGTCACCTGCAACATCAGATGTTTGCGAAGCAACTTCTTTGACCATCTGTGCGCCCATGTTTTCAAAGTTATCTTCTAACTCAATTTCTTTTGCAACAGAAACGCCATCCTTCGTTACTGTAGGTGCACCAAAGCTTTTGTCTAAAACGACATTTCTACCTTTGGGACCCAAAGTGACTTTTACAGCATCAGCAAGTACATTCACCCCTGCTATCATTTTCTGACGTGCATTATTACCAAACTTAACTTCTTTAGCAGTCATTTGTTTTTCCTCTTTATTTAAATATTAATATTTCTGATGGCTGGTTTACTCAAACACCGCCATCACATCATCTTCTTTCATGACTAGAAGATCTTCGCCATCGACTTTGACTTCAGTTCCGCTGTATTTGCCAAACAGAACTGTATCTCCTACTTTTAGATCCAACGGTCTTACTTCACCATTGTCTAAAACTAAACCATTACCCACAGCAACAACTTCACCTCTACTAGGCTTCTCAGCAGCGCTATCAGGAATTACTATTCCACCTGGAGAAGTTGTTTCTTCCTCCATGCGTCTCACAATCTCTCGATCTTGTAGTGGACGAATATTCATCTCTGATCTCCTTAATTTTGTTATTATCTCTTTACATCTTCATTGAGAATTAGCAGTCTCGACAGAAGAGTGCTAATAATAAGGATGAATTTTAAAAATTCAAGCTAGTTTAGGAACTTTTTTTGCTTTTTTACGAAAGATAATCATATGTTAATAAGATTAAGTAAAAAGTTAATATCAATCAGAGGTTATTTTTTACTAACCCTCTCCTTTGTTAGTTTTAATCTGCTAGCTCAACAAGTATTGAAACCTCAGGAAGCATTTCCAGTTGAAGTTGCTTTTCAAAATAATGTTCTGCAAGTCTCCCACCAAATCAAAGAGGGTTATTACCTCTATAGGGATAAGATTTCATACGAGTCTCGAGATTCAAGAATCTCTTTAGATTCAGTGGTTCTTCCACAGGGTATTAAATATGAGGATGAGTTTTTTGGTAAAACAGAAATATTTAGAAAAGATTTCACAATCTATATCCCTTTTTCGACAAGTTCCAGCGAAGAGATCAATAATTTTGATCTACAAATAAATTCACAAGGGTGTGCAGACATAGGATTATGTTATCCCCCACAGAAATGGCTTAGAAACGTCAAAACTGGAAGCCTTATTGAAGCATCAATCAATAATTCCGTTATAGAACTTTCGGATCAAGCTAGACTCGGGAACATTATTACAGAAACCAATATTTTTCTTGTCTCTTTGATATTTCTAGGCCTTGGATTTGCTTTAGCCTTCACACCTTGTCACTTACCAACCATTCCTATCTTGTCGTCCATAATCATTGGGCAAGCAGGCAATAATAAGTTGAAAAGTCTTGGTTTATCAATGAGTTATGTTTTAGGCATGGCAATAACTTACTGTGCAGCAGGGGTTACGGCAGCGGTTGCTGGACAGCAACTTCAAGCGTTATTTACACTACCAGGATTTATTATTTCAATGTCGATTTTATTCTTTATCCTTGGATTAGGAATGCTGGGTGCACTTAATATTCAATTACCAAATAATTTTCTAAATCGCATCAATTCTAGATTATCAAATCAAGTTGGGGGGAACTATGTGGGTGTAGTTTTTATTGGAGCGCTTTCAGCACTGCTGGTCACGGCTTGTGTTGCTCCCCCATTAGTAGCCACATTGATGGTTATCGGTCAAAGTGGTGACATTTTAAGAGGAGTGATAGCTCTATCATCACTTAGTCTCGGCTTAGGGATTCCTCTAATCATTATCGGTTTATCAGCTTCCAAATGGCTACCAACGTCCGGCGAATACCTTGAACTCATAAAGTCTCTTTTTGGATTTGTAATGTTTGGCTTGGCCATTTGGGTTATAAATCCAATCATCAACCAGAACACCTTAACCAACCTTTGGATTCTTCTTGGGTTCATAACAATTTTCTATTACCTGGGTAAATTACACACACGATTAGCGGGCTATCAATTAGGTTCCCTTATAAGATTAACTCTGGTAGTTGGCTTGTTAGGTTTTTACGCTTTCTCTCCCTCTTACTTAAGCATGAAAGATAGGGATGGAGGTGAAAAAATTTCAGATCAGTATTTTGCGTCGGTGCAGTCAGTGAATGATCTAGACCAATTGATTGAAACAGCAAAAAACAATCAGCAAATCTCACTGCTCTACTTTACAGCCGATTGGTGTGTCTCCTGTAAGACCCTAGAAAAGAATACATTTAACAACAAAGATTTTTTGAAGCTCCTCGGACAAATAAATGCCATGAAAGTCGATGTTACCGCAAATAACATTGACGATAAGAAACTGATGAAGCAATTCAGCATTTTTGGTCCACCCACAATCGTAATGATCAGCAAAAAAGGAAATGAAATCCAATCCTCAAGAAAAATAGGTGTTGTCAATCCCGATGAGCTTATCCAAGAGATAGAAAAGCTATCCCTATGAAAGAACAGAATCCAAAAAAGCGAGTTCTCCAAGTTCTAGTTTTGTTAACCCTGGTCTCTATTGGAGCTATTTACTTAATAAATACTACACATAACTCAGAAGCAGAACCCGTCTTCATTGAATCCTTCATCTTAGAGAATCTTAATGGAGTTCCATCAGATCTGATTGAGATACATCAAGGAGATTTCTTGATAATTAATTTCTGGGCAACCTGGTGTGCGCCATGCAGAAAAGAAATGCCGCTTTTAAATAACTATCATTTAACAAAAAATGAAAATCATCCCGGTGTTCTAGGAATTGCTATTGACGAACCCGATCAAGTACAGAGCTTTGTGGCTGAGTTAGGGATCGATTTTCCAATATTGGTTGGTCAGAGTGAAGCCTATAATTTAATGGAATCATTGGGTAACTCCATTTTAACTCTCCCATACACGATTCTAGTCAATAAAGACGGCATGATCGTGTGGAGCAAAAACACTGAAATCAAGGCCGAAGACTTAGAGCAAATACTAAGTCTGCAATAATATATAAATCTGGCAGACAAAGTGCTGGCAAGATTGTACTATTACCAAATTATCAGGAGAACCAATGGCTAACCAAGAAGCAGTAATTACAATTGTTATTTATAACCTAATCCTTATTTGCATTGGTTTACTCACAAGAAGAAAAAATAAAACAGAAGATGATTTCTACTTAGCTAATAGAGGTTTAGGACCTTGGGTCGCCGCTCTTAGCGCCTCTGCCAGTTCTTCATCAGCATGGACTCTATTAGGGGTCAGCGGAGCTGCGTATGCATGGGGTTTATCTGCAGTCTGGTTGATACCGGGTGTATTAATTGGTTACTTTGTTAGCTGGACTTGGGTTGCGCCTAGATTAATGGAATTAAGTCAAGAAACAGGCGAAGTCAGTTTACCTGGTGTTTTGTTTCATAACTTTAATGATCGTGAAAAACAATCACTAATGCGATTAAGTGTAATTATTATTACCTCAACCTTGATTCTCTATGTGGCTGCACAATTCCAAGCTGCTGGCACCACTTTCTCCTCTATTTTAGGAATCTCTCAAGAACTAAGCATCATTCTTGGCGCCTTAGTGATTCTAATTTATACCTTTATAGGCGGCTTCTGGGCCGTCAGCTTGACTGATTCCATCCAAGCGGTTTTGATGGTCATAGTGGCTCTCATCTTACCTTGGATGCTTTTATTAATTGGTATTGGAGGATTTGGCGAACTGTCAGCAGCCATGGACGCGACTTGGAGCACTGAAGAACAAAATCTCACCGGTCTGCATACAGGATTAATGGGAGCAGGCTTTGCATTAGGAACCATAGGCATCGGATTTGGTTACCCAGGACAGCCATTTGTAGTAAACAGATTTATGGCAGCAAAAAACATTGAAACGATAAAGAGAGGCAGAATTATTGCTCTTATTTGGGCAACGATTATATTCACTGGAATGATCGTTTTAGGATTATCAGCAAAAGTGATGTACTCAACGGTTGGCAACCCTGAAAGTGTTTTGTTTTTTGTGAGTCAAAGATTGTTTGGACCAATTTTTGCCGGAATTATTACTGCGGCTGTTTTATCTGCAATCATGTCAACAGCAGACAGTCAATTACTAACAGTAGCAACATCTGTGGGCAATGATTGGAATAACAATAAAAAATCATCATTAAAAACTGCTCGAGCCTCAATTATCTTTGTCGTGATCATGGCCACCTTGTTCTCATTATTTACACCAGACACAATATTTAATCGAGTCGTGTTTGCCTGGACTGCATTAGGTGCTGCATTTGTACCGATGGTCTTTTCCAAAGTTTTTAGGTGGCATATTTCTGCAAAACCTGCTTTTTACTCCGTAATAAGTGGATTCCTCCTGACAATTCTTTTTCATTTTCTACCAGATACTCCTGGTGATATCGTTGAGAGAATAGTGCCCATGAGTGTGGGTCTGAGTATTCTATTCCTAACTAAGAAATCATAAGACACAACTCTATTTATCCCAATTTTCGTTGAAAATGCAGTTATATTCTGCAATTATGTAGCTATCTTCTATAAATATGTAAAATAGTATGGCAAATATAGTATTAATTAATGGCCCTAATCTCAATTTGTTGGGCAAACGAGAGCCCAGTCTTTATGGAGATAAGGATCTAAAACAAATTGAACAAGAACTCACTGAAAAAGCCTCTGAATTAAATTGCAATCTAGAATGCTTTCAAAGCAACTCAGAATCAGAAATTGTAGATTTAATTCAAGAACAATCTAACAACTGTGATGTTATTATTATTAATCCTGGAGCCTACACTCACACGAGCATAGCGATCCGTGATGCTTTTTTGGCAGTTGAAATTCCGTTTATAGAAATTCATATCAGTAATATTTTTGCTAGAGAAGAGTTCAGAAAAGAATCTTACTTTTCCGATATCGCGGTTGGAATAATCTCTGGTCTTGGCTTTGAGGGATACAATTTGGCCCTAGTCGCTGCTATCAATCTCTGTGATCAGAAATAGCCATGGACATTAGAAAAGTTAAGAAATTAATTGAGCTACTTGAAGAATCAGGATTATCTGAAATAGAAATAACAGAAGGTGATGATAAAGTCAGAATCTCCAAACAAACAAGTGCCTCTCCTGCAAGTAAAGGGGAAACTCTAGTTCTTTCAAATCAAATTGGAGAGACAGTTGAAGACACCAACGGTTCACCCATACCAAGAAATGGTTTTCATGAAGTCAAAGCACCAATGATTGGGACCTATTATCAAGCAGTCGAACCTGGTGCAGAGGCTTTTGTTAAAGTCGGTGATCCTGTATCCCAAGGTGATACCTTGTGCATTATCGAAGCGATGAAAATGATGAATAAAATTGAGTCGGATGTGGACGGCATAATCGAAAGAGTTCTTGTGCAAAATGGAGACCCTGTAGAATTCGATGAAATCTTATTTTTGATTAGCCAAGAATAAATCAGTGCTAGACAAAATTTTAATAGCTAATCGCGGTGAGATTGCCCTGAGAATTCAAAGAGCCTGTAGAGAATTGGGTATTAAGACAGTTGCGGTATACTCCACAGCCGATGCCAAACAAAAACATGTGCTTTTAGCCGATGAATCAGTTTGCATTGGTCCTCCTGAATCCGTGAACAGTTATCTAAATATGCCATCAATCATCAGTGCTGCGGAGGTCACAGATTCAATGGCTATCCATCCAGGTTATGGTTTTCTAGCAGAAAACGGTGATTTTGCAGAACAAGTAGTCCAAAGTGGTTACACCTTTATTGGCCCTAAATCAGAAACCATTAAGTTAATGGGAAATAAAATTACAGCTAAAGATGCGGTCAGAGAAGTTGGCATCAATTGTATCCCAGGATCTGACGATGCGATAAATGATGATTTGGATGCAATGTATGAACTCGCAGATCAAATTGGTTATCCTGTGCTCATTAAAGCTGCAGCTGGTGGTGGCGGGAAAGGCATGAGAATTGCTCACACCAAGGCAAGCCTTCAACACACCATCGATATCACCAAAACTGAATCAAAATCAGCTTTTGGAGACGACACCATCTTCATGGAAAAGTTACTCGAAGAGCCAAGACATATTGAATTTCAGATCCTAGCTGACCAATATGGAAACGCAGTCTGCTTAGGAGATCGCGATTGTTCAATGCAAAGAAATCATCAGAAAATTATCGAAGAAGCTCCCGCATCAAATATACCTGATGAGAAAAGAGAAGAGATGGTTGAAAAATGTATATCATTCTGCAAACACATTGGATATGAAAGCGCAGGAACACTTGAATTCCTATACGAGAATAATGAGTTCTATTTTATTGAAATGAACACCAGATTACAGGTAGAACATCCAGTGACTGAAATGATCACAGGGATTGATATTGTTAAAGAACAAATAAAGATCGCTATGGGCTTACCGCTGTCAATTAAGCAAGAAGATATAGTTCAATCAGGACATGCTATTGAGTGCCGGATTAATGCTGAAGACTCAAAGAATTTCACGCCATCGCCAGGGAAAGTATCACTATGGCATCCACCAGGTGGGCCTGGAATTAGAATAGACAGTCATTTATATACAGGCTACGAAGTCCCACCATACTATGACTCTATGATTGCCAAGGTGATTGCCAGAGCGAACACCAGAGAATCGGCTATCACAAGAATGGGTATAGCCTTGTCTGAAATGATTGTCGAAGGGATAGCAACCAATCTAGAACTTCAAACTGAAATTATGCAACACAATGCCTTTAAATCAGGCGGGACAGATATCCACTATCTTGAAAAAAGATTAGGTTTATAATTCCTGATTATTCACTCAAAATTTTTCTGAGTCCATGTTATAGTTAACCTTCCTATTCATTTAGGGAATCCGTTTAAACAACACGCATTTATTTGCCAGGGGAAGTATTCTTTTGAAAAAGAAAAACAATAAAAAAAATCAAAAACTGAATGGCTCCCTAAACCACTTAACTGAGAACGCATTAAAAAAATACTTTAAGACTCTAAACGGACATAAACCTGTTGATCTCTATAAATTTGTGATTAAAGAAGTTGAAAGACCACTGATGAAAGAAGTTATGAAATATACAGACAGCAATCAGAGTGAAGCAGCCAAAATACTCGGTATTAATAGAACAACCCTTAGAAAAAAACTCAAAGATTTTAAGATTATATAATCAAGTTTCAATAAACTTATGTCTAAGGACAAGTCAGTAAAAATTAAAACCGCACTCGTGAGTGTTTCAGATAAAGACGGTCTTGATACACTCATAGAATATCTCGATAACAATAATACAAAAATTATTTCCACCGGTGGGACAGCGAAATACATAGAAAGACTCGGTATCGAAGTACACAGAGTATCTGATCTAACAAATTTTCCTGAAATAATGAACGGAAGAGTCAAAACGCTCAACCCGCTCATTTACGGAGGTATCCTCAATAGACCCGGGATAGATGACGAGATACAAAACGAATTTGGTATCAACAATATAGATCTTATTATTGTTAATCTCTACCCATTTGAACAAACAGTAACAAAAGAAAATGCCACTGAAGAAGATGCTATAGAAAATATTGATATCGGTGGACCGAGCATGATCAGAGCATCGGCCAAAAACTTTTACAGTAAAACCATAGTAACTGATCCAGAAGACTATGAGATTGTCATTGATGAATTAAAAAACAACGATCATTCCATCTCTTATTCGATGAGGAAAGAGCTTGCCCTAAAGGCATTCAAAACAACTGCTGTATATGATGACAGAATCCAAAGCTACTTTCAGATAGATACAGATAATTCACTTCCTGATACATTACTTCTCGGATTAACCAAGAAGAATGATCTTAGATACGGAGAAAACCCTCATCAACAAGCAGGATTATATTCACACCAAGTACTCAATAACCAATCCTTAACTGGCGCCAATATTTTTCAAGGCAAAGCACTCTCATATAATAATTTTCTCGATGCCAATACAGCGCTGAGATGCTCACAAGAATTTAAGGACCCTTGTTGTGTCATTGTTAAGCACGTGAATCCGTGTGGAGTGGCTATTGCAGAAAATATTAATAAGGCCTATAAAAAAGCATTTGAAACGGATCCAGAGTCTGCATTTGGAGGGGTCATCGCCGTGAACAGAACTGTCGATCAAGAATTTGCAATACACCTAATCAATAATCAGTTTTTAGAAGTCATGATTGCACCCGCTTATGATGATGCGGCAATTGAAGCCTTTAAAGAAAAAGAAAATATTAGAGTAATCTCAGTAGAGGATTACCAAAAAAATAACATAGATTTTCAAATACAGGCAATTGACGGTGGCTTTTTGATTCAAGAAGATGATCAACAAATGGTTGAAAAGGAAAGCTTAAAGGTTGTAACAACCAAGCAACCTAATGAATTCCAGCTAGAAGATCTTATGTTTGCTTGGAAAGTAGCGAAGTATGTGAAATCAAATGCCATTGTCTTTGCCAGAAATCTTCAAACCATCGGCATTGGTGCTGGCCAAATGAGCAGAGTGAATTCAGCAAAAATAGCAAGCCTGAAAGCAGCCGCTGCTAATCTAGATACAACAGATGCTGTAATGGCATCAGATGGGTTTTTTCCATTCAGTGATAGCATTCAAATGGCTTCTAATAATGGAATTGGATCTATAATTCAACCGGGCGGTTCAATAAAAGATCAAGAAGTTATTGATGAAGCTAATAATAAAAATATTTCCATGGTTTTTACTGGGATGAGACATTTTAGACATTAAAAAATGCAAGCAAAGAATAGAGTACTGATAGTTGGCAGTGGCGGTAGAGAGCATGCTTTCACCTGGAAGATCTCACAGTCAGAAAAAGTTGAAAAAATATTCGTGGCCCCAGGAAATGCTGGCACAGAAGAGGAAGCTAAAACAACGAACGTAGATATACTCCCTAATGATATTGCATCTCTGATTCAATTCTCCAAAGATAATAAAATAAATCTTGTGGTTGTTGGACCTGAAGATCCATTAGTTAAGGGAATCACTGATCAATTTAGTGCTGAGGGAATAAACTGCTTTGGTCCTACTGCAAAAGCTGCACAACTTGAAGGATCAAAAGAATATTCAAAGATGTTCATGCAGAAATACCGTATACCAACCGCCAATTACTCTTCATTCAATAATGCCCTTGAAGCTAGAACATATGTTAAGAACAAAACATATCCGCTAGTTA
>LUMD01001042.1_pt1 | contig 11342 bp, 10 predicted proteins | sample 729651 | NCBI WGS metagenome assembly LUMD01 (sample SAMN03860272, study PRJNA289734) | marine metagenome | biome: seawater column; feature: ocean; material: water; isolation source: Red Sea water column Station 34 - depth 258m | place: Saudi Arabia: Red Sea | collected 2011-10-15 | depth 258 m | reverse complement strand
ATAGTGCACAGTCTAAGCTAGCGGCTCAACGAAAAGCACTTGGCCCTATTCGCAAAGAAGAGTGGAGAGTCGGTGTTCTCTTTTTATGTGTTGCCTTTGCGTGGATGACGCGGCCATTCCTTGCGAAGTGGTTTTCCCTTGATGGTCTTTCTGATGCTGGTATTGCAATGACCGCTGCGGTACTGCTTTTTGTTATACCTAATGGCAGAGAAAAAAGTGAAAATCGACCCGCATTGCTGGCTTGGGATGACATGAAAGATATTCCTTGGGGAATTCTGGTGTTATTCGGTGGCGGATTGAGTTTAGCCGCAGCAGTGTCGAATACCGGGTTGGCACAGTGGCTTGGCGAGGGACTTGTAAACATCAATGTTTTTGGTCTGCTCCTGTTAGTGCTAGCCGCAACAACACTGGTGATTTTCCTTACAGAGCTAACAAGTAATTTGGCAACGGCAGCCACTTTCTTGCCGGTAGTTGCAGTAATTGCTATCGAAATGGGCTTCGAGCCAATGTCATTAATCTTGCCTGTAACCCTTGCAGCAAGCTGCGCATTTATGTTGCCTGTGGCAACACCACCAAATGCTATTGTGTTCTCGTCGGGGTATATCAGCATATCTCAAATGGCACGGGCAGGTTTCGTGTTGAACATTGTCAGTATCCTTTTAGTCAGTGCTATTGCTGTTTGGCTAGCGCCTCTTATCTTTTAATTTTCTTAAGATGCCCAGTCATTCTCTGGGCATCGGCAAGTACCACTATGACTTATCAAAACAACAAACCCCTATATTTATCTCACGCTGGCCCCAAGCTTCTAGATATGCCCTTGCTAAATAAAAGCAGTGCGTTTAGTGAAAGAGAGAGAATTGAATTTAATTTAGACGGCTTACTACCTCCTCGTTACGAAACGATAGAACAGCAAAGGGAGCGCGCCTATTTGCAGTATCAGGATTGCCCCACAGCAATGAGTAAGCACATTTTCTTACGTGACATTCAAGATAAAAATGAAACCTTGTTTTACCGTTTAATCAGCGAACATCTTGAGGAGGTGATGCCTATTATCTACACGCCAACGGTAGGAGAGGCGTGTGAGAAATTCTCTGATATTTATCGAAGCGCCCGCGGTCTATTTATCGCTCATCATCAACAAGACCGAATTGACGCCATTTTGCACAACGCCACCAAGCGCAACATTAAGGTAATAGTGGTGACCGACGGAGAGCGGATCCTTGGCTTAGGCGATCAAGGTGTTGGTGGTATGGGCATTCCAATTGGAAAACTGTCGCTGTATACCGTTTGTGGTGGCATTAGCCCTGCCAATACATTACCTATCACATTGGATGTGGGTACAAACAACGCTGCATTGCTGGAAGACCCTATGTATATGGGGTGCCGTCACCCTAGAATTTCGCAAAGTGAATACGACAAATTTTTGGATAAATTCATGCAAGCAGTCAGCCGCCGATGGCCTAATGCACTTATTCAATTCGAAGATTTTGCGCAACACAACGCCACACCTTTGCTATCGCGTTACCGCGATAAGTACTGTTGTTTCAACGATGATATTCAGGGCACTGCAGCTGTTGCGGTAGCAACTATGTTGGCTGCGTGTAAAGCCAAACAGGTTTCGCTGTCTTCACAAAGATTGTTAATAGCCGGTGGCGGTTCCGCTGGGTGCGGCATAGCAGAGCATTGGGTGCGCTGTGTTGTGGCCGAAGGTGTGAGTGAGAAAGAAGCCCTACAAAATGTATTTGTGGTGGACAGGGATGGGCTGCTTACCACGAAATCAAAATCACTGTTACCTTTTCAGCAGCGTTTCGCCCATGATACAAGCCTGTTTCCAGAATGGGATAAGCTCACGCAATCTAGCTTGTTAGACGTCATTCACAACATTAAGCCTACCATGCTACTTGGTGTGTCGGGATGTAATGGTTTATTTAGTGAAGCAGTGATAGGCGCGATGGCCGCGAATGTTTATAAGCCAATTATAATGCCGTTAAGCAATCCTTCGCGCTGTGTTGAAGCCTTACCCGAAGATATTTTGCGATATACCAATGGCGAAGCAATTGTAGCAACGGGAAGTCCGTTTGAAGATGTAGAAATTAATGGTACTTCGTTTCCAATTAGCCAATGCAATAACAGCTATATCTTTCCCGGTATTGGACTTGCCGTAGTAAGCTGCGGCGCCAAAAGGGTAACAGACAATATGTTGATGGCAGCGAGCAAAGCACTGGCAGCTGAATCTCCTCTTGCTGTGAACGGTGTAGGCGCTCTATTACCGCCTTTAAGTAGCATCAAGCAACTGTCTTGGAAAATTGCTTTCGAAGTAGCAAAGTAAGCTGTGATAGATGGCGTTGCGCCCTTTAAAACCGCTGATGAAATACATCTTTGTATTAAACTAAATCAGTGGCAACCAGGGTATCGAGAGTATGTTCGTGTTGCTAGTTGACCAATGGATACAGGGCGCTTGTCGCCCTTTTCTTTGATGTCTCGAATACTTGTGATGGTCGAGCGCTAATCAAAAGAAATCCAGAGCTTACTTAAAAGTTTCTAAGCATTCTTCGAATTATCCAATCTTTCATTACTTTCAATCGATTCTCTATTGAACCTACATCATATCCTTTCTGAGCCAGCCGGGCTATGAGGAATAAACCTGACCACTTCCCCTACACTAGACGTGCAGTCAGTGGTTCGAACTTATCGCGGCTATGGCTGCTACTTTGATTCTCATTGGTACAAAATTTGAGTAGTTAAGTGAGATCAGGCTAATAGAGCGTATATCTGTTTCAGTTAGAAAGATTTACATGAATGAACGGTTTTTCAAGTAAGGATTGCATATGAAATACACTAAATTTGCAGCAATGATTATTGCTTCCACAGTAACAATGTTTTTAATGATGTACCTTAATACGTACGCTATCTCACATGTCTGGTTTAGTGAAACAAGGACTTATATGGCGCTTTACATGGGAGCAGGTATGGCGATCATAATGTTAGCTTTCATGTTAGGTATGTATAGCAACAAGAAACTCAATGCAGCAATTTTCATAATTGCAGCGTTAATTTTCGCTGGGTGTCTTTATCTGGTTCGCTCACAAAGTACTATTTCAGACACTGCCTATATGAAAGCAATGATTCCTCATCACTCAATAGCCATTTTGACCAGCGAGCGCTCTAACCTGGAAGACATTCGCGTGCGAGAGTTAGCAAATGGCATCATCAAAGCTCAGCGAAAGGAAATAAAGGAGATGGAGTGGTTAATAAAGGATATTGAAAAAAATGGTAAGGTAACAACGCAAGAACAGGCTGAACAGCGTCCAATTCCGGAATTTGAAGGTGAGTTACATAAAGCACAGAGCAATGAGTAAAAAAGCTATCTGACTTGTGTGCGGATAAAGGTTTTCATGGAAAGCTTTGGGAAAAATGGTGGCCCCACCCTGACTTGAACAGGGGACCTGCCGATTATGAGTCGGATGCTCTAACCAACTGAGCTATGGGGCCATTTTGAGATGTGCTGTGCAGTTTTTTAATGCAAATTGCTATGCATAACAACCACAAGCGAGCGCAAGTATAAGCAGTTTTATTTGCCTTGTCACGCCTCGCTGGTGGCTTTGTGATTTGTTTGCTTTATTTTTGTTCACTAAGCTGTAGTTAATGTGCCTTGTTCGGCAATTTAACACGGCGCCATCCAAGCGCCAATACCAAACCCAACATGGTTAACAGAGTCGTAGAACCGCCTCCACCAGAGCTACTTGAATTAGTATCCGTTGGCAAGCTCACTACACTTTCGTTTACATTAACACTAACGGTGTCGCTGGTGCTGATACCAAACTCATCTGTTGCGGTTAACGAAAAGGTTAAATTGCTTTGTGATGATGGGGCAGTAAAAGACATGGTCAATGTATCTGCATTCCTGATGGTAACCGTGTCGCCAGCGGTTTGCGTCCATACTACGCTTGTTAAAGCCCCTTCGGGGTCTTGGGCGCTCCCGGTTAATTCAACGCTGGCTCTTACATCGGTTTCAACATCTGTTCCTGCGTTTACCACAGGGGCCTGATTGCTCTCATCGTCTTTTATCGTAATCAACGTTTCTACCACACCACCTAGAAGATTTGTGTCTTGTGCAGCAAGCACTAAACGAAACTGTTCGTTGTCTTCTTCGGTAGTATCGTTAATAAGCGCTATATTTACGGTCTTCGAACTGGTATCGCCGTCGCTCCAAGTTAGCGTGCCGCTTTGACTGACAAAGTCTTCATCGCTTACTGCTGTACCGCTTTCCAGTGAATAATTCACACTTACTTCGCCTTCACTTCCACCTTGGCGAACAATGTTTAATGCAAATTCAGAGTCGGTCTCTAACACAGCGAGTTCGCCAGCGCTTAATTCAATTTTTCCTTGTTGGGCAGCACCGCTAATCGTGACTTGAGCGTAGCCGCTACCAGAGGCGATACCTCCTCCTTGCGGGTTAAATAACCTTACGAAAAATACCTCATTGCTTTCGGTATCTTCATTAGCACTTACGCTTAACGTGATGTTTTTAGCCTGTGTTTCAGATGCCCCCCAACTGAGTTCTCCAGACGCTAACATTACATCACTGCTGGTGGCTGAGCCCGCTATTACTTCATACGCAACTGTCATAGCCCCGGTACCTGTCTTATTAACAGGAAGGCTTAAGGTGGTATCAGCATCCGTTTCATAATTAGCCTGAGAGAAGGCCGCAACTGTTGTTGCGCTTAAAGTATTGTCTTTTAAAACAAACAAACCGCGCTGAATATCACTAACCAAAATGTTGCCACTAGGTAGAAACGGGTAGACGCCCCACGCACCATTAAAGTTGGTGCTGTTAAAAGCAGGGTAGGTGTCGAAAAAGCCTGCTTCCACAGGTGCAGTAGGGTCTGAAATGTCTAATACCGTTAAGCCACGCTCATAGTTAGACATATAATAGCGGTTTCCTCTCACGTAGCCGTTGTGATCGATAGTGCCGTTGTCACTGGTCCAAATGCTGGCGAGCACAGGTGTTGTGAGTGATGAAATATCAAAAATCATAACCCGGGTATTTAAGCTGAAATTCCTCTCGTCCAATTCATCGTGTACAAAGGCGTACTGCTTGTCTTCGCTAAACCAACCGCTGTGGGTATAGGCAACTTCGTTGTAACTTACACGACTTAGTTCAGCGGCACTGTTTGTGTTCGTGTGATCCCAAAGGCGCATTGCATCTTCATTAAAATCGAGCATTACCGTACACCCAGCCGAAGTGGCATTCACACAGCCAGTTTGCGCTCTTGCGTCGGTAACGCGCATAGATGAAGCATCATGCGTACACGTGTGAGACCGCTAGGTATGTAAGATGCCGTTGGTGTTTGTGGGGAAGTGAGCGCGTATGAACGAAAGGCGCCGCCGTTACTGTCTTGCCCAACCAAATGCAATTGAGGCACTGCGTCATTCAATGGGGTATTAAGGGTGTAATCTACGTTAGAGATGTAAATGTTGTGCGCACGGTTATTGTCAGTGTTGCGCTTGGTCAAACTAATGCTATTGGGAAGGTCGTTAAGGTTTATGATAGTAAACCCTTCGGTTACGCTGTCGGCGCTGGCATAGGCGTACGCTTTAAAACGCCCTGCGGCACTATCGAAGTACTGATAAACCTTTATGTCGCGCCATGTCGTACTTTGCCCAGTAATTTCACCTACTACTACAGGCGCTGCTGGCTCTGTTACATCTACAACTGCAATGCTCGCCTGCATACCGATAATGGCGTATTCCCGGCGGTTGTTTAAATCAACGTGCCCCCAAATATCATTAGCACCATTTGAGACCGACGATAATACGTTAACAGGCACGTGAGAGAGTAAATCGATATTGCTGCATGGGAAGTCGGCGGCCGTCCCATTTGTGCATGTCTCATTTGCACTGACTTCGGTACTCAATACCATGTGCGATAATGCCTGAGTTTCAAGCGAAGTCGCGGCCTTCCCGTCAGCAATACTGTCGAAACCTTTTTCATAAAGCGCTTCTAATAAATACGCAGGTACGTTAATCAATGTGGTTTTATGCAACGCTGGCTTTTGCGCCTGGTAATGATCTTTTCGGGAAAAGCCCCCTAATACGGGTAAAAGGCTGTCGTTCAGAACTTGTGCATGTTGAGCGTTGTCGAAATGATACTGACCTTCTGCAACCAGAATCTTGTCGCCTTTATTGGCCTGTCGCGCGGCATAGGTTAGTGTTTTACACGGTCTGAAACGGTTGTCACACTTGCCTGCATCCACGCCATCTTCGGCAACGAATCGCGCTTTGTCGTGGTCGGTGTGTGCCAGAGCACCTTGACTCATAAATGCAAAAAGCAGCACTATGAGCGTTAATGGTAATGTTTTCATCTTGTCGTCCGTGCAAGTGTAAAAATAGAAAATAGTGGTTTGTATAAAAAACTACCAGATATCCAAAGGAAGTACATAAGTAAATGAAAATGCCTTTTCGCATGAGTGTCATGCCTTCGTTACTCTTAGCCGCCTTAGTGTCTTTAGCTGGATGTGACGTAATAAATCTCAAAGGACGGGAGCCAGGTGAAATCCCGTTCAAGTTGGTTGGAGTCGATACAGGTGCTTGCCCGATGATAATGAGCATTGGGCAACAGCGTTGGAATATTGATTATTTTGGCTTTTACCTTAGCAAGCCAGAAATTCGCATTGATGGGAAATGGCAGCGGGTTAAGTTTAAGCAAACACAGTGGCAGACGCCAAACGTAGCGTTACTGAAGTTTCACAACAAGTGCAATAATCCAGAAGATGCCAATAGTAAAATTGTGTTGGATGTATCAGAAGAGCTATTAAAGCTGTCTACCAACCTGCGCTTTACTATGGGGCTGCCCTTTGAAGATAATCACGCTAACCCGCTTGCGCAGCCTTCGCCATTGAACGACAGTTCTATGTTTTGGAGCTGGCAAAACGGTCACAAGTTTTTGAGACTGGATGTATCTAAAGGCTCAGAAGATACACGCAAATGGTCTTATCATTTAGGTAGCGTGGGGTGCGACTCTGAATCAGCGGTAAGAGCTCCTGAAAAATCTTGTGCTTTCACTAACCGTGTGGAATTTATTTTACCAATGACGCAACTTGATACCGATTTAGATCTGGAAGTGTCGGTGTCTAACATTGTCGCGCAAGTTAATATAAACGAAGCTCCAAGCTGCATGTTTGAGTCACCTGAAGTTGAACCCTGTAAAAAGCTTATTCAGAATTTAGTACATAGGCCGTGGATTAAGTGGCAGTAACTTCGCTTTCACTTCGCACTGAAAAGCGAGCACAACTCGCTTTTCAGGTTGGCGTAGTTTTCTGTTTTACTATGGCTATAGGTGCCTGCAGTAAATCGCCCACGCCATACTCTTGGAATTTGCCTCACAATATTCCACCGCCCCCCGTTCCGGCCGACAATCCTCTGACCGAAGAAAGCATAATATTGGGAGAGAAGCTTTTCTGTGATAAAGGCTTAAGTGCAAGCAATACGATATCTTGTAGCAGCTGCCATGACCCAGAGCATGCTTTCGCTGAACCTAAAACGGTTTCAGTAGGCGCGAACGGAGATGCGCTAAACCGTAATGCATTAGCGCTAGTAAACGTGGCCTATAATGCATCGTTCACTTGGGCACACAATAATTTAGAAAGCATAGAAAAGCAGTTAATGATCCCGCTTTTTAACGAACATCCAGTGGAAATGGGCGTAACGGGAAATGAAAAGCGCATATTAAAGCGCTTTGAGGGAAGCGAATATCGAGCGCTATTTGAAGCGGCTTATGGTGATGATACCCCCAATTTAAATAATATTGTGAAGGCGCTCGCGAGCTACGTAAGAAGTTTAGTATCGTTCAATAGTGCTTTTGATAACTATGCTTATGCTCAAGATGACGAAGCATTAACCCCCCAGCAGCTTGAAGGTTTGAATCTGTTTTTTTCAGAGCGCACAGAGTGCTTCCACTGCCACGGAGGTCTGAACTTCACTCAATCATCAAAGCATAGCTTTCAACCTTTTACCGCCCAGCCGTTTCACAACACGGGGCTATATAATGAAGATGGAAAGGGCAGTTACCCAGAAACAGATATGGGGCTTTACAGCGTTACACACAATAAAGATGATATGGGGAAGTTTAGAGCGCCTACTTTACGCAATATAGCCCTGACTGCACCCTATATGCATGATGGCAGCATTGCCACGCTTGATGAAGTCATTGAGTTTTATGCTCGAGGTGGCAATGTCGCTGAAAGCCCTAATCCTTACCGCAGTCCGTTCATAAAAAGCTTTGCGATTACAGAGGAAGAAAAGGCTGCGCTGGTCGCATTTTTGCAAAGTTTAACCGACGAGGAATTTGTAAAAACACACGCCCAACGCAAAAAATAGCGATTTATTGCTCATTTTATGTAATTTATGTTTATACTTTGCACACATATATCAACCAAATGCTTATGTGCTGTTTGTTAACATCGTGATAAACTCAAACACTTACATTCGTTGTTAATAACTATAAAGCAGGTGAGCGGTCGCGGAGATGAGAATGACTGAAAAACCCTTCATTACAAGTGGTCGAAATACCATCATTCATAAAATAAGAAAACTAGATCTATTGGTGATCAATGGTGATGAGCATCCGCCAATTCTTGTTACTTATAAAGGTATTAAGCAATATGAAGGCAAAGTGCCTGAAAATAAGCGCGATGCTAAGATGATGGACATGGAACTGGTAGATGTAACCACCAGTGATGTGTTTGGCGATGAAAAAACACTATTGTTCGTACAAACCCTTAATGGGAAAGAGTACAAAATTGACTACTCTAAAATTGGTACGAGCATGTTTATTAAGATTCACCAAGACAGTATTTTCTAAAACACACCTAACTACCTATCCGAGTAGGTGCGTTTTAAATGAATGGGGTTAGGCAATCTGGCCCCAGTTATCTGCATTAAGCGAGTTGAACCCTCCAATTACTCTCCCTTTTCCTTTAAGCTGAACATAACGCTTTTTGAAAATATTGAATCGACAGATATCTACTGGCGTAACTTCTGATGCATTAACACCACTTACTATGCCTGCAGTTTCCAGTCCCTCGGCAATCAGTTCCGAACAGAACCAGCTGGTAAAGTCTTCTTGATTGTAACTTATGCTGCCAAACAGGGGATGTTCATCTATTGCGTCTACCGCAGAGCCGAATAGCTGCAGCACGTCGTATGGCTTTCCGTCTTGTTCAAACATGAAATTGAAGAAGTCTTTTTTATTTTGTTCAAAGATACTTCTTGATGCACTAGACAATGGCAACCACCATATATCGCCGTCATAAGATGCCACACGCTCACTAAGTCTATTGGTCATAACACCTCGCTTCCCACGAAAGGATGTAGCTTCCATCACTTGATTAAAGTATCGATTGGAATTTTCATCCCGCATTTTGGTTTGCATAACAATCGCCACATGGGTAACCGCTGAGCGTGTAGTGAGTTTAGTCCAGCGAGAAAACAAGCTGTTTCCGCCAAATGCAATGATATCGCCTGGCTGCATTTGTTCTCTTATAAGATGGTATTGCTGTTGTTCTAACATGGCTCATCCTTGAATTCGTGTTAAGAAATTAGAATTATGCCAGCACAGCTTCGCTGGCAAATTTATCTGCTTATTATTTTCTACTTTGCGTTGTGTGTATTTCTTAGAATGTTGCAAAGTGTGTGTTAAGCACGACTAATAACAGTTTAGACCGATTATTAAACCTTAGCTTTTGTGTACTTATCGCAACGTCTCAAATAGCGGTGCTTTAACGTTTTTATAGCGTGAATTTTACAAAGTTTCACTAATTTAATGGTGCGGGGGCAAAAGAGGTCGTCACCGCGTTGCCAAATATTATCAGAGGAACTTGTTATGTTTATGTCACGCCGTGTTACCCAATTTGCTTTACTAGGAATGACCTTGTCGCTAACTGCCACAGTTGCGAATGCCGCACCATACCCTAAGCACATCGAAAAAAACTTAATTGCAGTATGTGAAGCAGTAAAGAGCGACAGCCGATTAAAATTACATCGCGCTGTGAAAGTATCGGGTTTTAATATGCGCTCGCTTCATGAGGGGTTGATGTGCAATGGACAAGATATGCTTACTTTTGCGCTTACCCACAATGCGTCTAAAAACGCCCAGCTAATTGCTCGTCGCATTAACGCTAGCCCAAGTGTGTTAACAGCAAAACGCTAATGAAACGTTTTCTACCCTGGCGATTGGGCTATGTAGCTCGTAGCCCCTTTTTCGCTTTTTAATACTACTCGCTTCCTAAACCTTTTTGCTTAATAAAATCAGGATAGGAACTACTAGACACTATTGCTGTATGCACTTGCAAAGGATCGCAGATGATCGCATTGGTTTTTCTAAATTCTGTGTCAATGCAAAGCTCTCTTTGCGAAATACTAGAGAGGCTTGGCCAATTCAGTTGTGTCTATGGCGCACAATCGGTCGGTCACTGTTTGGCATTAGCCGAGAAGCATCCTCAATCCATAGGGTTTTACTCAGTTACTCAGTCAAGTCGAAATCTCGCATCGCGTTATTGGTTAGCGGTAGGAAATACGGATGAAGAGGCACTTTTGGCGTTTTCACATAATGCATCTGGGTTTGTTAAATCACCCTTTGAAGAGCCACAATTATTAAACGCTATTGAGCGTGTTAAAACTAAATACTGTTTTTATGAGCGGGACTTTCAATTTAATATGCTAGTAAAAGGGCTGTGTGAACAGTATGGCGTTTCTGAGCCTGCGCTGTTGGCCACGCTACGCCAGCAGTTAAGCAAAAATAATCAGCTAAATATGGTTGGGCTTCGTGCAGAGAACGGATGGTGCTGCTTAAACCCCGCTGAGATTAAGTGGATTGAAGCTGCTGGAGACTACATGTGTGTTCAGACGCTGTCAGAAAGTTACGTAGTTCGAACTACCTTGTGCGAACTTCTTAAACGCTTGGGAGAGCAAAACTTTAAACGTTGTAACCGCTCAGTGGCGGTAAACGCAAAACACGTTGCGCACTTAGAACAAAAGCTTAATCAGCAGCGGGTAATTATGCAGGGCGGCGAGGCCTTTAAAATTACTCACAAGTACTACTATCAATTTTGGCAGACAGACTGAACATCAAGGTACAGTAGGAAAGTCGCTGAATCCTTCTATACGACCATGGTACTGCTGGTGGTCGAACACGCTAATCGTTACACTCTCAGAATGAATTTTAGGAATAAGTGCTAGGACATGTATATGGTCTCCCCCGTTATTGCAAGAGTAAACATGCTGTTTTGACTAAAATGGTTTGCGTCCGTATATCCGGCTTCTCGTTGAAGTATTTTCACTTC
>LUMD01000398.1_pt1 | contig 11362 bp, 10 predicted proteins | sample 729651 | NCBI WGS metagenome assembly LUMD01 (sample SAMN03860272, study PRJNA289734) | marine metagenome | biome: seawater column; feature: ocean; material: water; isolation source: Red Sea water column Station 34 - depth 258m | place: Saudi Arabia: Red Sea | collected 2011-10-15 | depth 258 m | reverse complement strand
TATTAAACAATAATAAATTCAAATGTACGAGAAAAGCATCAAGCACTTCTGAACAGTTTGGTTAACACAAACTCCCGGTGGCCAAGCGCTTCGGCGCAGGTGTAACGTCCATTGGCGGTGCGAATTGTACATTTGATCAGTTCATCTCCAGCCTGATCCAGATCCATCTCACGTTTTAGGATTCCGGAAACGTCCACATCAATGTGCTCGCTCATGGTCGCCGCAGTATGTGGATTTGCTGTGAGCTTGATTACGGGTTCAATAGGGTTGCCAATCACATTGCCCTGTCCGGTAGGAAACAGATGGACCGTAAATCCTGCAGCAGCCTGCAGAGTCACGCACTCAGCAGCAGCAGAGGAGGTATCCATGAAATATAATCCCGGTCCTTGTGCGGGTTCCTCAGCAGGTTCCAGCACGTCAATAAAGTTTGTATTTTTGCCAATCTTCTGGAAGTTGCCAAACGCCTTTTCCTCAATCGTTGTTAAACCACCCGCAATGTTGCCCTTGGTGGGCTGCGATTCAGAAAGATCGTTTGTCTTGTTTTCCATTATGAAATCATTGTAATCGTTCCATGTTTTGAGGAACTTCTCTTTTGCTTGCGGATTTGCTGCTCGCGTTGCGCAGACTTGCTCTGCTCCTGTCAATTCAGAAGTTTCGCCAAAGCATAGATGTACGCCCAGCGGATCCAGTTTATCCATCAGGTTGCCGACTGTTGGATTGGAACCAAGTCCTGAAGTGGTGTCTGATTCTCCGCACTTGACTGAAATCCAAAGGTCAGAAAGCGGACATTCCTCGCGCTGAAGTTCGGTTGACCATTGTACAAATTCCTGCGCTTTTCGGGATGCTTCAACAACAGTTAAGAGATCTCCCTTGCCTTCGATGCTGAATCCGGCAACAGGTTTGCCTGTTTCTGCAATTCCGTCAACAACACGTTTAGTCCAGCCGGGTTCAATTCCGATTACCACCGCAGCTGCAACATTCGGGTTGCGTCCTGTACCAATTATTGTTCTGAAAAAAAGTTCCAGGTCTGCACCAAACTGCAGCCTTCCGTAACTGTGCGGTATTGCCAGTGTACCCTTGATATTGTTTCCCACCATCTCAGCTGAAGCATTTGAGATGTCATCAACAGGAAGTATTATCACATGATTGCGTACACCTACCCGCCCGTTATCACGACGATAACCATAAAAAGTCTGAGGCCATTTTTCCATCACCACCTCTTTGTCTTTACGTTGTGAACATGAACATAACCTCCCCTGGGTATGTCATCAATAGCACGCCCGATGTCATTTCCATACTTTACGATAGTGTCACCGTTCTTAATATCTGTAAGCGCGAGCTTGTGTCCAAGAGGAACTTCCGCAAGTGCTTTCAGTGTTTCTGTTTTGTCATTTTCCATGATCCAGCCTGTGACTTCCTGTCCCGCTGAAACTTTTTCTACAACCACGACTCCTACTGTGTCAGAAGGTTCATGGGCAATAAAATGAGGATTCATAATTAACCTTTCAGTTTGTTATTTTTGATTTTGACAGTAAAAACATTAGTTTTGAAATCTATTAGAGTCAACAGATATTTTTTGACACTAATTTTTTGCATCCTGAAGAAGTTGCCATATTTTTTGCGGGTGTGCCGGCATATCAAATTTACGCACACCTTGATCCCACAATGCGTCCAGTATGGCATTGGCGACTGTTGGGATTGAACCAACTGTTCCAATTTCTCCCACGCCTTTGGCCCCAAGGGGATTAGTTTGACATGGAGCGTCAGTGTATGTTGCAGAATCAAAAACCGGCAAATCATCGGCTCGAGGCATTGCGTAGTCCAGAAAAGACGCTGTAAGCAGTTGTCCTTCAGGATCATATACTGAGTGTTCCAACAGCGCCTGTCCTGCTCCCTGGGAGATTCCGCCTTTTATTTGCCCATCTACAATCATAGGATTGATCATATTGCCGGCATCATCAACGTTCCCGTACCTGACAAGACGCACGTTACCGGTTTCAGGATCAATTTCCACCTCGGCAATATGGCATCCGTTGGGCCAGCTGCGCCCTTCCACTGTTTTCACGGTTTCAGTTGAAAAGCTTTGTTCGGTTTGTTTTGCGGCCAATTCAAATAGACCAACACCGATTGAGGTTCCTGTTACCTCAAATCGTCCGTTTTTGTAGAGTAAATCCGCTACGGCTGCTTCCAGTACCTCTGCAGCCAACTCCTTGCCTTTTTGCAGGAAATCGTTTGTCCCTTCCAATAAAACGCTTCCGCCGACAAAGAGCGAGCGTGACCCAAAACTTCCCATGCCTTTTACAAGTTTTGTGTCACCAAGCACCACTTTAATTGAATCCATTGAAATTTGGAGTTTTTCAGAAAGAAGTTGGGTGAAAACTGTTTCCAGCCCCTGCCCCATGTTCTGAGTTCCGGAGAATAATGTAACCTTTCCATCTGATTGTGCTTCAATCCGGACTGTTTCAGATAAATCACCTCCGGTCCACTCAATGTAGCATGCCAGGCCCCTTCCACGCAGCATACCACGTCTATCTGATTCAGCTTTGCGTAGTGGAAATCCATCCCAGTCCATCAACTTAACAGCCTTTTCTAGTACAACAGGGAAATTACCGCTGTCGAAAACTTCTCCTGCCAATGTTTTGTACGGCAGACTTTCTGAGGGGATGATATTGTTTTTGCGTATTGTAACCGGATCAATGCCCATTTCACGTGAAGCCATGTCCATCAATCTCTCCATTGGGTAGATTCCTTCCGGACGTCCGGCGCCTCGATAAGCGCCGATTGGAGCAGTATTAGTGAGTACACAGCGTGTGTCCAGATACATTGCGGGAATATGATATACTGAAGTAATCACCTTGCACATCAGCCCCAGTGGAATCAGCAAGGCGGGATTAATCAGGTAAGCTCCTGTATTAGCAAGTGTATTTACCCTTAAAGCCAGGATTGTTCCTTCAGAATCAAATGCCAGTTCTGCCACATTCCTGTGGTCACGTCCATGAACAGAAGCTTGAAACTCCTCTGTGCGTGTAGCTGTCCATTTAACCGGTCGTTTTAATTTTTTTGTGGCAAAGACCACTAAAATATCTTCCGGATAAACGGCTACTTTTGTACCGAATCCCCCGCCTATATCTCTAACAATTACTCTCAGCAGTTCCGGATTGAGCTGGAATACTGAGCACAGGAAATCATGTAATCTTGTGGCACTCTGGTGCGATGCATGCAGTGTAAGCGTTCCTTCGTCTTGATCAATATCACAAAGCAGTCCACGGGGTTCAAGAGGGCTTCCCACTACACGATTATTGATTAAATCCATGCGGGTTATATGATGTGCCGTTGAAAAGATTTCATCCACTTGCTTTGCATTACCCAGACTTTCGGCAGCAGCAATATTGTCCGGAAGTTCAGCGCACAAACGTGGCGCGGTCGGATTTGCTGCTTTTAGTAGATCAGTCACAGCAGGATATTCTTTGTATTCAACTTCAAGGCATTCTGCAGCTTCAATCGCCTGCTCCCTTGTTTCTGCCACCACTATGGCCACAGGCTGTCCCACAAAACGTACCATTCCCTGAGCCAGGGCATGATATGGTTCCGAAAGCGCCAGTTTTCCTCCCGGACGTTTGTAAGGAAGTGTGACGGGGATGGGGAGAATACCGTCACTTATCAAATTTTCGCCGGTGAAGACAGCCAGCACTCCGGACATATTTTTTACTGAATCGGAATTCAGGATGTTAATTTTTGCGTTGCCACAATATGAGCGGACAATATGCAAATATACCTGTCCAGTGATGTTAAGGTTATCTACAAACCTGCCTTTTCCTCTGAGCAGACGATCATCTTCAAGACGATGCATGGTTTGTCCGCTTTTACCAATAACTGTGTTCATTATCTGAATTTAGTATTAAAAGTGATTTCAAGCCGCACAAGACACACGGCTTTGTGGTACCCGTCCCAGAACATCACTGATGAAACGTCCGGTTTCAATTAGTTTGTTCAAATCAATGCCTGTTTCAATACCCATTCCGTGAAGCATGAAGACAACATCCTCTGTTGCCACATTCCCAGTGGCGCCTTTGGCATAAGGGCAGCCACCGAGGCCCGCAACAGATGAATCGATTACTGATACTCCAAGTTCCAGGCAGGCATAAATGTTAGCCAATGCCTGTCCTCGTGTGTCATGGAAATGCAGTGCTATGTTTGAAACAGGAACTTTTTTCGCTACTTGCTGCACCATGTTCTTTGCTTGTAATGGAGTGCCGGAACCGATTGTGTCCCCTAGAGAAATCTGGTAGCAACCAATGTCTGTCATTTTTTCCGCAAGATCAACCACGTCTTGAACAGGGACATCACCCTGGTAGGGACAGCCGAGCACACAGGAAATATAGCCACGTACCGGAATAGCATTTTTTTGAGCTTCCTTCAAAACAGGACGGAAACGTTCGATTGAATCCGCAATGGAACAGTTGATGTTCTTCCTCGAAAAAGCTTCCGATGCGGCGCCGAACACGGCTACTTCTTCCACGCCTGCTTCCAGTGCCCATTCAAATCCTTTCAGGTTTGGAGTAAGCACAGGATAGGTAACTCCGGTACGACGTTTTATACTCGAAACCACTTCGTAAGCGTCCTTCAACTGCGGAACCCATTTTGGACTCACAAAACTTGTTGCTTCAATTTTAGTCAAACCTGCATCAGCAAGTTTTTCAATAAGGGCAATTTTTGTTTCAGTTGGAACCGATTGCTTTTCGTTTTGCAGTCCGTCCCTTGGGCCGACTTCAACAATCTGTATTTTTTTTGGAATCATATTTCGAATTATTGACTTTTCAAATCCATGTTAAGGAACTTTATTTGGACAGGATTTGGGCTGTAAGGCTACCATTAAATCAGGTTAATTTAAAATTAATTCTGCCAAAGGCAAACTTAAGCATGTTGCTGTTTTTATTTAAGTCCAATAGAATATCGGTCAATTTGTGTGGTAATTACTTTTCAACTTTCATTGAAATTTAATGGGAACAATATCAATGCAATTCAACAAGTACCAGGAACGTGTAATCGAAACAGGTCGAAAAAAATCCGCTAAGCTTGTACTACCGGAAGTCAGCGATCCTCGAGTGTCCCTGGCAAAAAGACAGCTCATGGATTTAGGTTACAACTTACTGGAACCGCAGGATTTTCAAGACAGGAAAGAACAGTACCGGCAAAATCTTGAGCAGGAACATTTCTTCAAAAAGATGTCTGATGAAGCAAAAAATCAATTCATGGAAGATCCTTTGAATTTTAGCATGATGATGGTCAGAAATGGAGAAGCAGATGGGCTGGTTGCAGGCGCCATTACTCCAACAGGAGATGTGCTGCGTGCCGCAATCAGGATTGTGGGGATTAAGGCTGAATCCAAATGGGTTTCAAGCAGTTTTTTTATGATTTCTCCAAATGCCGACAATGCATTCACTTTTGCTGACTGTGCAGTTATTCCGGAACCAACCAGTGATCAGCTGGCATCAATCGCCGGTGAATCTGCTGAGTTCCATCGACTGTTGAGTGGAGAAGAACCTCGTGTGGCATTTCTTTCTTTTTCAACAAAGGGCAGTGCGAACCATCGCCGGGTTAGGCATGTCAGGGACGCAGTTAATACATTTTCAGAAACACATCCTGAAATTCTGCATGATGGAGAACTTCAGGTTGATTCCGCGATTGTTCCTGCTGTGGCTTCACATAAAGTGAAAGATTCTCCGCTGGAAGGGAATGCCTCCGTACTGATTTTCCCTACTTTGGAAGCAGGAAATATAGCTTACAAAATAACCGAGCGTCTGGCAGGTTATACTGCATTGGGACCGCTGCTGCAGGGATTAAAAAAGCCCGTTCATGATCTGTCAAGAGGCTGTTCATCATCAGATATATTTAATGTGGCCACTATTGCGGCGATGCAGAAATGAGCTGACTCTTTTAGCAAAGAAAGCTTCATTTTACTTTAACCTTTAATCAATTCACAAAGTGTTATTATGAATTATCTAAAAAAAGTTTTTGTTGCAGGTTTGTTAATTTTATTAACAGGGAGTGCTTACGGATTTGAAATTGAGCGCAGACGCGAGATGTTTTCCAAACAGTACGGACATCTATTTGTCCCACTGCCCTATTCACTGCCTGGTCTGGGTGAGGGTTTGCTGATTATCGGAAACTTCGGAAATATTGCGGACACGACTACTGATTTTGCAACAATTCTTGGCGCTGGTGATGCAGAATTTATATTTGGGTTTTTAAATGAATTATTTGTCTGGCCTGAATATGTATACCTGCAATACCTTAAAGCACGCGGTTTCAAGTACGCAATCACAAATTACAGGTTAAGAGGCATGAACACAGAAAAGGATGATTTTGTTTATGCTCATGGAAAATATTGGGATTATGACGCACCTACTCTTAAATTAACCCTTTATGACAGAATGCTGGAAATAGGTTTAGGGAGATCAAAACAAAAAGGAAGCTTTAATAAATTTGTTGCTCCTGATAAGGTTGATCTCACAAAACCAGGAGTGACAGTCACAGAATTTGATCCGCCGCTTGAAGTAAATTTGGGTGACAGGCTGGAATTTATGGCCAGAATTGACTATACGGATGATTACAGGGATCCACGAAAAGGCATACGCAACATACTTTACTATGACAGGCAGACTGCCAGTTCAAGCTCAGAGCCTTCATTTGATGTAATCACAAATGATCTTCAGGTGTATATTCCAATGCTGGAAAAAAGCACATTGGTTTTCAACCTGACTTTTTCGGACGCAAATGTACGAACAGAGGGTGAGACTGATCTTGAAGTATTAAAACAGAAAAGTAACTACTATCTTTGTGACTATTCACCAACACCTGAATCCTGCAGAGATATCACACTGGGTAATGCGATCAATACCAGAAACATTAATAAACATGGGACGTCACTTTTTTTAGGTGGACCTGACAGATTACGTTCCTATCCTCAACAGAGATTCCAGGGAGCCCATACTCTGTATTTTGCTACAGAATTCCGCTGGAATTATTCTGCATCAGAAGGTGAAAAAATTGATGTGTTTTTCATGCAGGATTTGATAGATGAGATGCAGGTTGCATTTTTTTTCGAACAGGGTGCCATATCTGAGACTAAAGCTGATTTAGGCAAGACAGTCAAATCTTCATTTGGTTCAGGATTCAGATTCTTAAGTGGTTCAGGAAACTTGTATCGTGCTGATTTTGCAACAGGGGATGAAGGTCCGCAAGTTTCTGTAATTATTCAATATCCCTGGACTTACAGGTTGTAGTATATTGTATAAAATACGGACTTGATCGATATCAACGCAGGTAATAATTCAATTCTGAATTTATTAGCATTTTTGTGTCTATGAAGAATATATAATCTAATTCGAGTTATAGTAGTTAAAGTGAGTGATAAACAAACTATTGATATTATTGATAAAGTAAACACGCTGACTTTCGATATCTTCGGTACTGTGCTTGATTTGGCCGGAAGTCTTATTCCTCCGCTGGACGAATTGCTGAAGAAGTGTCATTCGCCAGCATCAATTTCAGGAGCAGATGTATGGCAACACTGGCGTTTAAGGCAGCGTTTAGAACAATACCAGGATAACCTGATGATGCTTGGACACAGTGGGTACCTGGAAGTTAAGAAGAGGGCGCTGCTTTACACACTTCGTATGCTGAAAATCGAATTTACTGCTGAAATAATCGAAGAGTTTATGACAGCCTATCAGGAATTGATTCCGTTCCATGATGCGATTGAAGGACTTAAACGGCTTGGGACTAAATATAACCTGGTGATTTTGTCCAATGGTGAAGAATGGTATCTGGAGAAACTGGCAAAGAACAATATAGGCATAGACTTTCATGCGGTACTGTGCGCTGAGATGGTGGGGCAGTTTAAGCCTCATCCTTCGGTTTACAGGTTTGCAGCAAATAGACTTATTCTGGAGCCGCACCAGATCATGATGGTTGCCTCACACTCCTTTGATATACTTGGCGCTCGTCACAGTGGATTTAGAGGGGCATATGTAAATAGATATGGATTGCCCTATGAAGAATCCGAATTGCGTCCGGATTTAGTAGTAGATGACTTTGATGAGCTTTGTGTAAAACTGGGGGTATGATTGCTGGATGATACTGAAAATAAACGAAAATATCAACTGTATATTGTGTAAAACATTCTGAGTGACATAAAAATCATGAACAGTGCAAAAAAGCGTTTCAATCTGTCTTTGTTCAAACTGTGAGCAAGTTTAGCTCCATTTGGGACCATAAACATGGTCATGGGAATTATGCAGACAAAACCAACCAAACTAATGTATCCGAAACTTAAAGGAGGAAGGTTTAGGGTATCCCATCCGCTGAAAATATAGCCGATAGTCCCAGGCAGTGATACTGTCAAACCCAGTGCCACAGATGTTCCAATTGCATTTAAAAGAGAAAAGCCAAATGCTACCAGGAATACTGTAAAAAATGATGCAGGTAATTTGCTTCCAAAAACAAAATGATTTTTTTTAAATAAATTCAGGGCAATCACCATAACCAGGATGGCAAATATTGCTCTCAACACATTTCCATCCAGGCCGCCTGCCAGCCATGAACCAAACAATGATCCGCCTGCTGCGGGAAAAGCCAGATTTCTCAATGTCCTTAGATTTCCGGAACCTTGCTTAAAATAAGTCCATGCTGAATATGCAGAAGTTGGAGCAATTATTGCCAGCGAAGTTCCTATCGCCAAATGTGTTGTAAATGCACGAGAATAGCCCAGTTCATCAAATCCATAAAGTAAGGCAGGAACCAATATAATTCCGCCTCCTATGCCAAACAGTCCGGCCAGAAATCCCGCCACTGCGCCTGAGGCAAGCATCAATGTTATCAAATAAATTAGTTCATAATTCAGAAAATCATAACTCATAAGGATGAGAGCTGCTTTGAAAACGTGAAGTAACTTAAGAACTGTTTGTATATAATTTAAAAGGGGTTAATTACTGAAATTATTAGTGTTTATTTAGAATAATAAAACAATAATAAATTTTCAGATTATCAGTCACCTGTATAGGGGGGATCGCCGGGAGACCTGTACCTGTCCATTGGGCTGCGAAGGCAATCGCTGCCGTAATAATGACCGCTTCCTTCAGGGGTGCCCATTAACAAAAAGATGCTTGCTGATGCTCCTTCTTCGGGAGATTTCATCCCCATTTCAGCAGGAGTCTTTCCACCAGCCTCTGCCATCGGCCTGGTTAAATCAGTTTCGATGAAGCCTGGTGTGCATGCATTAATGATAAGATTTGGAATTTGCCTTGCCAGGTATATGGTATATGCGTTGGTGCAGGCTTTGGATAAACCATAAGCAGTTCCGACTAGTTCGCCAGAATCAATCTTTCCCAAGTTTTCACCATTGATTGTCATTAACGGATCTCTTCCCGGGTTTACATTAACAATTCTTCCTGCTGTTGTGTCCAGCAGTGGGATGAACACCTCACAGACACGTTTAATACCATAAGTATTTACCTGCAGTATTTTATTCATTCCGGATGTACTGTTTCCAATTCCGGCGTTGTTTACAATGCCGTATAGTGTACCTGCATTCTTTCCAAATTTTTCAGCTACTTCCTCTGCAGCGGAATTAACTGAATCGTCTTGTTCTACATCGATTTTAATTAAATCAATCCGATCATTCCATTGCTGATTACTATTTACTAATTCATTTAGGGTATGCTGTCCTCTGCTTAAGTCCCTTGATCCAAGCAGCACATAAGTGTCACTATATGACTCAAGTAGTTTTTTGACTGTAGCCAGCCCAATTCCCTTGTTTGCTCCTGTAATTAATATGCGTTTCATTTCTGTTCCTTGTTATAGAATTAATGTTCAACTTCAAAATATTGCATCAAAACAAATACCTGTAAAATCCCTGGTTAGGTTAACTGAGGTTTTATTAACCATAGCTAAATCCCCACTATTTCAACCATCATAACTGCGAGCTCCGGTATTCCTGTGCCAGGTTCGGAAAAGGTGCCTTTTAGAGGCAGGATCTTCATGATCAGTAAATTGACTGCGAAAATGAACCAGTTCCAGATTGTTGAGAAACTGGAGCTGTCCCCGTTTCAGTGGATCTTCAATCCAGAGATCCGGAGAACTGACCACCTGTGTTAGCAATTCAAGTGAGTCCTTGAGTTCATCATCCATTTCTTTTTCAGCTAATCTATAACCTTTTTGAACAAGGGAAATATTAACACGAGACTTGAGCTGACTTCCGTTCCAGTAAAATAATGGGGCCATTGTCAATTTTGCAGCACCTTCAGCATGTTCTTTCTGTCGGTCAAAGAGCATGGGACAGTAAAGCCTTTCGAGTTGCTTCGGATATTTTTCAAGCATCCGGTTGTGAACTGAGTATAGACTGCAAAAGCGGCTGGTTCCTCCTTTTAAAGCCGGATTATTGCAGAACAGTCCCACGTATTCCGGAAGACTGATTCCGAATGCATTGTCATTATGAAAGAACAGCTCAACATTGGTGTATGAACCCCGAACTCCATAACTAAATGACTGTCCGGTATCAGTTACGTCATAAAGCATTGTACCGTCCCATTTCTGGGCTACTGTGCGTCCAATAAGCTGTGAAATAACCCAATAGCAACCAACCAGTTCTTTTTCACCGATTTCTTCCATCGGCATAGGTTCAATCACGCAGAATCCACAGCCGTGATCCAGTATTTTTTTGGCTTGTGAAAAAATCCGCCTCAATTCAGGAATTTCAAATTCGGCCGGTTCTCTCAGTTGCAGGGGCAAAGGATTCTTTGATATTGTGTCTGCCATTTTGTGAATCTCTTCCAGAGCTTTCTGAGTAAAATTTATTTTCCAATCTGTGTCAGAAAGGTCATCTGCGAGCCATACTTTTGGTCCATCTTTTCTTTGATCCATCATCTGTGATTGTGCCCCAGGTGTAAGATCAAGAACTTCGGGTAAACCTGTATTATTCATTCTTAAATTACTTAAATTGCCTCAGGAAATAGAATTACAAGCAACTCAATATTTTTTGGATGAATCTATCCTTTTATATATCCAAATTTTGAGTCCTGAATCAATAATTTGTTAATGGGAAATTTTCAAATGGTAGAGTTTGAAAATATTCTTTTTTGCCTCTTGAAAACACAAAAGGTATTTTTCATATTTTACATTGTTTACTCATGTTTTATCAGACAGCGTGTGCCACACTGGCGGAACGCAGAGAAACGCAAAAACAAAGAATCAGCGAAAAAGTACTAAGTATCCCGGCCAGCAGGAACGCATGACTGAACTGGATTCCTGCGGCCCATCCCGCAAGCAGAGCTCCAAAAGCGCCGAGCCCATCCATCAGTGT
>LUMD01001790.1_pt1 | contig 11374 bp, 12 predicted proteins | sample 729651 | NCBI WGS metagenome assembly LUMD01 (sample SAMN03860272, study PRJNA289734) | marine metagenome | biome: seawater column; feature: ocean; material: water; isolation source: Red Sea water column Station 34 - depth 258m | place: Saudi Arabia: Red Sea | collected 2011-10-15 | depth 258 m | reverse complement strand
CCGCGATGCATACAATCGCGACAGCCATATTATTGAGAAATTGAAGGAGTTTAAACGTGCGTAAGTGTTTGTTAGTGCTGATTGCTCTTTTAACTGTAGTGCGCGCCGGTGATGCGTTCTCCTTTGACAATGACATGCTCAACTCTAAGCTTGCTATTAATGGAAATACGGTCCCCTACCCTATTTTCTCTATTTTCGTAATGCCGAATAAAACGTTCACTGTTGAGTTTGACAACAAAAGCCATACTGGGAACTTTCAATTTCACCATGCGAACGGTGAGGCACTAAAGACGAGTTCGAACCTTCCAATAGTTAGCGGGGTTATGGGGAAAGCGCCAATAATGGCACCTAAGAAATCAGGGCACTATGTACTTAAAACCACCAACGCGCAGTCAGGTGAAACTGCCACGCTCAACGTCTTTGTGATGACATCTTTGGAAAAGGTAGACAAAACAGGTAAGTTAAACGGCTACACAATTGGTAAATATCCTGATAAGCCTTTAAAAAACAATCCCATTTATTTACCCCCATCAGGACTTATTGAAGTATCGCCAGAACAAACGGACGTAAGGTTGTCGCCCAATTTCACCCTTGGTCATTTTCTATCCAAGCAGCAACAAGGATTTCCCAAATATGTACATTTGCGAGCAGGCCTTTTGTTGAAACTGGAAAAAATACTGCACACCTTAAATGACGAAGGGCATGCTGTTGAAGGATTAACCATAATGAGTGGATATCGCACTCCGTTCTACAACAAAGCTATTGGCAATGTTCAGTACAGCCGTCACGTTTGGGGTGGCGCAGCGGATTTCTATATCGGCTCGCGAACTTTATATCAAACATGTCTAAACAAGGCGCTTTCGGCCCAAGAGTCGGTGGGCTTGGTATTTACGGTGCTAATGCGGCGCACGGGCCTTTTGTTCATGTGGATGTGAGAGGAACCCTAGCACGCTGGTAGAATTGTTGGTTTCGGGGCAAATAGCTATGCCCCACCTTCAAAGTCAATTTTCACCCATTCAGCAGTTGGGTTAGTGTCGGTACTCTGGTGGGATAGGCAAATCCCGTTTAAGTGGCTTAGGACGTTTGCCCTTACCTGCTCTATGCGCTTTTAACTGATAAACATGTGCGAGCACCTGCGCTACCGCCATAAATAAAGCGTTAGGAATTTCATCGTCCACTTCAGTGGAGTAGAAAATGGCGCGGGCAAGCATGGGAGAAGGGATCAACGGCACATCGTTGGCGGTAGCAATTTTTCTGATGTGCATCGCCAGCTCATCAGCACCTTTAGCGACCACAACCGGCGCCCTTACCCCCTTCTCGTCATATTTAATAGCAACAGAAAAGTGAGTAGGGTTGGTCACGACAACGTCTGCTTGTGGTACTTCCTGCATCATGCGCTTGGTTGCAGCCTGATATTGCAGACGGCGAATTCGGCCTTTAACCATAGGGTCGCCTTCCGCATTTTTCCGTTCGTCTTTAACCTCTTGCTTGGTCATCTTCATTTCTTTGTTGTGCTTATACATTTGATAAGGCACATCAATGAGCGCGATAGGGATCATGCCGCACACCAGAATAAGAAACGCCCACTTAAGCATGTCGAGTGCGTGAAAGATGTTTCCCGGATAAAGCTCCATATCAAGGTGGAGCGCTTCATCTTCAAAGAACAGTAACGCCCCAATTGCCATGCCGATAATGGCTACAACTTTCGCAATAGACTTAAGTAACTCTACCAAGCCGTTCATGCCAAACATGCGTTTGAAGCCTTGGATAGGGCTCATTTTTGAACCCTTAGGTTTTGCACCTTCCCAGGTAAAGTTAAAACCGCCAAGGGCGATAGAGCCGTAAATGCCCGCTATCATTGCCACAACCATGTATAGCAGCACGGCAGGACCTACTGCCGAAAAGGCTTCACCCCATGCGCCAAACATGTGGGTGATATCATAGGTTTCGTCACGAGAGAGAATGAACATTCTCTGAGTAAGTTTAAAAACAGATTCAGCAATCCACCCGCCCACAAACAAGAACATAAAAGCACTGACGATAAGTACTAGGGTCGTAGAGAGTTCACGGGATCGGGCTAGCTGCCCTTTTTTTCGGGCATCTTCGAGTTTTTTCCCCGTGGGGTCTTCTGTTTTTTCGCTTGAATCTGTCATGTTTTCCTACGAACAAATATTCAATAGTTCACACATAAACTGTTCGGCTCTAAACCATTGGGTTTCGAAGTGTACAGTAAAGTTATCTAGTGTTATCCAAATAATCAGTAGTCCCATTACCTGAGCAATGGAAAAACCAATACTAAAAATGTTTAGCTGTGGTGCAGCTTTGGTCATTACGCCAAACGCCAAGTTCACGATAAGCAGCGAGACGATTGGCGCAAGGGAAAGGGTCACTGCCGATATGAACATCCAGCCGGCCCAATGGGCAATATCGCGAAACTGTTCACCGGTCCACCATGCTTCGCCTATGGGAAACGCCTCAAAGCTCATGACTATCATTTGGATCATGGACAAATGCCCATCCAAAGTCCAAAACAACAAAGTCGCCAATATCAGATAAAACTGGCCTACCGCCGGCACGTTAATACCATTGACTGGGTCAACAATAGACGCAAAGCCCAAACCGGTTTGCATTGCTATAACTTGGCCAGCAAGCACAAAGGTATTGAGCACCATCATTGATATAAAACCAATAGCAATGCCTATTAGCAACTGCTGAATAACAATTAAGAATGTGCCCACATCGACTAAATTTTCTATGGGTGACGGGGGAACCACCGGCATGATAATCAGTGTCAGCATTACGCCTAACAGCGCTCTCACCTGCGGTGGTATTGACTTGGCACTTAGTCCAATCATGGCCACAAACAAGCCACTAATGCGCATAAACGGCAGCAGCATGTCCGCAAGAAATTGATTGATGGGCGCGAGTTCGACTTCCACAGTTTTAGCCTTCTATCCCACAACCTGCGGGATCATATCAACCATTCTGAAAGTAAAGTCCATAAGCTGTTGCACTAACCAGTTCAATAACCATGAACATGGCTTCTCGGAGTATTTCTACAAAGACTTCTGGTGACATAAGCCCTCCTAGACGCCCATACCGAAACTGGTCGCCAACGTACCGAAAATCAGGTTCCAACCATCAACCAATACAAACAGCATGAGTTTAAACGGCAAGGATACAATCATAGGTGAAAGCATCATCATACCCATGGCCATCAATATAGACGCTACTACCAAGTCAATAATGAGAAAGGGAATAAATAGCATAAAACCAATTTGAAACGCGGTTTTAAGTTCACTGGTTACAAAAGCTGGAATAAGGATGGTTAGCGGTACTTCGTTGGTATCGGCGTATTTTCCTTCATCTCCGGCTATCCGTACAAACGTTTCTAGGTCTTTAACCCGTGTTTGCGAAAGCATGAACGCGCGCATGGGGCCTTTGGCTTGCTCAAGAGCGTCTAAGCTGGTGAGTTGCTCATTAAGATAAGGCTGCAGAGCCCGCTCATTCACCTCTTCAAATACCGGCGCCATAATAAACATAGAAAGGAATAAGCTTACGCCAATTAGTATCTGGTTTGACGGTGATTGTTGTAGGCCAATCGCCTGACGCAGAATAGACAACACCACAATAATACGCGTGAAAGAGGTCATCATCATGATAAACGCAGGAATAAGACTTAGCGCTGTCATGATAAATAGCGCTTGAAGCGTCATCGTGTAGTCTTGAGAACCATCTTGATTGGTCGTAACCGTTACTGCGGAAATTCCCTGCTGAGCATAGGCGGGCTCAACAAGAAGTAATAAGGGCAGTATTAAAAGTAGCCAGGCAAACTTACGCATCTCTCGACTCTTCCTTTGTTTTATTCTTTTCTATGTTGGGATTGAGCTTTTCCGCCATGGCAGCAACGAGCTTTTGTTTAAACGCATCGGCGCCATTTTGCTGCTCGCCTGTGGTTTTGTTCACACCTTTCACAGGCACATCGAGATTCTTATCCAATTTGCTTAAATGTGAGATGTTGTGACTGGTTACACCAATGAGGTGCTGCTCTTCACCTACCTGAATCACCATAATTTTTTCTTTTGTGCCAACAACCATGCTGGCCGCGACTTTCATTTGATTTCCCCCCATAGCAGTGACATTAAATCGACGCATCACATAAGCCAGGGCGAAAATGACGCCAACGACGACGAGCAAGGATAGGAAAATTGACAGTACCGACGTGGGATTGGTGATTGATTGCGTCGACTGAGCGACGGCTATCTGGCTAAATAAAAGGGGCAGCATTGCGCAACCCCTTATTTTATAAGAAGTTTTACCTGAGCTTCTTGATTCTCTCAATTTGACTAATAACATCCGTTAATCGAATACCGAATTTGTCGTTGACCACTACTACTTCTCCATGAGCAATCAACGTGCCATTAACTAATACATCTAGTGGCTCACCGGCAACACGATCCAGCTCCACCACAGAACCCTGGTTCAACTGTAGCAGATTTCGGATACTTATTTGACTACGACCTACTTCCATCGAAATAGTCACAGGAATATCTAGAATAGTATCTAGCTTTTTCTTTTCTTCTTGCGTGATAGGCGCGTCGTCAGTTAATTCGTCAAGTTCAGCAACTTGTACGTCTTCGTTATCGCCAGCCTCTTGTTCCGCTTCAGATTCGGCTTGTTCGGCCATTGCCGCTGCCCAATCGTCCATACCGTCTTCACTCATGGGAACTCCCCTCTACCTTACAGGTCTTCTTCGAGTACTTGCAGTTCTGCGTCATTATCAATAATGCGCCCACCGCGGGTTAATAACTGTAGCTCAGACTTCACTGAAGTCGGTCTTGCAATTTTCTCTACGATTTTCAGTGCCAGATTATCGCGGCTGCGACCTAACTTAGCCCTGAACGTGGGTAAATCTTCAATTAATACTGTGATGGTTTCTGGCATCTCCACAGGGATGATATCGCCAGGTTTAAACTCCATCACATCGCGAAGTGGTACATCAACGTCTAGCATGTGCGTGGTTAACGCTACTTTAACGTCCATGATTTCATCACGAAGGGCCTTACTCCAGCGTAAGTCCGTATCTTCTTTATCGCTTTGAACACCCGCATCAAGCAGTTCGCGAATAGGTTCTAGCATTGAGTATGGCAGCGACACGTGGAAGTCGCCACCGCCTCCGTCCAGCTCGATATGGAACGAGCTGATAACTACAACCTCGGTCGGGCTCACAATGTTCGCCATCGCAGGGTTTACTTCTGAGTCCAAATATTCAAACGACACATCCATGACCGGCGCCCAGGCTTCTTTATAATCTTCAAAGATTATTTTAAGCAGCATCTGGATAATACGGCGCTCCGTTGGCGTAAACTCCCGGCCTTCAATTTTCGCATGATAGCGACCATCGCCACCAAAGAAGTTGTCTACCAAAATGAACACCAAACGGGCTTCCATGGTAATTAGCCCCGTACCTTTAAGCGGACGGAAACGCACCATGTTCAGACTCGTTGGTACGAACAATGTGTGTATGTATTCACCGAACTTAATCATCTGAATACCGTTAATCGATACTTCAGCTGAGCGGCGCATCATATTGAACAAACTCACACGCATGTGACGCGCAAAACGTTCATTCACGATTTCCAGAGTAGGCATACGCCCACGAACAATTCTGTCTTGCGAGGAGAAGTCGTACTCGAGCGTAGAAGCATCAGAGTCGCTACCGCCGACCTCATCTTCTTCTACATCATCTACCCCGTGTAATAGGGCATCGATTTCATCTTGAGATAATAAATCACTCACCGTCTTCTACCTTACCTAGTCGATGCATTACTGCATGACGAACCCAGTAAACAGTACGCGCTCAACAACATCGCTGCCCGTAATGTCTTTTAATGCTTTTTGCACTTCAGTTACCGCCTGTTCGCGAAGCTCAATTTTGCCTGCTTCGGTAACTAGGTCGTCTGCATTTGACATACTAAATGCTTGTAGCAAAGTGCCTTCAATCAGCGGAATGTGCGTTTTAGCTAACTCTTCATTGTCAGAGCCACGCACAAGTAATTGCACTTTAATTTGAACCAGTCTGTCTCGCCCTGCGCCCGGTACGTTAAAAACAAACGGTCTAGGCATGGCAACATAGAGTGCAGTGCCCATTTCAGCTTTCCCTGATGCTGGTGCGCTCGCAGCCGCTGCGGCAGCATCAGTCTCTGCAAGCTGTTCGGCTGCTGGCTCATCACCGCCTGCAAACAATAAGAAATAGGCAGCTGCACCGCCTCCTAAAAGAACCACAGCGATAATGATGATCAACATCATTTTGCCTTTCTTTTTACCGCCTTCTTCTACTTGTAATTCTTCATCAGCCATGTGTAACTCGTCAGTAATGCTCGGAAAAAACGTATTATCAAGGTTCCGTCAAAAATGGCAATGCCATTATTTGAGTTCGGCAATATGAGCACTGTTAATTTACGCGTTTTACCGCTCTCAATTCCCAGTCAGTATCTCTTATTGCTTGTTCCCTCTTAACTCCAAACATAGCAGCGTTTAAGTATTCTCTCTATGCGACCTATTGGTAATTATTTGCGCGAAGTAAGCCTACGCGTAAAAGTCTATGCCGCCCTTGTCCGCACGCGAAATCGATTGCTCTATAACACGCATACCATCTGTGTCGTCTAAACCGTCATTTTCTCCACGATTTCCGGCTCCCTGACCTTGGTGACTATCTCCTGCAAGTTGCTGGCCATTATCTTGACCTGAGGAATTATCTTTCCTCACTTGAGCATCGCCTAATTCGATACCTTGTTGTGAAAGCATATCCCGTAATTTAGGCATAGCGTCAGCCAGTGCCTCTTTGGCTTGTTGCGACTGCACTACAAAGCTCACGCTAGCAGCGTCGCCCGCCACATTTACTCTCACTTGCATACTGCCAAGTTCAGGCGGGTCCAAGCGAATTTCAGCCATGGTATTTCGTGCATTAACCATCCAGCGAATTTTTTCGCCAAGCTGCTGCTGACCATCGCTCTTGTGAATATTCACCGCTTTATCAAAACCTTCAAACGCTTGTTGAGTTTTTGACGCATCGAAGCAACCACATCAGCGCTTAGGGCGGCATCTTTTGCTGCATCGGCCACAATAGCTGACAAATCAATGCCTGGCTCCCTACCTTGCTGCACTTGTTGCTGGAACTCATTAATACCAGCGATAATGTTAGCTTTCACCGCTTGTTGCTGCCCACCGCTAGGCATAGCCGCGACTACACGCTCTGCAAACGCTTCCGTCGCCTTTTGCGCGCGTTGCGGCGATAGCTCACTTATCGCTGTAAGCAGGTCGCTTGAAATTTCTGTGGCGCTTAAAGAATCAAGTACCTTGGTTGACTCGCTGCTACCTTCAACTTTAGGTAGCTCATCAGACGGCGTTAACTTAGAGGCGCTTGAAGTTGCTGCATTTGCCGCCACGCTGCCCGCAACAGCTGCCTCTGAGGTTAATTCAGCCAGTAATTCTTGAGCTTGGGCGAGATTGTCATCAAGAGAACCTGTCTGCACATCGTTTAGCTCATCTGCTAGTAGACTTAACACAAGTGATTCATCTGCGGATTTTTTGCCGCTTTCAGATTCGCCGTTTAACGTTTCTAACATTCCGCTAAGTGCGCTTTCGGCTTTAGCATCCGCTACGAACCCTTGTTCTGAACTTTCTGTGTTCTCAGTCTGCATGAGCTTAGCTATTAACGTTGAAAGCTCGTTGTCACTCTGTGCTTTATTGTCTGAACTAGCATTAATATCAGCTAGAGCATTTGAAAGCACATTGTTCGCATCGCTATCGCTTCCACTTTGTTGGTTGTCCGAACTGGCGCCAAGAAGAAGTGAAGTTAACGCGCTGAGTGTCTGCTGCGCCTCAGATGACAAGGATTCATTAGCTATTTCACCGTCATTGTAAATGCTAAGTTGTGACAACAATTGAGCCATAACAGATGGCACATCGCTAGCGTCCACATCCTCCGGAAGCTTCCAAAGCTTTCCGCCTTCTTTAACAGAAACCACATCAACTGTTTCATCTGCCACTTCAGAGATGCTTTTGTCTTGTCTGGTGTCTGCATTACTTAAAGACTCATCACCTTTTCCAAAACGGTTGGCTATGGTCTCGACATATGCAACCCAGTCTTGCTCACCATCATCTTTACTAGGCTTTCCGTCTGGCGTGCCAGGTGAGGTGATAACGCCAGCTTCGGTATCTTTCTTGCCACCTTCGCCAATCACAAACTGAGTGTCGGTTACGCCTTTTTGCTCCACGGCACCTTCAGCATCATCAATGGCCAAATTGGTATTTTCTTCACCGTCAGTTGTGGGCTGCGTTGTTGCTGAGTCTTGTGCAACCTCTTGTGTTCCAAGCGTTTCGTTTTCTTCTAGATTCGCATTATGATTGGCAGCTTCAGACTCAGCTGGAATATCTGTCACTTCGTCACGTGCAGGTAAATCCGTATGCCCCGCGTCGCGGTCTTTGCCGTTTTTCATCGTTTCACTAGAAACTGATGAATTAGCAGACGTGCTGTTAGATCGATTTGTCACGCGCGATTGAGAGTTCAGCGTTTCTTTGTCATTCAGAACGAAATCTGGCTTGCTTGATTTCGCTTCTTGATAAAGTCGATTAAATGCTTGGTTATTTTCACTGCCCGTCTCTTGCTGGCTGCCAATTCCTGTTCCAACGGCTTTAGCCGTACCAGAAGCAGAAAAAGGTAATGCGGCAATGTCTGTTTTATGTGCGGCAACTTGTTGCATATTGTCCTACCGTCCTACATTTAATTCGTTCTTCATCAAGAAGACGTAATATGATGCGAGAAATCCACTTGGCTTTTCGTAACAAAACTCGAAGCAAGTTCATCGCAACCCCATCAACGCTTACTTACATTACAATCACTTAGTCTTACTTGGATAGCGTGTTTAGCTATTGTTTTGCATTACGATCTTTGGTCTTTTTCACTGAGTTTCTCACGCTACACTATGTATAGAAAAACAAAGAAAAGGTGGTTAACCGTAATTGCCATTGCAAAGTAATTACGTCGCGCTGATACAATTTGTATAGAGTTTTGCAAGGGTCGAGCCAAAGTGACAGGGGCTCGACTAATTATCAGAATGGTGAGCGTTTTGCTCTGAAGAATCGTTGGGTAGCAAACTCGTCCATCATTGCCTGCTCGGCTTTTGCTTCTTTTTTCTGAACTGCTAACTTCTTTTTATCTAGCAACAAAGTAACAGCTTTAACTTTTTGCTGCTGCTTTAACCACATTTGCTTGCGTTGGTCCGCTGCCATCTGCGCACGGGCAATCACCTGCATCTGCTGTTCACACGCTTTATCCAACTTTCCAACAAAGGATAAATGCTGCTGATAATAGGTGGCGGTAACACCCGCTTTACCGGTTTGTTGAATACCTTTTATGTAGTCAATGCGGTACTGCTCAAGACTAGTTAGCTTTTGCTTTTGCTGATTAACGTTCAGTTGAGCCTGCTGATAGAAGCGGGCTTCTCGCTGCTCTTTTTCGCACTCGAACTCGGCTAAACGTTCTAGTTGTTTAGACATTATGCGCTACCTTAAAAACCGTGGATGAGAGTGTGATAAGCAATAACCACATTTTATCTGCGGCAATACACATTAGCCTTGCCCCAAGCCTTTCGCCAATGCAGCCATGCCCTCTAAGCTTTCGTCGTAAGGTAATACCTGCTTCATTCCTTGTTGTAAGAAAGCATTAATTGCGGGTTCCGCGCGGATAGCTAAATCAATACGTGGGTCAGATCCCTTTGCGTATGCACCTATAGAAATAAGATCTTGGTTTTGTTTGTAGTTTGAATAAACCTGACGAATACGGCGCGCCATCAGTTGATGCTCTTCGCTCACGACCATAGGCATTACACGGCTTATTGACGCCTCAATATCGATAGCGGGGTAATGACCGCTGTCAGCAAGTGCACGCGACAAGACCACATGACCATCTAAGATAGCGCGGGCTGCATCAGCAATGGGGTCTTGTAAATCGTCACCTTCGGTCAGCACCGTATAAAAAGCCGTAATAGAGCCTTGCCGTTCGCTGCCGTTGCCTGCACGTTCTACTAGTGCGGGCAGCCGAGCAAACACCGAAGGCGGATAGCCTTTTGTGGCTGGTGGCTCACCCACAGCTAATGCAATCTCACGCTGCGCCATGGCATAGCGAGTTAACGAATCGATCAGCAACAACACCTTCATGCCTTTATCGCGAAAGTATTCAGCAATCGTTACCGCAGTCTCACATCCTTTCAATCGCATAAGTGGCGATGTATCAGCTGGGGCTGCAACAACAACCGCCCGTTGGCGTTCTTCTTCTGTCAGTATTTCGTGGATAAACTCTTTTACTTCTCGGCCACGCTCACCAACGAGCCCAACCACGACCACATCGGCTTCACAGCCCCGGGTCATCATGCCAAGCAGTACGCTTTTACCCACACCACTTCCTGCGAAAAGCCCCATACGCTGGCCTACGCCAACCGTATTTAATGCATTGATGGCACGTACGCCAACATCCATAGGGGTATTGATTGGCCGGCGAATAAGCGGGTTCATGGGAGGACGTGTCGTTGGTGCACGGGCTTCGGCATTAATTTCGCCCAGACCGTCAAGGGGCTGACCATTGCCGTCTACTACACGACCTAGTAGTCCCATGCCCACCGGCAAACCACTTTGTCGGTTTAACGGCATCACGCGACTTCCCGGTACAATACCGCGAACCGCTTCAGTGGGCATTAAGTAAGTAATATCATCGCCAAAGCCTACTACTTCAGCTTCTATCTCGCCTTCGATGGTTTGCACTAAACATTGACTGCCCACCGGCAGCTGGCAACCCACCGCTTCAAGGGTTAACCCTATGCCTCGGACTAATTTTCCTGCCGCTACAACAGGTGGCGATGTCACTTGTTTAGTAAGTGATTCAAAATGGGTATGCCAAGGGCTAGTCATCTGACAAACCTTGGTTTAGTAGAAATTTATCAATAACGTCGCGGCATCGGCGCTCAATCGACACATCAACCGCGTTTTGCGCAGTCGTGATATCGCAGCCACCGCGTTCCATCGCTGGAGCTTCAACCAAATTCCAGCCTTTTTTGGTAATTTCCTCTTCACCAAAATGCACTTTTACCAATTCAATATCCTCAGGATTCATATGAATTTGATAGTCAGCTTGATTAATTGGCAGCGCCTTAATACCTTCGCTTAACGCTTGCAATATAACCTGTTGGTTAGTGCTCACCTCTGTTTTAATAACTGCTTTTTGGACTTTGTAACTTACATTAACTAAATCTGCTGCATTTCTTGCATAATCTAAAGTCTCGGCAATAACAACTGCAACATGATCTCCAACATAATT
>LUMD01000651.1_pt1 | contig 11398 bp, 8 predicted proteins | sample 729651 | NCBI WGS metagenome assembly LUMD01 (sample SAMN03860272, study PRJNA289734) | marine metagenome | biome: seawater column; feature: ocean; material: water; isolation source: Red Sea water column Station 34 - depth 258m | place: Saudi Arabia: Red Sea | collected 2011-10-15 | depth 258 m | reverse complement strand
TGCTGGTGTTGTATCTAAGATCCTAGACTAATCTAGACTTAGCAACACAAGGTACAAAAAAGCGCACTTAGGTGCGCTTTTTTTATGCCTGCGATTTAGAACGTCAATCCCTCGCAATCTGCATAACAGAAAGCTTTGGGGAGAGAAGGAAACACGCCGTAAACTTACCCTTCTTTTTAAGTTAGAGCTTCGACACCGCCCCCCTGCGTTGTAGAGTTTCAGAGGGCACAGCACTCACTCTCTAATACAGAAATAACTTAAGGCCCGGCGGGTTTTATGGGGAAGCGGACAAACTTATTTCAAAATGACTAGGTTCGAGGCTAGCCTTAATCGCAATTTGAGCTATGCTTAGGCATTGATAAATTTGAAACTTATAATCGTCCTGCCTTTTTTCCGTCAGTGCGAAGTGGCAAACTCCATTTTAATGTTTTAACAAGGTTTTATAAGTAATGTCATTCGAGTCAGTTTTAAATGAATCGGAGTTCAGCACAATTGTTTTGGAAAATCGTAGTGCTTATGAGCAAGATTTATTAGGGTTTAATGAGTTACTTCACGCTGACTATCTCTTTTTAGGCGTCAAAAAAGCGGATAAAATTTCCGTATTAGTAGGGCTTGCGCACGACTCTCCAATTTCACAAATTGAATATGACCTGAAGGGTTCGCCTTGTGAAACTGTCTTGCTAACTGGAGCGTGTGGTTACAAGTCGGACATTTGCGAGCATTTTCCCGATGATCAAACCCTCAGTGAGCTTAATGCGCAAGGGTATTTAGGCGCGGGCCTCTTTAATGAGAAAAACCAAGATATTGGTTTACTCGTTGCTATTTTTAACACTCCCAAGCATGACATCAATGAGTGGTTACAAGTTTTCTCACTTCAAGCTAAGTTGTTTTCTACACAACTGCAGAAGGACTTTTTCGCAATAAAAACCGCGCGTAACCTAAGCCTTATTGATGAAATAAGCCGTATGTCGAAAACAGGGTCATGGGAGTTTTATCCTGAAACTGAAAAGTTAATATGGTCATCAGAGACATACCGTATCTTCGGTTTACCAGTCGGTAGTGCCATAAACGTCCAAAAAGCCATCAACTCTTTCGCCCCGGGATATACTGAGGAGTTAACGCTCGCATTTGATAACCTCCGTTTTCACCAACAGCCCTATGACATTCAGTGCAAAATTATCGATTCGTCAGGCACTATTCGATGGGTAAGAGCCTCTGGGAAAGCGGAGCTTTATAAGGATGGCGCAGTGAAGCGTCTTTTCGGTGCATTTGAAGATATTACTGAATATAAAACCGCGCTTACTCTCAATGAAGAGCGAGCGATGAAAATTCAAAATATTTTGAATAATATCAATGATGCTGTATTTAGTATCGACGTCAAGGGAACAATCCCACATTGTAACGACATTGCGCTTAAAACGTTTGGTTACACGCGAAGCGAGTTAATCGCTCAGTCTGTAGAGATTCTAATGCCAGAACCTTATGCGTCTAACCATGCTTTTTATATGCGCAATTATATGGAGACTGGGGTAGGTAAAATTATAGGAGTAGGTCGTCAGCTTCCAGCTAAGCGAAAAAACGGCGATATATTCCAGATGGAATTGTCATTGTCGGAGAGTTTTGACCAGGGTGAAAGGGGATTTATAGGTGTTATACGGGATATTAGTGAACGTATAGAAGCGCAGGATACCATTTATAACCTCGCTTATACTGACTCTGTTACCCGCCTTCGAAATCAGCAGTGGTTCCATCAACGCTTTAAAGACTTGATGTTACGCGCATCGTTGAAGCAAGAATATATTCATATTTTGTTGTTAGATATCGATAATATGGCGCAAATCAATACGCGTTTCGGCTTTGGTAACGGCAACTATGCTATAAGAAAGATTGCAGAGCAGTTGCTTTTCGTCATCGGACACGATTATGAAATTTTTAAATATGGCGGTGATAGTTTTGTCGTACTGTCTAAAAAAACCTACATAAAAGAAGACCTCCATAAATTTGATGCGAACTTAGTGGAAAGCGCACTCCTTAGTCCACGTCATTTCGATATTGTCATAAATTCAGTGAAATGGTCTCTTACTGCGTCACTTGGCAGTGCTATCTTTAACCCGCAAGGTCAAAGCTTTGAGTCAATCATCAATGTAATCGAACAGGCTGTTAAAAGGGCAAAAAGGTCGGCACCTTTTGGTCTTTGTCATATTTCAGAGGATGGGTTTAAAGAGTTCGACCGTTATTTAGATATAAAATCTAAGCTTGAACAAGCGATAGAACGCGATGAATTATCAATAGTACTTCAGCCTCAAGTTACTCATGATGGAACGGTTTCTTCTTTCGAAGCGTTGGTGCGGTGGTACTCGAAAGAGTTAGGTCCAGTAAGCCCAAGTGAATTTATTCCTATTGCCGAAGAGAGCTACGCGATCTGCGAAATAGGTGACATAGTTTTAAGAAAAACGCTGAGCGTTATTAGTAACTTCGTGAAAAGCGGTTTAAATACCAGTATTGCGATCAACATAAGCGCTAGACAAATAGTTGTGCCTGACTTTATAAATTCGCTACTTTCTCGCGTAAATCAATACGGTATTCCACCTCACATGTTAATGCTGGAATTAACAGAAACCGCTTTAGTGGTGGATATTGAGCTGGTTAAGGAAACCATGCTTGAACTCGCAAGATTCGGCTTTCGCTTTTCAATTGATGATTTCGGTACCGGATATTCCAGTCTTGCATACCTGAAAGTTCTCCCAATCAGTGAGCTTAAAATAGATAAGTACTTTGTGGACGACATAGGAAAAGACTTTGATGGAAAAGCGGCGCAGATTGTTGATGCAATTATTGAAATGGCCAAAGCACTGAATGTCACATGTATTGCAGAGGGTGTAGAGAGTGAAGAGCAGCTAAAATACCTAATAGGTAAAGGCTGTGAAAAATTTCAAGGCTATTACTTCTCAAGGCCTGAACCGGAAGCACATTGGGCGGGAATCAATGAAAACACAAAACTACCCTAAATTTAAAGAAAGTTTGCAATTATCCGCTATTGGCTAGCCAGTCTTGATCGTGTTCTAGGTTCTCTTTTTCACCTGAAAAAGCGGCTTTCTTGTAAGTTTTATAAGCTCCTTTTGTCATACTGTAATAATACCGAGTTATAATTTTTGAATTTAGTGCTGTGAGAGACTTTGATGATAACACGACGCCAGTTTTTAGTAGGCTCTTTGGCATTTGGTGGCCTAGCGACCAGTGCTTTTGGTAAGAAAATAAATTTGGCGTCTATGCCGATTAGTGAAGGCTATGGTGCACTAGTCGCCGACCCTCAAAAGCTGCTCGATTTACCTAAAGGCTTTAGCTATAAGGTTATATCAAGCCTTGGAAATAGCATGTCTGATGGTATGCATGTACCTGACAGAGCGGATGGCATGGGTTGTTTGCCTGTAGAAGGCAGTAGCGACAAAGTTGCGCTAATACGTAACCACGAACTGCACCCCAAACACTTAAGTGCTCAGCCACAGTCTATTCAAATGCATACTAGCGAGTTGGCCTATGACAACTATCATAGTGGGGTTGCTTTACCAGGCGGCACCACAACCATGGTGTATAACCTTACCACCAAAATGGTAGAGCGAGAGTTTATCAGTCTTGTTGGAACGGTAAGAAACTGCTCGGGCGGCATTACGCCTTGGGGCACGTGGCTAACGTGTGAAGAGTCAGTAGACCGACCTCATGGCCCCAACGGCGATGTAGTAAACAAAGATCACGGCTACATATTTGAAGTACCTGCAAATGCTGACTCACTCATTGAAGCTAAACCACTTAAAGCAATGGGGCGCTTTAACCATGAAGCGGCATGTGTTGACCCCAAAACCGGTATTGTTTACCTAACTGAGGATCAAGGCGAGTCAAAGACAGGCCTCAGTTTGATACCCGTAACTGGACTTCCCCAACGATGCCGGTAGCAACTTGGTTTGACGTTGAGTGGGTAGCATTAGACAACCCGGAAAGTCCGAACGATGACTTACGGGCTAGAGGGTACAAGAAAGGTGCGGCCTTATTTGCTCGCGGTGAAGGTATACACTGGGGTGAAGACGAGCTTTATTTTTGCTGTACAAATGGCGGCCAAAAGCAGCTCGGTCAAGTAATGAAACTTGTTCCTTCTGCTGATGGAAAACAAGACAAACTTCAGCTGTTTTTAGAAAGTGAAGACAAGAACTTGTATAACTTTGGCGATAACCTAACGGTGTGTCCAAACGGGCATTTGTTGGTGTGTGAAGATCAATATACTGACATTGTTGATAACCATTTGCGCGGCGTTACGCCTAGTGGAGAAGTGTATAACTTTGCCAAATTACACGCTCAAACAGAGCTCGCCGGGGCGTGTTTCTCGCCTGACGGCAATACGCTTTTCGTAAATATATACTCACCAACGAAAACTTTGGCAATTACCGGCCCTTGGCTAGAAGCTTAATTTTCTTGTAATCGGTGCAGCGTAGTAATTAAAACGCTGCGCCAACATACACCTTCCTAGGCAGTAAAGTTTTTTCCCAACCCAGTTATTTCGCTTTCCCATTTAAAGTTACGGTTTCCAATCATTCATAAAATATTACGATTAGCTAGCATCTTTACAATCGCAATATTCAATTAATTGAATCATATAATCCCGTTTTAATAGTTTTACTCAATTGATGATAATGCTCTCAACTTAAGAAGGAGAGCCAAATGAGCGCACTATTAAAAAAGCTAACAACGGCGAATAGCCACCGTGTTTCCTCCACAACTAATCAACCCATTCGAACGCAATGCAATTACGCTGATAACTATTATGGCGACCAAGTTTGCGTAGAAGTCAAAGCCCCTAAACCTCGTACCAACCTTCATGTGGGAGTACAGCTGTGAGAACCTCAATGAAATCAACGTTAACTAAGTTTGTCCTAGGCGGCGTAGCTGCCAGTATGCTTACCTTAGGCGTAAGCGCCGACACGTTAACCCGTCAAAATGGTGCCCCCGTAGGCGATAATCAAAACTCGCAAACAGCAGGCCCATGGGGACCGGTTTTACTACAAGATTCGCACCTTATTGAAAAGCTAGCGGCATTTGACCGCGAGCGTATTCCTGAGCGCGTTGTTCACGCACGTGGTACAGGCGTTTATGGGTATTATGAAAACCTAGTCGACCTTTCAGATGAAACACTGGCTGCGCCGTTTCAATCAGCGGGTAAAAAGACCGACGTTTTTGTTCGTTTTTCATCGGTAGTACATGGTCATCTGTCACCTGAGACGCTGCGCGACCCGCGTGGCTTTGCAGTGAAGTTTTACACTGAACAAGGTAACTGGGATCTCGTCGGCAACAACTTCCCGGTTTTCTTTATTCGCGATGCAATCAAGTTCCCAGATATGGTGCATGCATTTAAACCATCGCCGGTAACGAACAAGCAAGAGCCTAAGCGCATTTTTGATTTCTTCTCGCACGTACCAGAGTCAACGCACACGTTAACTATGCTTTTCTCTGACTACGGCACACCGGCAAGCTATCTAAATATGGATGGTTCAGGTGTACATGCTTTCAAGTTTGTTGATGACGAAGGTAATTACAAGTACGTGAAGTTCACATGGAAGTCGAACCAGCCAATAAAGAACTTTACCAATGAAGAAGCCATGAAAGTGCAGGGAATGGATATGCAGCCGCATACTACCGACATCTACACGCGAATTGGTGAAAAAGGTGAAACAGCGTCTTGGGATCTTTATTTACAAGAGCTAGAGCCTGAGCAACTGGATGATTTTGAGTTTAACCCACTTGATACCACTAAGATTTGGCCTGAATCGCTAGTTCCGGCTAAAAAGATTGGTCGCCTAGTGCTTAACCGTGTTCCAGATAACTTCTTTGAAGAAACTGAACAAGCGGCATTTGCTCCGAGCAATTTAATTCCTGGTATCGAGCCGTCAGAAGACAGAATGCTTCAAGGTCGCTTGTTCTCGTATGCTGACACACAGCGCTATCGCCTAGGTGTTAACGCGTACCGCATTCCGGTTAATACGCCTAAAAATGCAGTCATTAATAACCACGAGCAACATGGTCAGCTACGCACAACGAGTACTAACCGCGATGTAAACTACCAGCCAAGCCGTCGTCTTGATCTTAACGAAGACCCAGCATTTCGTTATTCAAGCAAGCCGCTTGCAGGTATGACGCAACAAATTCCGTTCTACAAAGAACAGAACTTCAAGCAAGCGGGTGAGTTTTTCAGAAACCTAACTAAAGAAGGTCAGAAAAACCTAATTAGTAACTTAGGCGGTGCATTGGCATCGGTGCCTGAAGAAGAAATTCGCGTCATTATCAGTGCCTATATGTACAACGCTGATAAGGACTATGGTGCAGGTGTAGCAAAATTAGCGAAAGCACCAATGTCTAAAGTTCGTCAAACGGCGAAAGACTTAATGGAACAGCAAGCTGCACGCGCTGCAAAAGCGAAGCAAGTTGCTGAAAGCCTAACCGCACTAATGCAATAAGCTAAGTAGCAATAGGGTTGGGAGTTACATCATAGTGTTGAGTAACTCCTATTTATCTCAAACCACTTTTCTATAACAATCTTTCTGTAACAGCTTTGCTGAAAACAGTTTAGTAGTAACCAAATTTAGATTTACCAGTAAGAGGGCACAATGTCTTTTTTAAAGCAAACACTTACGGCAGCACTGTTCGTCGTTGCCACCTTCACCAGTTTCTATACTAGTGCCGCAACCGACGCAACCACTAAACAAAGTGCAACTAGGCCTAATATGGAGACCTTGAAAGCACGCTATTTTGATGCTGCGCGGGAAGGTGATAGCGCCATGCTGAGTGCGTTTTATCAAGCCGGTCTAGATGTTAATGTGGCCGATGAAAAAGGCTACACCGCACTTATTCTTGCGGCGTACCATGGGCATACCGACACCGTGAACTTTCTTATCAGCGAAGCTAATGCCAACCCATGTCAAGAAGACAACCGCGGAAACACCGCACTTATGGGGGCCATATTTAAAGGTCACGTCAGTGTAGCTAAGCAATTGGTTTTTGCCGATTGCGATATAGATGAAGAAAACGAGCAAGGCCAAACGGCGTTAATGTTCGCAAGCCTTTTCGATAGACAACAAATTATCAATACGCTTATCGATAAAGGGGCTAACCCAGCTCACATGGATAAAGCTGGTAATTCGGTAGCGGATATTGCTCTTTCGCAAGGTAATTACGAACTAGCAAAAGTACTACACGAACAAAACGCTAATTAAACCACGTCATATTAGATAGCATTGAATACAACTAGGGGGAACTCCCTATTTGTATTCAATGCATTAAGTTCAATACTAAGCCCATAAGAATTTAGAAGTGGGTTTACTATGAAGTCATTAATTGCCGCTGTGTTCGTTCTGTTTTCTGCGCCTTCTTTCGCCGGCGTAATCACCTATGACTGCACTCGATTAGTGTTAGGTGACGAAGCTGACCAAACCAGTTTAATTGGGCAAATCACTTTTGATGAAAACGAAACCCAATTCGATATGAGCACGTGGTTATCATTTTTCTTTCAGTTAAAGTTCGATAACGTCTCTTACAACATTCTAGAAGAAGACATCGCTGAATTTGCAGTAGTTGATTTAAATAATGGTGTGTTTGGTGATGAAAGCGGTGAAGGATTTGAGTTCTACATTGAAGATTCAAGCGTTCCCTACGAATTCACTATTAGCTCAGGTTTAGCCGGTCTAGGCGAAACAGACACCTGTGTTTTCTTTGATGGTGGCAACCGCTGCGCAGGTGGCTTGTTTCAACTGGTTAAAACTGTCGAGTCTACAAATGGCTCAACACAAGTGAGCGAACCTGCTTCTTTTGCCACTGCGATGCTAATTTTGTTCGCGTTTACTTCAATGAGAAAGCGCAAACAGTAACCCTTTTTTAGCTAATGTGTTTCTGGTACCTCGTTCGTTCCCTCCAACATATCTATGTTACTCGATAGTTGGTGTTTTCAGCCCTCCTTGGTGAGGGCTTTTTTCTGTCCAAATTTCTGTTTTCTCAACGCTTTTATAAATTACACCGAATAGGGGGAACTCCCCATAGTTTTGCTTCTTTGGTTGTTAAATACTCAAGGGGTACTCAAAGAGAGGTGTATTATGAAGTTCCTTAATAACAAAACAGTATTATCAGTTGCTATTGCTTGTGCCCTACCAGCGAGCATGGTGAATGCAAAAACTTTCGATAAAACATTGGCCGATGCGCTTGCTGCTTCGCCACTAGAACTACAACAAGTTATTGTTACATTTGAAGGTAAGGGCCCAGCCACAACAGAACAAATTACAGCACTTGAATCGTTAGGCATCACGGGTGGTGTTAGCCTTCGCAACGTGCCTATTGTTGGTGTGCTAGCTAACAAAGAACAAGTTGAAGCACTTTATCAGCGCGATGACGTGGTTTCTGTATGGAACAACGATCCGCTTGAACTAGAAAATCATGAATCAACTCAAATTACAGGTGTTCAGGCGCTACGAGCTGACCGTGACATTCGTATTAACGGAATGCCAGTGTCAGGAAAAGGCATCGGCGTGGTTGTTAACGATTCAGGTGTTGACGGCACTCATGGTGATTTAGCATTCCCTGATCACGTAGTTCAAAACGTCCTAGCGCAAGTTAATCTAAACAGCTACAGCGGCATTTTACCGATTACTTATCAAGAAAACGTATCTAATACCGACATTCTAGGCGGTCACGGAACGCACGTCGCAGGTACAGTAGGCGGTAACGGTGCTAAGAGCGACGGTTTACACGCAGGTGTAGCACCGGGCGCAGACATCATTGGTTATGGCTCGGGCGCAGGTCTATTCATTTTAGATACTATCGGTGGATTCGACTACGCGTTAACGCACCAGTTCGATTACAACATTCGTGTTATCTCAAACTCGTTTGGTAACACTGGCGATGTGGGTACAGAGTTTAACCCAGATGACCCAACAAACGTTGTGACTAAAGCATTAGCTGATAACGGTATTATCACTGTGTTCTCGGCAGGTAACTCAGGTCCAGGTGAGTCGACAATTACCGGTAACTTTAAAAAGGCACCTTGGGTAATTACGGTAGCTGCGGGTAACAAGCAGGGCGAGCTGGCTGATTTTAGTTCACGCGGTGTCGACGGGAAAGGCGGACAAGCGGTTGTCGATGGAGAAGTGTTTACATGGGAAGACCGTCCTACCGTAACCGCGCCAGGTGTAGACGTTATTTCTGCTCGTGCATCACTGTCTAGCTTAGGCGGTTTAAGCGCTGCTGACGACGCTGAAATGATTGAGCCACAACATCTACCGTTTTATACCGTATCTAGCGGTACATCAATGGCTGCGCCGCACGTGTCAGGTATTGTTGCGCTAATGCTAGAAGCCAATCCAAACCTTCAGTGGGAAGATGTAAAACGTATTCTTCAGGAAACTGCAACACCAATGGCAGGCATGAACGAGTGGGAAGTGGGTGCAGGTTACGTGAACGCTTATGCTGCGGTAACTGCTGTGCTGGAAGGCGAGGAAGTATTTGGCGATATCGTGAAGCAAAATCGTGAATTTAATGCGTTTGCGAATGTAGCAGAAGGCGATAGCTTTACGTTACCTACAACCTATCTTCCTGTTGGTGAGTCTCCGGTAGAAGAATTCGAAGTAACAGCAGATGTGTCAATGGTTGTTGCTAGCGCATCAATTGAAACGGCTACGGCGTTTGTACTGGAAGATCCAGCAGGCAATCGTTACGGCTCTGGCATCGGCCTACCTGTTTTAGGTTCTTCTGTAGGCACAGCAGCTCCGGGTATGCCGGGCACATGGAAGCTATACAGCCGCGGCATTGGCAGCATTAGTGGTGTATCGGTTGACCCTCTTGGCGTAACAAACGGCGTGGGTGTACCTGGAACCAACGATGTAAATATTCGCTTACTGGTAACCTCAGGCTATACAGGTATTGATGATGCACAAGGCCATCCGGCTAAACCGTTCATCGAATACGTAGTTGCAAATGAGCGAATGCACGCAAAAGAAAGGGGGTTTGCGCCAGATGCGCCTCTAACACGTATAGAACTTGCTGATACGTTAGCCCTCAGTGCCAACCTTCGTCAAACCAACGACGGTAATACAGTTAACTACACCGATGTGGGTGCAGAGAACGCTGCAGCGGTAAACTCTGCCACGGCGACAGGTGCAGTGTTGGGAGATTTAGAAATGAATACGCAACCGGTTATGCAGGCAAATGGAGATTTCTTTGGAAGTAATATGCAGGTAAGCAAAGAAGAAATGGCGTACTCAATGGTTCAAGCTCTAGGTCTTGAAGATGCAGCACAAAGCTTTGATTCTGAGAAGGTTATCGCTATCGTCCTAGGCGAAGCGTTAGAAGTTGAAGATACCGATGCGATTGCACCAGAATATCGTGGTTATGTTCAACAGGCATTAGCTGCTGGTTTAATGCAGGTGGAAGTGAAAGTAGAGCAAGGTCCATTTGACCTACAGCCTACGCTTAAAGCCTTCTTTAACCCACAAGATGGCGTGTCACGAGGCGAAGCTGCGTTTATCTTAACGCAATACGCAGAACTTTAGTCCTTTGAGGCGAGGGCCGATTGTAACATTCAAAACACGCGGTAAACCCATCCATGGGCGCTCCACAGCAGCATCCCTGCTGCTGAGGGTTTTGAATGCCACAACCGGCCCTCGCACACTTTTTAGAGAGGGGGCTGAAGCAAGGCCCCTCTTTTTTGTTTTAATGTAAAAAAGTTCAATGAAGCAGTGTTCTATTTAATTCAGCTCACTTATGAGAGTCCACAGCAGCAAGTTTACTGCTGAGGGTTTTAGCTACTGCAATCAGTATTCGCTGAGAATGCAAAAAGTGAAAAGGAAAAGAGTTCTACACCGATAATAAAGACCAACTACTCTAGCAAGCCTGCTTTTCCCGCCATTCTGATAAGTTCTGCAGAACTGCTTAAATTAAGTTTTTTATAAATATTGCTACGGTGATTTTCTGCAGTTTTAAGGCTCATATCTAAGAGTTCAGCAATCTTCTTACTGGTGTTGCCTGCGGCAACTAAGAAAAAGACTTCTCGCTCTCTTCTAGTTAATACGCTCAGCGGCGATACGTGCTTTTGACATTGATCGCTAGATGACTGGGTTAGTTCATCGGGAAAACAGGTTTTGTTTGCGGCAACTTTCTTGATGGCTTCAACCAGACTTTCGCCGGAGGACTCTTTTAATATATACCCTTTTGCGCCTGCGTCACGCATGGCTTCAATGTATTCCACTTCGTTATGCATAGACAGCACAAGAATTTTTGCGTCGCTGCGCTGGGACAAAATTTTATCAATAGCCACTAGCCCGCTCATTCGTGGCATGGAGATATCCATCAAAATAACATCTGGTGAGAGCTT
>LUMD01001003.1_pt1 | contig 11431 bp, 10 predicted proteins | sample 729651 | NCBI WGS metagenome assembly LUMD01 (sample SAMN03860272, study PRJNA289734) | marine metagenome | biome: seawater column; feature: ocean; material: water; isolation source: Red Sea water column Station 34 - depth 258m | place: Saudi Arabia: Red Sea | collected 2011-10-15 | depth 258 m | reverse complement strand
TTGGAAAGAAAACCCTAATAGCAAAGTATTATTCACTGGGGATGATGGAAAAAGTATTGAAGACTTCGAAAAATTTTGGTCTCAAAACTTGCCATATGACACAGAAAATTTAAGTGTAATTGATATCGCATGTGGTGCTGGAGCGCTTTTTGAAACGTTCGCTGATAAAGCTTTTTGCCGTAAGGTTGGGTTGGACTGCAGTTCAGATGCACTTAAATCGTTGCTTAAGAATTTTCCTGATGCTGAGGTGATACTTAATCAAACTTCCGCTTTACCAAAAGAAAGGTTGTTGGAGTTTGATTTGATTATAAGTCAATTTGGCATAGAGTACTTAGGTACTGAAGCAATAACAAACATACCAGTGATGATGAAGTGTGATGCTGAATTTATTTCACTTTGTCATTATAAGGGAGGGCATATCTATTCTCGATACGAAAGAGAGAAAGAGGGAATGGAAACCCTATTTGCTAACCATGCTTTTGAAAAAGCACTTCAGATTGCCGATTTAATTAAAAGCGACTCAACCTTGTTCGAGAGTCGTGCTCGAGCCTACCTGTCTTATCTAGCTACGATGAACAACAAGTGGTGTGCAGGAAGCCTTCATTTTGTCAATGGAATTAACCAGCTATTCGTCTCCTATAAGCAGTATGAGCATTCTGATATATTGACATGGATCAGAGGTTTTAAACAGCAGTTAGAAACTATTTATCGTAGAGTGTCATCTATATGCAATGTGGCATTGTCGGAATCTGACGTTCAACAGATAACAGGTGGGCAACATTCTGATGGATGGACTGTTCGTCCGTTCACTATTAAAAACAGTAGTTTACCAGTAGCATGGAATTTAAGATTTAAAAAGAAATAGAAATGAAAAACTTAGAGAGTGTAATGAGCCTGCATCAAAAGGGCCAATTGAAAGAGGCTGAAGCTGGCTACAAATTACTTTTTAAAAAATATGCTTCGGATGTAAATCTCAATTATCTTTATGGGAAGCTACTGCTCGATACAAAAAGACCTGCTAACGCTTTACCTCTTTTAGAATTCGCTTATAAAAAAGTACAGTGTAACGTTCCAGTACTTTGTGAGTATGCCAAGTGCCTTTTAGCATTGCACAAGTATCAATCGGCTTATCGATGTCTAGCTCCTCATAGCAAAGCTACGGTCGACACATCTAAATTATTTTTGCTAGCTATTAATGGCTTATACGGCGATATTGACCTGCAAAACTGGCTTCAAAAGTTAAGAACACCAACAAACGAAATAGCTTTGACTAATTACGTTGCTGGTCTATTCGATAACAGGGGAAATTTAACAAAGGCAGCGGAGCTCTATGAATTTGTCTTAAAATTAGACCCGAAAAATACTACCGCACAGCATAATCTGGCAACTGTAGCTAGAAGGTTAGATAAGCCTGAGTTTGCTATTGATCTTTTACAACAAGCTGAAGCTAACGGTCTTCAAAGTTTTCAGCTTTATCACAATCTAGGAAATGCATATTCGGACTTAAATATACTAGATAAGGCGGTCGAATCTTATTTAAAGGCTATTAAGCTAAACCCGTATTATATTGATAGCTACGAAAACCTTTCATCCATATATACTGAAACCGGATTAATAAGAGAATCAATCACGATTTTTGAGTCTGCTATTCATAGCGGTATTAAAAGTGATGACATGATTATCGCTTTATCTCAAAAATATTTACTTATGGGGCAAATATCAGCTGCAGGTGCTTTACTAGATAGTTCCCCTCAGTTGGATCGTACATCAGTTGCTTATTTGTCGTGTAAAGCTCGTTTATATCACTTAAGCGGGAAACATCAGGACGCATTTAAGCTTTTAAAGGACCAGCCATCGCCAACTTTACAGCTAAACGCTGCTCAGTATGCTTTGCAAATAGATGAGCCAAGCTTTGTATTTGCAAAGATGCCTCTACTAGCACAATCAAAAGATACAGCTATTATGTCGAAAGCTTATTTATCGTTAGCAGAGCGACTATCTAGTCGTAATTTACACCGAACGAGCTATTGTGACTATTCGATCCTAACAAGGTCATATAACCTACCGAAGACGATTGCAGGTACATCATCTGATGAATTTATTGAAATGCTTAAAAATTATGTATCTCAACTGCATAATGCAAAGTCGGCACCTCTGCAACAAACAGTGAACGGAGGTACGCAAACGCGTGGAAATATTTTATCGTCAGATAATGAGTACTTACAGGAATTACGCAGTTTTTTCGAAGAATCAGTGCGACAATATATATCAGAAGTCAGTGCTATTGACGGTTTGCATGAATTTGTCGTATTGCCTAGTAACAAATTTAAAATTGTAGGAGCGTGGTCCGTTTTCTTGTCTGATAATGGATATCACACAAATCATGTTCATCCAGAGGGGAAGCTAAGTGCAGTCTTTTATATTGATTTACCATCTACTTTAAATCATGAAAAATATGAAGGATATCTATCATTTGGCACTCCAAACTTTGAACTAAAAACACACCTTACACACGAGTACTCCGTCCGACCTGAAATTGGCAAGCTGGTTATCTTTCCATCCTACTTTTGGCACGGAACAATTCCTTTCCAATCGGACGAAAAACGTTTAACTATTGCGTTCGATATTTCCTCCTAATGATTTTTAAAAGAGATAAAAATGACAAAGTTTTGGAACAAAAATCTAAACTTCGATGAGCTAAAATCAAAATTCGCGTTAGATGGAAAGTTGCGGATCAGCAACGTATTAGATTTTGAATTTGCTGCACATTCATTTCAAGCACTCAATGAAAGAGTTGAATTTGATACCGCAATGTATATAGACGGTAAAAATGCAGTTATGAGCAAGAAGGAATGGAACGCTTTAGAAGACACACAACGTCAACAAATCTATTTCCATTTAATGGAAAATGCTGCATTAGGTAATGGTTTTTCTTATGGAAGAAAATATATTACGTCTGAAGAGAGAGACCCTTTTTTACTTGATTTTTTTAATACACTCAATAGCGATTCAATTCTTGAAACAGTAAGGGAATTAACGGGGTATAGTGGTATTAACTACGCGAGCATGCAGGCTACAAAATACATTCCTGGCCAATTCTTAACTCGACACAAAGATGATGTCCAATCTGAAGGTAGAAAGATAGCTTACGTATTTAACTTATCGCCAGAGTGGCACCCTGACTGGGGGGGACTACTTCAATTCTTTAATGACGATGGGGATACCCTAGAAACCTGGACTCCTTCATTTAATACATTGAGCTTATTTGACGTTAAGCACATACACAGCGTTACTTATCTAACGCCGTTTGCAAAGAAACCACGTTACGCTCTGACAGGATGGTTTGGGTCACGTTTATAAAACTATCACTAACAATACTCATTAACTTAAATGATTTAGAAAAAGATATTTTCACGTGTGAATATAAATTAAGCGATCAACTCCAAAAGTTTAATATGTAAAGAGGTCGTTACTTGACTCGTTACACCGTTCCATGTGAGTATATTACGTTCGTAGTACTGGCAAGTAACGTCGGAGCTACATTCCTGAAACAAAATTGTGAAAGTTTTATACGCCCCTTGCCCGAATATTTTCCTATCGGCGAGGATTCAAATAAGAAATTTGGTTGGGAACTATGTCCAAAATGAGCAAGAGAACTCTTATTGCTTCTACTGTTATGGGTGCATTCGCACTAACAGGTAGCGCAGTCTCTGCAGATACGCTTGAAGATCTTCATAAAGAAGAAGCGAAAATCCACGCGGCTGCAGCGAAATCTCAAGAAAAAATCAATACGTTGTTTGAACAATCTCAAGAACTACTTGTTGAGTATCGTCAAACAGTAGATGAGACAGAAAACCTTAAAATCTACAACGATTACATCGCTAGCCTAGTTGCAGATCAGCAACGCGGTATCGATTCGTTGCAACGTCAGATCGACAGCATCGAACAAACTAAGCAGGGCATCGTTCCTCTTATGTTCCGCATGATCGACAGCCTAGAACAGTTCATCAAGCTAGACCGTCCAATACACTTAGACGAGCGTCTTCAGCGTGTTGAGCGTCTTCGCGACCTTATGGCTAACTCTAACGTAACTGTTTCTGAGCAGTTCCGTCAGGTACTAGAAGCTTACCTAGTAGAAGTTGAATACGGTACTAAGATCAACTCTTACCAAGGTACTATCGACGACGCGGGTACTGAAGTTACTGTTGACTTCTTTAACCTTGGTCGTACGGCGCTAGTTGCACTTTCTCTTGACCAGACTCACGCGTGGGTATGGAACAACGAGAGCCGCGCTTGGGAAAAACTGGGTGACGAGTATCTGTCTTCAGTTGTTGACGCAGTTAAAATGGCTAACAACGTCATTCCTGCGGATCTGATTAAACTACCAATTAGCGCAGCGGAGTAATTGTTAATGAAACCAGTATTCAAATCTCTTTTAGCCGCTGCGACAGTTGCAGTTGCAGCAACCGGAGCGCAGGCTCAGGAAGCAAAGAGCCTGAAAGATCTTCTAGACCAGGTTCAACAGAACCGTGTTTCTGAAGCTCGCCTAGACAAGCAACGCGAAGCTGAGTTCCAATCAGCACGTGCTGACAAACAAGCACTACTTCGCAAGGCACAAGCAGACCTTAAAGCTGAACAAGCACGTGGCGACCGTCTGCAGAAGCAATTCTCAGACAATGAAGTTACACTAAATGAAAAGGCTGCTGAACTTGACCAAGCTACAGGTACACTTGGTGAAATGTTCGGTGTGGTACGTCAAGCATCTTCTGAAGCTTATGGCCGTATCTCTACGTCTATCGTAAGTGCACAATTCCCTGGTCGTGGCCAGTTCCTAGCTGAAATGTCAGAAGACTCTAAAGGTCTTCCAAACATTAAAGAACTAGAAGACCTATGGTTTGCTCTTCAAAAAGAAATGACTGAAGGTGGTGAAGTAGTTAAGTTCACTACAGAAGTAGTTAACCTTGACGGTGGTTCTTCACAGCAAGAAGTTGTTCGTGTTGGTACTTTCAACCTCGTTGGTGAAGCCGGTTACCTAGCGTATGACGCTGAAGCTGAAGTTGTTCAGCCTCTAGGTCGTCAACCAGACGGTCACTTCGTAGCTTCTGCTGACGAACTAATTGACGCAACTTCTGGCTTTGTTCCTTTCTATGCTGACCCTTCTCAAGGTGCAATCCTTGGTCTATTGAAGCAGAAAGCGACAATGGCTGAGCGTTATCACGCGGGTGGTCCAGTTGGTTACACAATCACAGTTATGCTTGCGATTGGCCTACTAATTGGTATCTACAAAATGATCACGCTTACGATCACTGGTGGCAAAATGCGTTCACAGCTTAAGAACGTAAATAATCCTTCTGAAGGTAACCCACTAGGTCGTATTCTTAAAGTTTACCAAGAAAACAAGACTGCTGATGCAGAAAACCTTGAGCTTAAACTTGATGAAGCGATTCTTCGCGAGCTTCCAAAAATTGAAAGCGGCATCAACGTTATCAAGATTTTCGCAGCGATTGCTCCTCTACTAGGTCTACTAGGTACAGTACTAGGTATGATCGAGACGTTCCAAACCATCACACTATTCGGTACTGGTGACCCACGTATGATGGCAGGAAGTATCTCAATGGCTCTTGTAACTACTGCTCAGGGTATTATTGCGGCTCTGCCTCTAATCCTTACTCACAGCATCGTAGCTTCTCGTAGCAAATCAATCATCCACATTCTTGATGAGCAAACTGCGGGTATCGTAGCTGCTCACTCAGAGTCGGAGAAAGCGTAATATGAATTACCTGATTGGATTATTCGAATCGGTCAGGGACTTTATCGCTACCGGCGGTGACGTACTTTATTTCGTTGCTGCCGCGCTCTTTCTCATGTGGGTTTTAATGATTGAGCGTTACTGGTATTTAACCTCGGTTTTTCCAAAGGTGAAGAAAAACATCATCGCAAATTGGGATGCCCGAGCAGATACTACATCATGGTATGCGCATAGAATCCGTGACGCGTGGGTATCTCTATGGCGACTATCCCAACAATGGCGGGAATGGTAGCTGCGCTATCTGGACTGTTCATCAGTTCACGTCTTGAAGCGAAAGTGAAGCTGGCAAGAGAAGGGCTAGTTGATAGCCTGCCACATCATTAGAGAGAGAGATTATGGCTCGAAAAGTCAGAACCGAGGAAGAAGATGCACAAATCGACATGACTCCCATGTTGGATATCGTGTTTATCATGCTGATCTTCTTTATCGTTACCACTGTATTCGTTAAAGAAGCAGGGATCGAAGTCAACAAGCCAGATGCGAGCCAGGCGATTCTTCACAAAAATGCAAACATTTTCATCGCCGTAACTGAAGACGGAAATGTTTGGCTAGACAAGCGTGAAGTAGCGCCGGACAGCGTAAGAGCGAATATTGAAAGACTGCTTACCGAGCAGCCTACAGACTACGTGATCATCCAAGCTGACGTTAAAGCGAAGCATGGTTTAGTAGTTGAAATTATGGATCAGGTTAAAGCCGCTGGCGTTAACCGAGTCTCGGTAGCGGCAAGGGGATAAGATGTTACGTATAATTGTATCTATACTTTTAGGTGCTGGTGTTGCATTTGCCCTTTTCGTTCTAATGGCCAAGTTGATTGAAAATTCATCTAGACCAGCAGACGAAGTACCGCCTGCACCGGTTATCGATATTGTAATGCAGGAACCAGACGACCAAACGCAAACGCGTACTCGTGTTCCACCACCACCGCCGCCTCCGCCGCCACAGCCTCCTAAAATGGAGCAAGTTGAGCCGGAAACTGCGGAACCTGATGCAGATGGCTTTAGCTTAGCTATTCCAGCTATCGACACAGGTGGTGTTGGTGTAAACATTGGTGGTGTTGGTGCAATGCAACGCGATGGTGAAGCAACACCTATCGTTCGTATCGACCCGAAATATCCACCTGACGCAGCCCGTGATGGCCGTGAAGGTTGGGTAAGACTATCTTTCACTATCAACGAAGTTGGTGGTGTTGAAGATATCGAAGTTATCGAAGCTGAACCTAAGCGCGTATTCGACCGTGAAGCACGCCGTGCTCTACGTAAGTGGAAATACAAGCCTAAGATCGTAGATGGCAAGCCGGTTAAACAACCTGGCATGTTCGTCCAGCTAGACTTTAAACTGGAGCAATGATCATGATGAAACGTTCATTCAAAATGTCAGCCGTTGCTTTAGTGCTAGGTGCAGGTGCGGTGCTTTCAGCACCCGCTGCCCTGGCGCAGACATCACCTGTTGTTTGTCCTGGTTATGAAAAAGGCAAAACAACGCTTGTTGGTGAGCGTACCGGTAAGAAAGTTCAAAAAGCTTTTGAATTCTATAATGAAGACCTAGTTGACGAAGCGTTAAATGTTCTTTATGAAATCAACCCATCGGATGATTTTGATAAAGCTTACGTTAACCGCTTCATCGGGAACTTACTTGCAGCGCAGGAAGGGCAAGGCGGGAAAGCTTACAGCTATCTTGTAGATTCCGTAAAAAATAAAGTACTAAACGACCTAGAGCACGCTCAAACACTTAAACTTTTAGGTGATTTGAGTATGCAGGAAGAAAAGTACAACGACGCGGTTAAGTGGTATAACCAGTGGATGGACTTTACTTGTAAAGAAGATGCCGATGTTTATACTCGACTGACGCAGGCTTATTATGAATCTAAGCAATTAGATAAGATGATTGAGCCAGCAGACAGAGCAATAGCTTTATATGAAGAGCCAAACAAGAATCCGTATGTTCTGAAGCTAACCTCGTATTACGAGCGTAAGATGTATGATCAAGCGGTACTTGTTGCTGAAGAACTTGTACGTAATTTCCCGGAAGAGCCTCGTTGGTGGTCTCAGTTAGGGATGTTCTATCTGCAGGTCGAGAAGTATGAAAAAGCCTTATCGGCTTTTGAACTTGCTGATATGCAAGGCTTCTTAAAGAAAGAAAGTGAAGCTAAAGCGCTTGCTCAGTTATATCAAAGCAATGGTATGCCATACCGTGGAGCAAAAACGCTGGAAAAGTTCATCAAAGCTGGTGTACTTAAAGAAGATGCAGAACTGACGGCAAGTATAGCTAATGCTTATCATGCAGCTAAAGAGTTTAAGACTGCTGCTAAGTTATATGCTAAAGCCGCAGCTGAGACTTCTGATCCAGAACTTTACCGCAAGCAAGGCACTCTGTTACTTATCGCAGAGGACTATAAAGGGGCAGTTAAAGCTCTCGAAAATGCGCTAGAACGTGGTATCGACAACCCAGAGAAAGTTCACTTTACATTAATGGAAGCGAATTTTTATGCTGGTGATTATCGAGCCGCATACAAGCATGTTCAGGAAGCTAAGAAAGACCGCGCCTTACGCCGCAACGCTGCAGCGTGGGAGCCTTATATCAAGGAAAAAGCAAAAAACCGTGGTATTAACATCTAATATTACTGTTTTATATTGAAAAGCCTCCTTCGGGAGGCTTTTTTTTGCCAGCATATCTGCAAAAGTTGATCTTAATGGGGCCAAGGCGTAGCAAATTAAAAAGCAACATTGTTAAGTACTTCGCATTGAGCTGAGATTTAATGACTTTTAAGCAATTCTATTCGCTGTATTCCCTGTATACACATCAGTGTTAGTCAAAAGCTGGTCGTAGGGCGTTTCTAATCCACATAGTCGCTTCTTTCAGGCCGGATACTTTGTGAGCTTCATTTGTCAGCGTATTGCAGATGAATTTGATATCCATATCAGAATGACTTAATACCTCTTTTAAAAAGTGCTGTGCATTAATAATTTCAACCATAGTTTTTAAAGTTGATAGTGCTGTACAGCTCTGTTTATCTATTTGGCTGTTATCGCATCTAGGCTGGTTAGTTATTTCGTGGCCCGCTATTTTTCTCAGTATTGGCCACACATCCTCTAAGGTTCGAGTTCCTTGTGTAAAGTGCAACAGCTTGTTTTCGTAGGTAGTGAGAACGGTGTCAGGATACGTCTCAAGAGAAGTGTTGAGCTTGAAGCTGTTGTTCAGCGCTACTAACTCAGACACTAATTGTTTTGCTTTTTTGGTGTGCGGTAGTACTGCCAAAGCGCTGGTTTCACCACTGGCTTTATTCGGCTTACGCCCATAATCAACAATTTCATAACCATTTCGTGTCCAAAAGTTGTCTAGCCGTTGTGTGGTTCCATAGGAAGTACAGATTGCATCAACACTTTGCTTTTGGGCCTCCTTGTTTACTTTCTTCAGTAAAAGACTACCAATGCCTTTGTCTTGTACCTTGGTATTCACAGCAATTCGGTTAATTCTCCAGTAATTGAAGGTAGCGACTTTCGCTTCGGCAGATAGCAGAGTGAGTCGTTGTGCCCCCAGATGCCCTTTAGGGCGGCGCTTTCCTGAGGCGATCCCAAATGCCGTATCCCGCAGATACTCACCGCCTTCTATATTTATTATGACTGCTGCAATAACATAGCCACTCAGTTTTAGTATAGCGACAAGCACATCCGGGCTGTCCATTAATCGCATGAAATCATCTGGAGTGGTTTGATAATGTGCAAGTGCAAGTAGTGACATTATCTGCTGAAGTTCGAGTTCTTCGAGACTCGTAAACGTGCTGATGAAAAAATCGTATTTCTCTGTCGTTTTACCGTTACTTATCGCTTCGATTTGTCCTTGTGTAAGACAAGATTCATCATCTTCAAATAAGCACACGTTATTAAAAAAAGCTTCAATGGGATCATGTTCGAACCATCGTAACGGCGTTGATAGTCTTAAATGGATAGCTGATGGCGGTAAACTAGGGATGAGTTTGTGAATAAAACCACTGCCTGAACCTTCATAACCCAAAAGCGTAGTACTAAGCACCCACTGCTTGTGGTTGGCTATGATCCGGTATACATCCGGGAGGGGGATTGAAGCCGCTTCATCAACAATTACAACGTCGTACTTTTCATCTTCTGTGGTATATAACAAGGCACTGTCAGGGGGCACCCATTTTACACTGCCAAACGTCGCTGCCTCATTCTTATCACCAAGGATTAGTTGGGTTTGAATGTTAGCGGTGGATGGTTGTTGTGTTCTGACACCTGCTATTTCGTACTGTTGAATACGTGAAAGCACGTTCTTCACATTATCAAAGCGTTCACTGGTTAATAGTACATTTTTACCCTGTCTGATTAGGCTTTCAATGAATATACCTAATAATGATGACTTGCCTCTGCCTCTTGGGGCGGTAATCAGCGCGTTTATTTTATTAAGTGAGTGTGCTTGATATAAACGACTGTATGCCTGCTCTTGCTCTTCTGATTTAAATAGTGAGCCTCTATAGACGTTTGATGTTACGCCTTGGCTAATGCGGTACATAGCCGTATCTGGAAGTGTGGTTTTTTCTTCAGTGTGAAATGCCACGTAATCGTTGTTACGCAGGTGCTTTATAAAGCGTTCGAGGTATCGACTTTGTGTAAGCGTAAACCCCTCCGACAGGAACGAGACCGAAGTATTGTTGACCCATTCACTCAATGCAGGGCAAATAAGTATTAAACAACCACTGCGTTTAACGATCCCCGCCACTGCCATCACGTCGCCAGGTTTGAATGAATCGCGACAGTCTAATGTGGCAATGTCACATTCGCTCCCCAGTACTTGTTTGCGGTTCTTTCCCTTAAGTGTATCGCCAGCAAAATTCACAACGCTTATAGATGAAACTTCATCTACAAAGGCTTGAACGCTACGTATGGCAGCTTCACAAAAATCATCATTGCCAGATATTACAAGCATTCTCCGGTGAAGCGGGCAAGTCACGTTTGATAAGTGTGAAGCGTGAGAGCTTTTTTTGCAGCCATTTTCGCCGCTATTTTCAAAGTAGGGGGCTAATAGCCATTCGCGTAATTGAGTTAGCGCCATGAATCAGTTTTTTCGGTATAATCTAACGCTATAGTAGCGATTTATTATGAGGAATTCGAATGCGCTTTCTTTCTCGGCGTCTAGTTATGCCAAACGACCTTAATTACGCCAATTCTTTGTTCGGTGGCCGCGCGTTAGAATGGATAGACGAAGAAGCTGCAATTTGGGCTATTTGTCAGCTAGAAACTAATTGCTTGGTAACTAAGCATATTGGTGAAATTAGTTTCGAATCACCGGCTATGCAGGGTGATATCGTAGAGTTTGGTCTAGAAACTAAAGCTGTAGGCCGTACGTCTATTACCGTAAGCTGCTTGGTGCGCAACAAAGCAACCAAGAAAACCATCTGTTTTGCAGACGATATCGTTTTCGTAAAAGTTGACCCTGATACGCGTCAACCGACGGCACACGGCAAAACGTTGGAAGTTTTAAAAGCACAAACTGACGATGAAGTACGTCGCCTAAATATGAATATTGACGCTGAATAGCCCTCAGCTTTCAACGCCTTATATCATATATAAAACCTTACGTTAGCTTAACGTCTTATCTGCTTGACGG
>LUMD01000785.1_pt1 | contig 11501 bp, 7 predicted proteins | sample 729651 | NCBI WGS metagenome assembly LUMD01 (sample SAMN03860272, study PRJNA289734) | marine metagenome | biome: seawater column; feature: ocean; material: water; isolation source: Red Sea water column Station 34 - depth 258m | place: Saudi Arabia: Red Sea | collected 2011-10-15 | depth 258 m | reverse complement strand
CCGTGGAACGTGACATTATGGCCGACTACCGGAAAGCGTTTGGTGAGGAACCACCACCGGTGGTCGGAATTGCAATTATGTCGGATTCCGACAACACCGGGGAAAAAGCAACGGCCTGGTATGGGGATATCTTTCTAAACCTTGAATCTTGAGCTGTACCAGGGGATTAACGATACTGTTCCGGAAAGCCTGGCACTACAAAGCCCTCGTTGATCTTTCTGATTGGAGGCACTTCGCCCCTTTCCGCAAGACGGATATAGGCATCATCAAACGCTTCCCGAAGAAGGGCTGCCCTAGGATTTGCGAGGGAAAAGAGCCAGGCCAGGTTTCTTGAGCGAACCTCGGATTCACGGATCATACTGTCAGCCGGCATCTCAAGTGTGTCCATTACGGGTTGCCGGTAATCCAGCAAATAATCGCCGCGCCCGCGCTTGAGCATGTCCAGAGCCGAGCGGTGATTCGGCGCTTCCGTAACACGAATCGAGCCTTCACTCTCCAGCCAGGAAAGCAACCCGCCATAGGTGTAGCCGCCAATAACAATGACCGTTTTTCCCAGAAGCGTGTCGAAGTGATCGACGGGTGGCGTTGTCTCCAGGTACCAGGCGCTGAGCTGAACGGGCAACGGGCTTGCCCAGCTCTCGAGTACCTCCCCATCAAGCGCCGGAATGCTTGTCACTCCAGGCCAGGCATCGATCTTGCCATTGGTTAAATAGAGATAGGCCCTGGTTACCGGAAGATAAAGGAAATCCACCTCATACCCTGCCTCCAGCGCCACTTTACGGGTAATTTCGATGAAGGTTCCTTCTGCCTCGCCATTTTCGGCGCGGTAGGTGATGGGGGGAAACTCCACATAGGCAATGCGAAGGAGTCGGTCAGAAGATTCAGGCCCGGCAAAGGAGGCTGAAGTAAACAATACACCTGCCAGCAATATGCAAAGCCGGACACCGAAAAAGTGCATGGCTTCAATGATTTGGCAGAGGTGGGCTGGGCAGTTTCTCGGCATGGAATCCGTGTTGTTGTGGTCTGATTAAGCAAAGATTAACAGACCCGCGCAAATCTGCACTGACACCGCCCGCAAAAATCTGAACAGAATGTCAAATATGGTTAATAACCATGTACAGGCCCACACCGCCCATTACCAGCATATAGGGAAACGCCATGATCACCATCTTGCCGTAGGACAGACGAACCAGCGGCGCAATGGCAGACGTCAGCAGGAACAGGAAAGCCGCCTGGCCATTTGGGGTCGCCACACTGGGAAGATTGGTGCCGGTGTTTATGGCAACCGCCAGTTTCTGGAAGTGATCATAGCTGATAGCACCTGCATCCAGGGCCTGCTTCACCTCACTGATATACACGGTGGCAACAAACACGTTATCGCTGATCATAGACAGTACGCCATTGGCAATAAAGAACATGCCCGGCTGCCGGGCTTCGGGAAGTGACAGAACGTAATCAATGATCGGCTTGAACAGGTGCTGTTCGTGGATCACCGCAACCACCGCGAAGAACACCACCAGCAGAGACGTAAACGGCAGGGATTCCTGGAAAGCCTTGCCAATCTGATGTTCGTCGGTGACACCGGTAAATGAGGTAATCAGGATAATCACCAGAAGGCCAATCAGGCCGACCTCGGCCAGGTGGAATGCCAGGCCCACCACCAGAACTGCCGCGGCAAACGCCTGTACCCAGAGTGCGGCCTGATCAGCCTTGGTACGCTTGGCCCGCTCGTTCTCGGCAAACTCCTCCAGCACGCGGCGCACAGGTTTGGGCAAGCGCCCGCCGTAGCCAAACCAACGCAGCTTCTCCAGAGCCCAGCAGGTAAACAACCCGGCCGCCAGCACCGGCAGGCTCACCGGCGCCATATGCAGGAAGAAACCGGCAAAATCCCAGCCCACTACCTTGGCAATCAGCAGGTTCTGCGGCTCGCCCACCATGGTGGCCACGCCACCCAGGGCTGTACCGATTGCACCGTGCATCAACAGGCTGCGCAAAAAGGCCCTGAAGTTTTCCAGATCTTCACGGTGCAGTTCGATCACTTCGTCATCACTGCCAGCATTGTGGTCCTTGTGCTGATAGCCCTTACCGGAAGCCACCTTGTGGTAAACCGAGTAGAAACCCACTGCGACGCTGATGATTACCGCGGTCACCGTCAGGGCGTCCAGGAAAGCCGAAAGAATCGCCGCCGCGCAGCAGAACAACAATGACAGAGCCGACTTGGAGCGCACACCCACCAGAATCTGGGTGAAAGTCACCAGCAGCAGCTCCTTCATGAAATAGATGCCCGCCACCATGAACATCAGCAGCAGGATAACCGGGAAATTGGTGAGTACTTCCAGATAGACCGCATCCGGCGTGGTCAACCCGATCAGCAAGGCCTCCACCGCCAGCAGACCACCCGGCAGCAGCGGGTAGCACTTCAGGGCCATAGCCAGGGTAAAAATAAACTCCGCAATCAGAAGCCAGCCGGCCGTTCCCGGCCCCAGGGTCCACATGACAATCGGGTTGGCGACAAGAAACAACAGGATGACCTGCTTGTACCAGACAGGCGCCTTGCCAAGGAAGTTGTGGGTAAAGCCGGAAATAACGGTAGTGGGCATTACGGAAATCTTCTGAGAAAACGGGTTATTGGTATTGTGTGGCAGCAGGCCCGAATCTTCCTTGATATTTGCGTACCGGGGTATGGTCCAAAGGTACAAATCTGAGACCACTTTTGGTCTTAATAGCAAAAAGAAAAGCTCAAAGGTCTCGCCAACACGATTATTTTCGTAACATTACTTAAATTAAACCCCTAATGCGACGGCATTTTAACCGATTTCCGCGGTCATGCGGTGATTTCATTAAAAATTTACCGTGTCATTTCTGTTCAAAACCACTGCATCTAAATGATATTGGTTTGCATTACGATTTATTTAAGAATAATATTCGGCGGATTTGATGACTTTCACCACTTAACCACTGTCCGCTATGAAGGTGTTCCCATTATGCCCGCCGTCGTTTTACCCAAGCCTTTGGCCCTCGCAATCCGTCTGACCCTGAGTATTGGTATTGCGACGGCGTCAACGCCACTTCTGGCGCAGGACGAAGCCGAAACCAGCCTGGATGCACTCGTGGTCTCAGCCACCGCACTGAAAGTTGAAACACCGCTGGTTGAAACACCAAGGCCAGCTTCCGTGGTCGATGAAGAAGAGCTTCGTGAGCGCAATGTACAATCCCTTGATGAAACATTCCGCTATCGCGCCGGCGTGGTTTCCGGCCACTATGGCGCGGACAACGACACTGACTGGTTCAAAATCCGGGGTTTCGACCAGGCCACCTATCAGGACGGCTTGCGCATCTATCGCGAGGGTTTCTATCAGTGGCTGCCGGAAACCTATGGCCTTGAACGCGTGGAACTCCTAAAGGGACCCGCGTCCATTCTTTACGGTGAGGCGCCCCCGGGCGGCGTAATCAACGCCATCAGTAAACGCCCGACCGATCAGGCGCAGGGAGAACTGCAGATTCAGGCTGGCACCAACGAGCACCGCCAATTGGGTCTGGACACCTCAGGCCCGATTGGAGACAGCGATTCGGTCAGCTATCGCCTGGTTGGCCTGTACCGTTCCGCCGACGGTGATATTGACTACACCGAAAACGAGCGCTATTACGTGGCGCCCAGCCTGCGCTGGGATGTGTCCGAGGATACCTCCCTGACGTTCCTGGCGAGTCTTCAAAAGGATGATGCCGTACCCTACAATGGCTTCAAGCTGGCTTACGGCACGATCCAGGACACGCCCTTTGGCAAGGTTGAACCTTCCACCTTTTACGGCGAACCCGGATACGACACCAACGAACGTACCCAGTTCTCTGTCGGTTACAGCCTTTCACATCGCTTCAACAACACCTGGGAGTTTCAACAGGACACCCGTTACAGCGAGCTCGACCTGCTACTGCGCAGTATCTACATGTCGTTCCAGAGTGGCCCGAGAGACGGGACCCGCGGCATCGTCTATCGCGATGGGGATCTGTCCAGCTGGACGGTGGATAACCGGCTGGTGGGAACTTGGTTTACTGACCGCACTGAAAACACCCTGTTGATTGGTGTGGACTATCAGGACCTCGAAACCAACGGTCTGGAGCTGGATAATTTCGCCTTTTCCACGATCGACATCTTCGACCCGACTTACGGTAATTTCACGCCGGTATCGCCTGCAGACCTGACCCGCCGAAACATCACCAAGGAGCAAACCGGCCTTTATCTCCAGAATCAGCTCCGACTGGACGACCGCTGGATTTTTCTCGCGGGCGCGCGGTACGACCAGGCTGAAGTGGTTGATCGCAACCTGACCGCGGATTCCCGGCAGAGAGCCGATGACGATCAGATATCTCTCTCCGGTGGGGTTATGTACCTGGCGGATAATGGCTTCTCGCCATACCTTTCGTGGACCGAGTCGTTCCAACCGATTGCCGGCGTGGATAACAACGGCAACCTTTACGAACCGCGGGTTGGTGAACAGTTGGAATTCGGCGTCAAATACGCTCCGAACAGTCTGGACGGCTATGTGACGGCGGCCATCTATAACATTGAGGAAGAAAACTCACTGGTCACCAGTCCTTCCGGCTTTCAGGTTCAGGAAGGCGTCAGGGAAACCCAGGGCTTTGAACTTGAGAGTGTCGCCTATCTGACCGAACAGCTCGAGTTGACAGCTGCCTACACCTACAACGACGCGACAACGGACAACACCTCCGACAACCAGCCCGCGGCCGCTGCGAATCTGATCCCCCGTCATTCTGCGTCGGTTTGGCTGGACTACGCCTTCCAGGATTTTGCGCCGGGTCTGAAGCTCGGTGGTGGCGCCCGGTACGTTGGCAGTACCGACGACAGCTTCACGGGAACCGAGGTGCCTTCTTACACGGTGGTGGACCTGATGGCGCAGTACCAGTTCGTGGACAACTGGGTGGCACAGCTGAACGTGAACAACGTTGCTGATCGCGAATACGTCGCCAGCTGTGAGTTCTACTGTTACTACGGTGAAGAGCGCAGTGTAGTCGGAACCCTGAGCTATCGCTGGTAAATCCCCTGCCCGGTAACAGGAGTCCCCGATGACCCCGTCAAGCCGGCAAACCCAGCTGGGCAGGATCGGGAAGGTTCTGGATTACATCCACCTGAACCTGGACAAGCCGCTGGCCGTTACCAGCCTTGCCAGGATCGGGGGATGGTCCCGCTGGCAATTCAACCGCGTGTTCGCGTTCGAGACCGGTCAATGCGTCGGGCAGTATGTGAGGGAACTGCGGCTGAGCCTGGCGGCGGAAATGCTGCTGTTTACCAATCAGCGCATCATCGATATTGGTCTGGCCTGCGGCTTTGGCTCCGACATCAGCTTCAGCCGCAGTTTCAAACAGCATTTCGGGTGTCCACCGGCCCAATACCGGCGCCGCGGACTGCCGTGCCTGCTGAGCACGCCTTTATGTCTCGACCCGGCCCTTCTGCCAGATGCCTCCCTCCGGGCCCGAGTCCCTGCCATCCGGCTTGATTCAAGGCCGGCGTTCACCGTGGCCGGTCGCTCCGAGAAGATACGGGGACTGTTCTCGTCCAATCCTGATTTCAACGTCAAGGTCCCTGCGCTCTGGGGTTCGTTATCGGCCGCCGGGCTGCTACCAGAGGCGCAACCCAGGTTTGGCGTTATTGATCTCTCCGGGGGAGCGGGTCCCGAATTCCACTATCTGGCTGGTATTGAAACCGGTGAAGCCCATGCTTCTCAAGGTCTCGAAGTGCTTCAGGTGCCTGCCCAGAATTACGCGGTGGTCTCCTTTCAGGGCCCCATCCGCTCACTCGCTGAAATCCTGAAATGGTTTTTCAATGCCTGGCTTCCACATGCCGGCTGCAAGGCGGTCTATGGATTTGATCTGGAGGTCTACCCTCCGGAATTCGACGTCCGGGCGCCGGAAGTGAGCATGGAATACTGGATTCCAGTCGTGCTTGAGACACCATTAATTACCGGCATGCACCAATCGGTTAAGTCCTGTTCAACCAGATAAATATAATGGGAATGATTCGCAATTAATCATTCGAGGTTTAACAGGACCCATTATGCATTCACACGTTATCAAACCCTCCGCACTGGCTGTTGCCATTGGCCTGGCTGTCAGCCAGATGGCTGCCGCAGACTCCAATGACCCCCTGGAACTGGACACCATGACGGTGTACGGCGAGACCTACCGAAACACCGCCACCAAGACGGCACTGGAACCGGGCGAAACCCCGCAAAGCATCTCCGTTCTGGACCAACAGGCCCTGGAAATGCGCGATGCGGACTCGGTTGCGTCAGCGCTTCGTTATGCGCCGGGTGTGAACACCGAGTTGCGAGGCGGGGCTGTGGGCCGACTGGATCTGTTCAGCATCCGCGGTTTTATCAACTACCAGAATTATTATGACGGCCTGCAACTGCTCTACAACGACTGGAATCTGCAGCCCCAGATTGATCTGAAGGCTGTGGAGCAAGTTGAGGTCTTCCGGGGCCCTACATCGACGCTATACGGGTCCATGCCTCCGGGCGGGATGGTGAATCTGATCGGCAAAAAGACCTCCACAGAGAGCTTTAACAAGATTGAGGTGGCGGGTGGTTCCCGCAATCTGGCGGAAGCCTCCGTTGAGAGCCGGGGTCAAGTGGGCGATTCCAGCCTGTCCTACAGCCTGGTGGGTCTGACCCGTACCCGGGATGGTCAGGCCGAAACCTCCGAGGAAGAGCGCCACATGATCGCGCCGTCGGTGGATTGGCAGGTGAGCGAGGACACACTCATCAACTTCAACCTCTACTATCAGAAAGATCCGGCCATGGGGATTTATACCACCCTGCCCGCTTCCGGTCTGTTCCTGCCCAACCCCAATGGCGAACTGCCGCAGGATGCCTTCTCCGGCGACGCCAAGGTCAACCACAACATCAACGACAACTGGAATTTCCTGCAAAACTTCCGGTACACCGACGCGGAAGCGTTTCAGACCAACACCTACGGAACGGGTCTGGCCGCGGATGGCAGGACTCTCTCCCGACAGGCCTATCTTACAGATGAAACGACCACCGGCTTCACCGTGGACAACCAGTTTTCGGGACGCTTTCAGACCGGATCGGCCCGGCACAATATACTGGTGGGCCTGGATTACCTCAGTCTCGACTCAGACGTAATCTACGAGGATACCGCAGCCCCCGCCATCGATCTGTTTGATCCGGACTACTACCAGATCACTCAAGACAACATAAATATAGAGAACACCGCACTGTCTTCTGACTTCAATATTCGCAAGAAGCAGCTTGGCATCTATTTCCAGGACCAGATCGAACTGAACCGGTTCGTAATCATTGGCGGCGTCCGCTGGGATGATTTCACCGGTGAGGAAAAAGGCAGACAATACGGTGGCACGGTCGACAGGAAGCTTGACCAGGACAACGTTTCCACTCGCGCGGGCGTGATGTATCGGGGTGCCAACGGCCTCTCACCTTACATCAATTATGCCGAAAGCTTTGAGCCACAAACCGGCAGTGACCGCAATGGCAATGAGTTTGATCCGTCGACAGGCGACCAGTGGGAACTGGGTTTGAAATACCAGTCCCAGGATCAGCAAACATCAGCCAACCTTGCGTTTTACCAGATTACCAAGGACAACGTGCCGACTCGCGACCCCAACGGTGGCCCTTATGATCAGATCCAGGCCGGGGAAGTACGTTCCCAGGGCATCGAACTTGAAGCCCGGGCACAGCCCATCGACAGCCTGTTGGTGACCGCCAGCTACACGCTGCAGGATGTTGAGGTCACCAAGGACAATACCGGACTGAAAGGTCAAACGCCGGTCTGGGTACCCGAGCACCTGCTGTCTGTGTGGGCCGATTATGGCTTTTATGACGGACCTTTGAACGGCCTGGTTGCAGGCATTGGTGCCCGGTACATCGGCGAAGCTGAATACGACGCCGCCACCAATGAGGGGAAAGTACCAGATACAACACTGGTGGATATCGCCCTGCGTTATAGCCTGGGCCGAGTCTCCCACACGTTGCGAGGTACCGAACTGGGCCTGTCAGTCAACAACCTTACCGATGAGCGCTATTACAGCTGTTTCGACAGTTCCAACTGCTGGTTTGGCGAGGAACGAACGGTAGAGGCGTCTGTTTCCTATCGCTTCTGAGGTTCTGCGGCTCTGACTGAAAAGCCCCGCGTGTGCGGGGCTTTTTTCATTCAACGGTAACGCTTTTCGCCAGATTGCGGGGCTGGTCCACATCGGTGCCCTTAAGCACCGCTACATGATAGGAAAGTAGCTGCAGTGGCACGGTGTAAACAATCGGGGCCGTAATCGGATGCACAGAAGGAATCTGCATCACGTGAAGGCCCTCTTCGGCTTTCACATCGGCCTTCTTATCCGCAAAGACAAACAGCTCGCCGCCGCGGGCCCGCACTTCTTCCAGGTTGGACTTCAGCTTCTCAACCAGATCATTGTTGGGCGCGACAGTGACCACCGGCATTTCGCTGTCGACCAGGGCCAGAGGACCATGCTTCAGTTCACCGGCCGGATAGGCCTCGGCGTGAATGTAGGAGATTTCCTTGAGCTTGAGGGCACCTTCCAGGGCAACCGGGAACTGGGAACCGCGGCCCAGGAACAGGCTGTGGTTCTTGTCCATGAAGGCTTTGGACATCTCGGCAATCTCGGCATCCAGGGCCAGGACATCCCTGACCTGGCCAGGCAGCAGATGGATGGCCTCAACGATCTCTGCTTCCTGCGGTTCCGGCAGCCCGTTGTGACGAGCAAGAGCCAGGGTGAAAAGGAGCAGTGCGGTCAGTTGGGTGGTAAAGGCCTTGGTGGAGGCCACGCCGATTTCCGGTCCGGCCTGGGTCATGATCACCAGGTCGGATTCCCGCACCAGGGAGCTGCCCGGCACGTTGCAGATGGCCAGCGCCGCCCGGAAGCCTGCTTTCTTGGCCTGGCGCAGAGCCGCCAAGGTATCGGCGGTTTCGCCGGACTGGGAGATACACAGGAACAGGGTGTCCTGCTGGATCACGTGCTTGCGGTAACGAAACTCAGAGGCCACTTCCACCGAGCAGGCAATACCAGCCAACTCCTCAATCCAGTAACGAGCCACCATACCGGCATGGTAACTGGTGCCGCAGGCAATGATCTGTACGTGACGAACGTTCTCAAGCAGATTTGCTGCCTCGGTACCCAATGCCTGTTCCAGCACCCGGGTTTTGGTGACCCGGCCTTCCATGGTGGCCTTGATCACTTTGGGCTGCTCATAAATTTCCTTGAGCATGAAATGACGGTATTCGCCCTTGTCGGCTGAATCGGCGCCATGTTCGAAACGGGTTACTTCCCGCTCCACCGACTGACCCTCGCGATCGAGAACAGTGATGGCATCCTTGCGGATGTCCGCAATGTCCCCTTCTTCCAGGAACATGAAGCGATCGGTGACCGGCAGCAGCGCGAGCTGGTCCGACGCAATGAAGTTCTCACCGATACCCACGCCGATCACCAGCGGGCTGCCCTCACGGCACACGACGAGATGGTCGGGTTCATCGGCGTGAACAACGGCCAGGGCATAGGCGCCACGAAGACGGGCAATGGCGGCCCGCACCGAATCATGGAGATTCCCCAGGGTCCGGTAGTTCTTCTCGATGAGGTGGGCAACGACTTCAGTATCGGTCTGGGAGGAAAACTCGAAACCATCCGCCCGCAGCTCTTCGCGCAGCTCCTGATAGTTCTCGATAATGCCGTTATGGACGATTGCGAGCCGCTCGCCGGACATGTGCGGGTGGGCATTGATCTGGGAGGGCTCACCGTGGGTGGCCCAGCGGGTGTGAGCAATGCCCAGATGACCTGCAAGCGGGTTGGCTTTCATGGCGTCGCCGAGCGCGGCAACCTTGCCCACCTCCCGCGCGCGTTGAACCTTGTGATCACCACCGATCACGGCCATGCCCGCGGAGTCATACCCGCGATATTCCAGACGGCGCAGACCCTCAAGAAGGATGCCCTGAACGTCCCTTTCCGAAACCGCGCCTACAATTCCACACATGCTGCTATACCTGTCTGTCGATCGTTTAAATCAGTGTTTCTTCGGCTTTTCCCAACCGGAGATATTCCGCTGTCGGCCCCTGGCAACGGCCAGTTCGCTCTCGGCGACGTCCCGTGTAATGGTCGAGCCAGCACCAATGGTGGCCTCGGGCGCTACCGTGACTGGCGCCACCAGCGAACAGTTGGAGCCCACGAAGACGCCGTCCCCTATAATCGTCTGGTACTTGTTCGCCCCATCATAATTGCAGGTGATGGTTCCTGCACCCACATTCACACGAGCACCGAGGGTGGCATCACCAACATAACTGAGGTGGCTGATTTTGCTCCCTTCACCAACCACGGATTTTTTCAGCTCTACGAAATTGCCAACTTTTGTATTGGCGGCCAGTCGGTTACCGGGACGGAACCGGGCGTACGGTCCGATCTGCGCATTCTCCCCGATGGTGGAGCTCTCAATCACACTGTAGGCCTTGATCTCCGTTCCGTCACCAATATGGGCATCCTTGATAACGCAGCCCGGGCCAACATGAACGCGATTTCCCAGCGTCACCTCGCCCTCGAACACGGCGTTTACATCAATATACACATCACAACCAACCGAGAGATTACCCCGGACGTCGATTCGGGCCGGGTCGGCCAGGGTAGCTCCCTGCAGCATGAGTTGCTGCGATTGCTGGAGCTGGAACCAGCGTTCAAGCTCGGCCAGCTGAACGCGGTTGTTCACGCCCTGAACTTCCATGACATCCGCGGGTTGATTGGAAGCCACTTCCACGGAATCTTTAGCTGCCATGGCGATGATGTCAGTCAGGTAGTATTCCCCCTGAGCATTGTCGTTCGACAGTTGCGGCAACCAACGCTTCAAATGTGCAGCACTCACACCAAGAATCCCGGTGTTAACCTCCCGGATCGCCTGTTGATCGACACTGGCGTCTTTCTGCTCGACAATGCGAGTGACGTTGCCGTCGGCGTCCCGAACGATCCGGCCATAGCCAGTTGGATCGTCCATCGTAACCGTCAGCAGACCCAAGCTATCGCCGCTAACATGATCCACCAGAATCGCGAGGGTCTGCTTACGGATCAGTGGCACGTCGCCATACAGCACAAGCACACGGGCGTCGTCCGGTAGATGATCCAGAACCTGCATCACAGCATGGCCGGTACCCAAGCGCTCACGCTGCTCCACCCAGTGTATGGTGTCGTCGCTGATAGTCTGGCGAACCTGATCGGCACCATGCCCGATGACGGTATGGATCGTATCGGCACCGAGTTCGTGTGCCGTATCGATTACGTGCTGAAGCATGGGTCGACCTGCGAGGGTGTGGAGAACCTTCGGTAATGTCGATTTCATGCGCGATCCCTGGCCGGCGGCCAGAATGACGACGTGTAGCGGGCTCATGGAAAAGTCAGGCTCCCGGAGTGTTGAGTCTCTGAATACTGAAAATAAAAAAACCGCACCCTTCAGGGC
>LUMD01000265.1_pt1 | contig 11515 bp, 13 predicted proteins | sample 729651 | NCBI WGS metagenome assembly LUMD01 (sample SAMN03860272, study PRJNA289734) | marine metagenome | biome: seawater column; feature: ocean; material: water; isolation source: Red Sea water column Station 34 - depth 258m | place: Saudi Arabia: Red Sea | collected 2011-10-15 | depth 258 m | reverse complement strand
AATTACCTCATCTGGTTTTGGTTTTGGTTCATCAATATCCTCAACTTTTAGAATTTTAGCATAATCGTCATCAGGTGCATATTCACGGTATACAACAGCTTTCATGAATATTGTCAACTTTTTACCCTTAATTATATTTTCTTGAGATCAGACTCGGCTAATCTTAAAATCACGCTTAGGTTGTTGAACAGATAACAATATTTGTTTTAGTTGATCATCAGATATTTGACCAGTAATTTTTCCTTGACCAGTTAAGTTTAGAAGATAAGTTTCTACTAGGTTAGCCAAATCAGGTTTTACCATTCTTATGTTATTTAGCCTTCGTCTAGCATCTGGTGACAAGATTTGTTTTAGCATCGTTTCTTTTTGGGCTTTTAGTTCAGAGTTTTTGTCTTGAGAAATATTATTTTCGTCATCCGGGTTAGGATAGCTCATGATATCACTATTTGTAAATACTCAAACGCGGTTCTTCCGTGATCTTTTCTTTTAGTATTTCAGTGGCTAACATATCTAGTTTTTTTGTACCTTGTTTTGTTAACACGCGACCCTTTTTCTCAACTTTTTCAATATAGCCTAGTTTCTCGAGTGCATGAACTGCGTTTCTTATAATTGCTCCACTAGCATCCCTATGATGTGCTGTACCGTATCCAACTGGCTTACCACCACCATACATAGAACGTAATTCCTTAATAGAGGCTGGGCTGTGAAGGTAAATCTTCCTTAGAATTGAAGCACATCTTATGTGCCACCATTCTGAATTTTGTGGAGGTTTTTCTGCATGAGAACCAGTTTTAACAAATGGTGCCCAGTCTGGAACAGAAATATCTTCATTTTTCAAAATTTCAGTGAGCCTGCTAATGAAAATATCAGCTGGTACATCAAAGACTTTAGCCATTAGATGTCAAACTTGTAAATCGTCTTATAAATCATTGAGCTATTACTTTGCGATATGTACTCTCACAAAAGTTACATGTTATTCGAATTGATTTGAGATTAGTTCGTCCAAGTCTTATTCTTGAATTTATGCCAGGCGCAATAAAATTTTTACATTGTTTACAAAAATTTATTCTTAATTCATAAGGCATTTTGATTCTATGATGGGTACTAATTCTTCTTGCTAGACTAGCTTGTTTTTGCGCTAAACTTGGATTTGACCTAGCATTCGAAATTGCGTTGTTGATGAGTACATACATCCTTTCAAGTGCAATCTTTTTTTTCTTTCCACCAGCCATGATTATTGTTTATTATCATAGAATATGAGTTTGATCTAGGTTTTTTATTTTCTATAATTTTTACACGATATTGAACGATTTTTATTTAATTATCTTACATCTTCTATACTCCCAAATAGTTTAGGATGCGGTCAGCGGGATTCGAACCCGCGTCACAGGGTTGGAAACCCCGAATACTAACCAGGCTATACTATGACCGCATAAGTTGCAAATTTTTCTGCTACTTAAAAATGGTTTTTTCATATTCATAAAGAATTCTTGCAGTAACAATATGTGATTCTAAAGAATTCGAGTCAATACTAACAAGCTGATCAATCTTACTAACTGTCGAGTCCGAAAAATGAGACTTCTGAAATCCTCCTATTATAATACATGAATTCTCAGATAAAGATTCTGCTACATCAGAAAATGAGCTAGGCTTACCTACACTAGATAAGCCGATAACATTCTTTGGCTTAATCTCTTCTATTAGTTTTGAAAAGCTCATATCATTAATTTCAAGCAATCTCTTTCCGTCCGATTCTATTCTTTTTTCATAAAACAGCTTTTCAATTAAACCCGTAAATCTATGAAAAGACTTTGGTAGATGTATATCATCGCCAATCTTGATTACCTTATCATTTAAAGTATGAACGTAAATCGAAAGTTTTTTTTCAAAAAAGAGTGGAATGCTGCATGCCTCTAACAGACTAAAATGTACAATATCTGGTCTACCCCTCTTGTTTTCATTTTGAATTCCTTTCATTGCAGCGTAATGCCAAGAATTATCAAGCAGTATGTTTGCCGGAGGTTTTCCAAGTTTTTTGCTATGAGACAATACTGACGGGTGATTTTGAATTTCTTTTGGTATTAGCTCCAATGAAGATTCAGCTAGTATAAGTGATATATTGTTCATTAAATGATAAGTTTCAAAAAGTAGGTAAAAAGTTGTGCTTTATCCTGATGTACAACCACTATACCCGCAGTCTATACAGATATTGCATCCTTCAGCAAAAATAAGCTTGTTCTTGCATACAGGGCACAAAGTCTCTTCACTTTCTTTTTCCACAACTATTTGTGTTGGTTTTTGCACATCATCCAGTTTAGTAGCTGATAATGCATTATCAATTTCAGATTTTACGTATGGATTTTTGATTTTGTTTGAAATGTAGGTTATAAGATAATCACTTGGAGTTACATCAAATGTTTTTTCTGAATTTTCACCTGTCATATGTAATACTTGTTTATGTCTTGAACCATCCCTATAGACTGTAATTCCTTTTAATCCTAATTCATGCGCTAAAAGATATGAAGCCTTAACATCCTCAACAGATACATCGTTAGGCATATTGATTGTCTTAGCAATTGCATTTGAAATCCAATCTTGCCATACAGATTGTGCTAGGAGATGATCAGACCAATGTATGTCCATTGCTGTGACAAATATGTTTTGAATCCAATCTGGAATTTCAGGTATTCCCTTAACAGAACCATAATTATCTGCTACCTTTGCGAGTAGTTCGTCACTATACAGATTGTTTTCTTTTAACACGTGTTCAAAGACTTTATTTGTATAAAAGAACCTGCCCACCGTAACTCTTTTTTCAAAAACTAGTGCAAAGTTTGGCTCCATGCCATTAGAACAATCAGCTAGCATAGATAGAGTACCGGTAGGAGCTACAGTTGTAGTTAAAACATTTCTAATTCCATACTTTTGGATCTTTGTAATAAGGGCATCCCAATCATAGGATTGTTCCTCTTTTGGTTTTTCATAATATCCAGCAACCGGAATATTACCCTCCGGATATTCAGTATTTGAACACAGTGGAAACTTTCCTCTGCTTTTGGCAAGTGCAACACTTTCTTCCATAGAATAATATGTTAATGCCTCAGCTAACTTCGACTGAAAATCATATCCGTCTTTTGAGTTATATGTAATTCGTAGTTTGTATAATAGATCCGCTACTCCCATGACACCTAGTCCTATCCTACGAGATTCTTTTGATGCATTATCAATTTCTGGTATAGGATATAGGTTCACATCTATTATATTATCCAAGTATCTTGTAGTCTTTCTAATAGTTTCTTCATATCTTTGCCAGTCAAACTGGTACTGACCGTCAGCAGTCCTCTTTACAAGATTTGCCAAGTTGATCGATCCTAAGTTACAGGATTCATATGGATAGAGACTTTGTTCACCACAAGGATTAGTTGTGCGAAGTGGTTTACCACGTGCCTTTGCAAACACATTGTTTTTGTTTATATTATCAAAGAAAATCAGGCCTGGCTCTGCGCTTTTCCATGCTGATTGTGCTATCAAATCAATTAAGTTATGTGCGTTTATCTCCCTTGATGGTGAATTATCTCTTGGACATCGCAGGGTATATTTTCCATCTTTAGAGTTCACAAGTACATCCCAAAAGTCCTTCCAAACACCAACACTGACATTGAAGTTTTCTAAGACTCCAGGCTCGGTTTTGTTTGTAACAAATTTCTCAATGTCCGGATGCCAAACTTCCATAATTCCCATGTTTGCACCTCTTCTCTTTCCACCCTGTTTTACTACTTCAGTCACGCTATTGATAATATTCATAAAAGATACTGGTCCCGATGCTACACCAGAAGTAGATGCTACAATCTCCCCCTCTTCACGCAGATCAGAATAATTAATCCCTACACCACCACCAGATTTGAATATCAGGGCAGCATCAGAAGTTGATTTCATTATTCCAGCCATATCATCAGGCATTGCTAAAACAAAACATGCAGAAAGCTGACCTAAACGCCCACCTGCATTCATCATGGTTGGAGAATTTGGTAAAAAGTCCTGAGATACCATTAATTCATAGTATTCTGATATCTTGTCAGCATATCTATCAAGTTTTTTGGAAGCAAGCATGGTTAACAGTTCCTTGAATGATACCTTCATCTTTCCTTGGTTTGCCAGATCAACGTAGCAGTTTATGAGACATCTGAAATGCCACTTGTTGAGATAATATGTGCCTATCTTGAATTTGTAGTTAAAATCATCTAGTTTTTTGAGATATTCCCTTGCTTCCTCTGTATTCTGTGATATATCACCCTCCGCGACAAACAATTCACTATCTCTTAACGTGTCAGAGATTGCAACTAAAACTGCAACCCTTTCAAATAATTCTGATGGGCTTTCATTAATTTCATTTTTATTATCACGTAGAAGATAACGTGATGCCAAAACCCTCAAACAGTTAATATCAAATGATTTTCCCACCGAGTCAAGTGTTTTAGTATTTAAAACTTTCATCTTTTCATCTCGAATTTTTCTGCGTTCGTGACGATACAGGATATAACCTTTGGCGATATCACTATGACCTTGATCGATTAGAGTTGATTCAACCAAATCCTGGATAGATTCTACACTGGGAGGATTGGTTGCTGAAAATCCATGCTCAACTAGTTTCTTTAAAACACCGTCAGAAAGTTCAGATGCAAGTTCCTTATCTGGCTTGTTAGATGCTGAAAACGCTTTGTATATGGCAGTTAGTATTTTATCTGTGTTAAAGTTTGAAATTGATCCATCCCTCTTGCGAACTTGAGCGATAGAATTCTCTATTTGCGATTTTGCCTCTTCCATAAATCTCCCCAATCAACTAATAATTCATATAGAATATAACTTCTGTGGCAAAAAAAAATTTGATCTGTGATCTATTATAACTCGATTTTCCTAATAATTTTCGAGTTCTGATATAATTGGATCGCGATCGATCTAAGAAATTTAGGATAAAACTTGAGATATTTAGATAATGAATGAGGATTTACAGGTGGGACATTTATCTACCAATTTTTCACCTTTGAATCCACAATTTCCACAAACTGGTATTTTAATAACCGGTTTGAATGAGTCAATAACACTACATGCTTTCTCAATAAGTTTTTTGATCTGTGTTACTTTAGTGCCTTCTGATATCTTTAATGATACCAATAAACCTCCATTCAGAATTTTAGTGATTTTATTGCATTCAATAATTTCAGCGCTTTTTGCAGTAAGTTCTGTCATTGTATCACCATCAAGTGTAATTCCCTGCGAATAAGTTTCATCATCAGTAATTTTGAGGATAGAATCTTTTCCGTATTTTTCTTCATCAAGAGAAACAAACCTGTCAGATCCGTCACTTTCGGTAATACTTATCATAGCGTTTACAGAAAGTTCCTTGGATTTTTTTGATGCAACGTCTATTGCAGTTTCAATTACCTTATGTAAGATTTCTTTTCCGTTTTTATCATCCTTGAATCCTAGTGGACCATATACTGCATTATGTAAACCAGTTAGGTTGACTATCAAAGAGACAGAGTTACGCTGCATATATTGTGTGCTGTCAGCAAGTACTGGATTAATACCAAGTCTTACAAGATCAGAGATACCTTTTTTGCGTAAAGTCATAGAAGTTAAAGCAGGTTTCATTAACAAGGCAAGTCTTGCTCTAAAATAAGTTTCATCTTTGTTTGATTCAAATGCCAAACGCGGCAGATTAATAGACAATGAGCACAAATGAAGTGAGGTAACACTCGTATTTTTTGAATATATAATTCCTTTTTGTGATACATGGTGTTTTGAAAATATTATTTTGCCGCCAAGTGTAATAATTTCAGATAATATCTCTGATACGTTAGATACAACCCCTTTCTCATAATTGATAACAAGCCCAATCATTGGAATTGGTGTAAGCTGTGTATATGTTCTGTATGCAGAAAGCACAGCATTAACAATCTTTTGTTCTGTTCCGAGATGGATTACAAATGAAACCGTCGTTGGTGCCTTGTTGTATTTCAGGGTTATAGAAGATTTTACAAAGGCTTCAAGGATTTTTTGTTCTAATTCAGATAGTTTTTTTGAATATTTTGATAATAAAGAGATCAAACCGTCCATTACAACTTCCTGAGAAGCCTCCTTTGAGATGAGAGAGATTATCATAGATAGTGCAGAAGATAGATTATCCAAAGTCTTAACTGATGGAATTCTACTGACGTTGAGGGATTTTCCTCTCGGATTGATACCATCTTCTATCAGTTCTTTCACATTTATGAAAACAATATCGGGTAAAAGTGACCATAGACCAGGATATGTTATATGCAGCTCGCCTGAGAGGTGGGAGTCCGCTATATCTTTTGGAAGTGTGTTTGTGAGAAGGTGTTCGGCAAACACAGTTTGACCTGTCTTATATAATAGCCCCTCTACGCCATTATCCAGTTTTTCCGCATTTGAGATCATTTCCTTTACTTCAAATACAGGAAGCCCAACTCGAGCAAGTTTATTTCTATAATCTTCAAGACCATTTTCTAAGAGTACAGAATTAACCAGTTCACGAATAAGTGATCCTGTCAAATAAGTTGTTTGATATTTGTAAATACGATTTTCAACCTCTTCTGTTATTTTTTGCGCCAGCTCAAGTGGTAAGCCTCCCTCACGAACTAGTGATTGTATTATTTTTTGAGAATTAAATTCCTCAATAGAATCATGCGAGGTTCTTACATACATTTTACCGCTTTCAATAATTGATCTTTCTTCAATCTGCCGTGCTAGGCTTAAGACAAGTTTACCCAGATTTGTAATGGTATATCTCCGCTCTGATTTATTTAACGCTACGAGAGATTGTCTCAGTAATTTTCTTAAATGGTACGCAAATTTACCACTCTCTTTTTTTGACTTAAAACCTGCAAGAGATTTCAGTTCGGAATATGTAAGAGGTCCCTTTGAATTCAAGATTCTCAAAATGTCAATTCGGTTTGGACTAGCCATCACGGAAAAGATCATCCTTACACGCTTCGAGGTAGATTGAAGAATCTTGCTTCCCGATGATTCATCATCTAAATCAAGGTCAATTTCATCATCTAAGTCAAGATTGTCATCCGAATCCATATTAGATTCAAGATCGAGCTCTTCTTCCAGCTCTAATTTTTTACTGCTCCCCAACATCGTTAGTAAATAAAGGGAGTAATTAAGACTTATTGAATGATCAACTTTTGATTTTTTTCAAAATCTCAGAATGGAAAAAATAATTATTTTTTCTCCGCATCTAAAGAAAAATCAGATGTTGATAGTTTTTGGCCGCAAGAAGGACATTTATTATCATAATGCTTTAGTGTATCTTTAATTGACTTTAGCATTTTCATTGTAGAAATTTTTTCTCCACATTTTCCACACTTTACGTCAACGGGCATAATCAAATATTTAGTAATAATTCATATTAAATTTTTTAAAAAAAAAAATTACAGTTATGCTAAAATTGATTTACAGTTTTTTCAAAATTATTCCACGGTCATCAAAACCAGATACTTTAGCTTTTGTACCAATTGGAAGATCTTCTGGTTTTGCTATGTTTGGTAAAAACCCTGATATCCGCAAGTCAGCATTATCGATACTCATTACTGCCCAAGCATATGGTGCATATTTTTCAAAACCTGTGGGTGGAACTGTCATAATTGTATATGTCTCTATACTTCCTTGACCATCTAATGCAACATTATCAAATTCTTTCTTCCCACATTTTTTACAAAAATAAACAGTAGCCAGGTGTAGATTTTCACAATTTACACATTTACTAGCTAGGATTTTTCCCTCTTTTGCATGAGATATGAATTCTTGTTTTTCCATAGATTTACACGCTTTGAAAAATATGGACGGCGCAACTTGCTCCAGTGGCACCAAAGTTATGGGTTAATCCAATCTTTGCATCTTTTACAGTTCTTTCTCCAGCATTTCCAGTTAACTGGTCATAAACTTCTACAACTTGACCCACACCAGTTGCACCGATTGGATGTCCCTTTGATTTAAGACCCCCTGAGGGATTGATTGGAATTTTGCCTTTCAAGCTAGTTTGATCATTTCTAACAGCTTCTACTCCTTTACCCTTTTCAAAGAAACCAAGATCTTCAGTGTCTACAACCTCGGCAATAGTAAAACAATCGTGAACTTCAGCAAAGTCTACATCTCTTGCAGTAATACCAGCCATCTTGTAAGCAGATGCTGCAGCTATGTTCGTACTAGGTATAGTAGTAAGATGTTCTCTTCCTTGCAATGCAGCAGGAGATCCACCTCTGCCCGAACCTATGACATCGATATAGTCACCACCATGTTCTTTTGCAAACCTTTGATTGCATAATACTACCGCACTAGCACCATCAGAGAATGGGCAACAATCATAAAGTTTTAGCGGGCTAGCTACGATATCAGAATTCATTACATCATCAACCGTGATCTTTTTTCTTAGATGTGCTTTTGGGTTTAATAGTCCATTATCATGATTCTTAACAGCTACTTGTGCAAAATCTTCCTCAGTTGCATTGAATTCATTAAGGTAAGCCCTAGCCATCGATGCAAATAATCCCGGAAAGGATACTCCAGCTTGACCTTCATAAAAGAAGTCGGAACAGTAGGAAAAATACGTTGTAGTCCATTCTGTACCAGTATGTGTTACTTTTTCAACCCCCGCTACCAATACTGCATCATAGAATCCTGCTGCAACATTTGCGAAAGCCTCTCTAAATGATACAGAACCACTACCACATGCTGATTCTATTGAAAGTGATGGTTTGTCTGAGATACCAAGGTTGCTCATCACTACAGGTCCCAAATGTACTTGCTTGTCTGCCACACCGAAAACATTTGAGATGTAACCAGCTTCGATCTCTTTTGATTCTATTCCTGCACTTTCAATTGCTCCAACTGATGCTTGAAGAGTAATATCACTAATACTATCCTCTAATTTACCATACTTCGTACTTCCAGCACCTAAAACACAGACTTTTTCCACAAAAAACTCTTACCAGTTCCTTATAAAAATACTTCATAAATTTTGATTAAGGAAAAAGTTTTTAGAGAATGATAGTCTTGCAAAAAAAATCTAAAAAAGTACATATAAAAAACAAAAAAAAACCTCGTAGAACTGTAAGAGCATCAAAGAAGAAAATAGAGATTTTTAAAAATGAGTTAAAGCAATACCTAGATTCAAATGGTTATCTGTCATATTCTACAAAAATGAAAAAATATTTAATTCTGGGAACAAATTCGCCAAAAAATGCTCTTACTCAATGTCCTCAATGTGGTATTGGACAGTTAATGATAATCCACTCACCAGCAACCAAAAAGAAGTTTATTGGTTGTTCAAACTATAGTAGTGGATGTACTGCTTCTTCTCCTCTTCCACAAAAGGCTAGGCTCCGTAGGACAAAGAAATTATGTGAGATCTGTTGTTGGCCAATAATTCTATACAGATATTCTAGAAAACAAAAATGGACAGAACAATGTACTAACATACAGTGCAAAAGTAGAAAGATTATGGCTTGAATCTGGAATAAATTTTTGGTCTTCGGTTTTTGAGAAGTGGTAATTTTTTACGTATTTGATACACGTCTTGAAGTGAAATATCCACAAAACCAATACCCTCTTTCCTTTTCATATCAAGTAAGATTTTACCATACGGGTTAACTACTAGACTTCTTCCACAGTAAATATTGCCTACTTGATCAGGTGCAATTAGATAACAACCATTTTCAATTGCACGTGTCTTGTTGAATGTTAACCAATGTTCTTCTTTGAAAGGACCTTTTATCCACGCAGATGGCGCAAATAATATTTCTGAACCAGCCAAAGCTAAATTCCTTGACATTTCTGGAAACCTCAGGTCATAGCAAATAAGCATTCCCAGAGTACCAATTTTCGTTCTTAAAGGAAGTGCAATCTTTGAACCTGATACCATCTTATCTGATTCTTTGAATCCTAATGCATCGTACAGATGAATTTTTCTGTAAGTCCTAGTTATTTTTCCATTTTGGTTAACTAGAAAGCAGGTATCATATACCCGATTTTTTTTCGTACTTTTTTCGTAAAGTGTTCCAACAACCATGATAGAGTTTTGTTTAGCGGCATTAGCAATCTCAGTGACAAAATTCCCATTGATACTTTCAGCCGCATTAGCCAGCTGCCTAGGCGTCTGAGATGATTTGGTATAAAACATCATAAATTCTGGAAATGCGCATATATCAGCTCCGTGTTTTGCAGCCTTGGAAATATAATGAAGAATTTTTTTTAAATTCTTATTTTTATTAGTAGATGCTTTTAGTTGAACTATCGCAATTTTTGTCATAACATCTGTAAATAAGATGAAAATAAAAAGATAGGCTAAAAATAAATGAAAAAAGGTTTACAACTGTTCTCCAGCTAAAAACCAGTTTCCCTTTGGGTTTTCGTTAAAGACCACAATTACATCCTGTTCTTTGGCGACCTTTAGAATCTCAACAGCAGATTTTGTTATCGTCTTCGCAAAATCATCTTTTTGCTGTTGAGTTCTGCCTGGATACATTGATACTGTTATCAGTGGCATGAAGCTTTTTTTGCAATGTACAATTTATGTTGATGCTATCTGTAATCTTCTCGATAGCCATAGCGCGTTCCGTACGTAAATGCGGATCCGTGAGTCTTTTTGTAGATATATCCAACCGCTAGCCCTAATGCGAACCCTCCAATATGTGCAAGATATGCAACTCCTCCTCCTGCAACACCAAACCCACCTATGAAAAATGGTAACAGATTTTGAAAAATCAGCCAAAATGGAAGAAAATACATGGCCTTGATGTGAAGCATTCTCCAGAAAAATCCAAGCATCAAGAAAGTAAGAACTCGCGCTCGTGGAAATATTACTAGATAGGCTCCTAGTATACCTGATATTGCACCTGACGCACCAACAGCTGGAATTGGACTTAATGGATCACCAAGCATGTGGATAAGTCCTGCGCCAATTCCCCATCCTAAATAAATAACAAAATACTTGACTCTTCCAAACTTTGCTTCAATGTTATCCCCAAATATCCATAAAAATAACATGTTCCCCCCAAGATGCATAAGACCACCGTGCAAGAATGTTGAGCTCAGCAAAGTTACGTACGGCGTGACGGGACACGGTATAGTGTAAGAACCTGCAGCTATATGACTTTCTCCAACTATACAAGCAGGTACTGCACCCCATTCATAGAATAGCTTTGCAGCATTGGCATTTGTAAATTCAAAAAACTCACCGGTAACCGATACCTCAAAGAAGAAGACGATTACGTTGATGGCAATAAACGCGTAGGTAAGCTTGGGTTTGAATCCTGGTGGATGGGGATTTTCATCCTTGATTGGTAACATTGGCTCATTATCTCACGCAGTCATACGAATAATAATATTTCATAAAATGACATTACGAAATAGTCATGATTCCGTTTGATATGAGCCATTGTATTCCTGAAACAAACGAACTGTCGTCTATCTGTCCATCAGCCCACCATCC
>LUMD01000933.1_pt1 | contig 11524 bp, 9 predicted proteins | sample 729651 | NCBI WGS metagenome assembly LUMD01 (sample SAMN03860272, study PRJNA289734) | marine metagenome | biome: seawater column; feature: ocean; material: water; isolation source: Red Sea water column Station 34 - depth 258m | place: Saudi Arabia: Red Sea | collected 2011-10-15 | depth 258 m | reverse complement strand
GTGACAGTCCATCTGGTCTTAATTCCTACACCCTGAATTGTGGTCTTTCGGCCGCTCAAGGACAAGTATTCCTTGTTCGCCTACCCACTACAGTGCACAATTCTGATCATGCTAACATCATGGCACCCATTAAGAATCGATCAGGTTGCCGCTTAAGGAGTCACTCCCATGGTTTCCAACCCCAACAGTAACCGAACATCCGACATCGCCTACGCACTGCATCCCTACACCAACCTTGCAGCACATGAGGAACAGGGCCCGTTGGTCATCACCCAGGGTGACGGTATCTATGTCTGGGATGACAAAGGCAACCAGTATCTGGAAGGACTGGCCGGTCTGTGGTGTGTATCACTGGGATTCTCCGAGACCCGGCTGGCTGATGCAGCAGCCCGACAGTTCGCCGATCTACCCTATTCCCATACTTTTGCTCACAGGTCCACAGAGCCGGTGATTGAACTCTCCGAGCGTCTGATATCCATCGCTCCCAGCGGCATGACCAAGGCGTTTTTTCTTAATTCAGGCTCAGAAGCCATCGATACTGCGATCAAGTTTGCCTGGTACTACAACAACGGTCGTGGCCTTAGGGATAAAAAGAAAATTATTTCGAGACTTCGCGGATACCATGGCGTTACGGTCGCTGGTGGCAGCCTGACTGCGATCCCCTTGATGCAGAATGATTTTGACCTTCCGCTTGATCGAATGAAGCAGACCGATACGCCCAATTTCTACCGCTTTGGCGAGGCAGGCGAAAGCGAGGAGGCCTTCTCCACTCGACTCGCCAACAGTCTGGAACAGCTCATACTGCAGGAAGGACCTGAAACCGTAGCTGCATTTGTTGCCGAGCCAGTCATGGGGGCTGGCGGCGTGATCCTGCCACCGGCCACCTATTTCCAAAAAATCCAGGTGGTGCTGGACAAGTACGACATACTGCTGGTGGCTGACGAGGTGATCTGTGGATTTGGCCGAACCGGCAATATGTGGGGATGCAACACCTACGATATTCGCCCTGACATGGTCACTTGCGCCAAGCAACTGTCGTCTGGATATCTTCCAATATCAGCGGTGATGATCTCTGAGAAGATCTACGATGTTTTCAAGGAGCAAAGCCGTAAGCATGGTGCATTCGGCATGGGCTACACCTATGGTGGTCACCCGGTTTCCTGTGCCGTTGCACTGGAGACACTCAAAATCTACGAAGAGCGAGACATGATCGGTCATGTTCAGTCTGTAGCCCCCCATTTTCTGGAGCGACTCAGTGAGCTCTCGGACAGTTCCATCGTTGGTGAAGCCCGAGGTGTTGGATTGATTGCAGCTTTAGAACTGGTGTCTGACAAGTCAAGCCGAGCACAGTTCTCACCTGAGGCAAAGGCTGCAGCTGCTATCGCAGCGAATGCCCTGGCCAGGGGCCTGGTCGTCCGTGCCCTCCCGGGAGACGTGATCGGGATATGCCCACCGCTCATTATTGAAAACACGCAAGTCGATGAACTGTTCGACAAACTTGCAGCAGCTGTCACTGAAACCGAGGGGCTGTTACGAAAAGCCGCCTAATAGGTCTCAACAACAGATGACCGGTTGCCATGTCAAACCCGGCCGCTGGATTGGACTGCTACTATGTTGTCTCGTTTCTCCAGTCATGGCGGCGACATCACTGGATGCCTTTGTCACCAGTTCAATTGAGAATGGAGTTCCCGTCTCGTCATTGAGCAATGAATTCAACTGCGCCGACAAGATTTTCGCCGTGATTGACATCCAAGGATTGCGCAATGGTGAACATACCCTCAATGTTGACTGGATCGACCCCTCCGGAAAACGGCGGGAGCAGACCACCTATAGTTTCCATAGAGCAGGCAGTATTCGCATCACGGTGTGGCTGAAACTGCATCCGCCTAGGGGTGCTACTCTCTTGAGCGCCTTTAATCCAGCTTTGGGCATGGGCGACTTTATCGGCCGATGGGAAATCAGAATGCGCGTTGATCAGTCTGCGCTAGCTCAGAAGTGGTTCTCAGTTTTGTGCTGAGCTGCCCAGGACCGAACAGCGGTTACAGATCATTTTCGGTCAGGACAATGGTTCGACAACTCCCGTCAGTACCGAAGGTCGGAACATCAGCCTTAGGATCAGGCCAGCCGGTACGGATTCGATTCGGTAAATGCACTTCGATGCTGGTAATCGAAAACGAGTCAGCAGTTACCAGTTGTTTGGTCGCGCGCGACATCGCCTGACTTTCGACAGGGCGAGCCGCTGGGTTCTCAGCATCACGAACTCATTACACTATTTCACTAAAGCTAAAACTGAATACCGGGGTCAAATTACATTTGACTGGCCTTTGTCGACCAGGTTTTTTTCCGACCTACAACCCAGAGTCACTGGTACCAGAACAACGCCGATAAATGCAATGACGGTATCTGCCTCGATCAGTACTTCACACTCTATGAGAGGCTAAGACAGAACACCACACGCCATAGCGTATGACGCGGAGCTCTTCTACCGAAATCAATCGGGAGAACTGAACGATGTTGTTCTCAAGGCAAGATACCGCAGGACAACTAGCCGGGATTGGCTGTTCTGGGAGATCGAACCGGCTGTACACGTTCCTGACGTCGATGGTGATGATTTGAACTACCGCATTACTTTCAAGCTTGAAGGCGTTTTTGGTTACAACGATACTGCCAACGTCAACGACGGCTGGTTCATACGCCCTTCAGCTCCGGGCAGCAAGTCGAACTGAACTCCAGGTCGCCTTATCAGCCACTGGTACGTGCCGCTTCACACATATTCGCCAACTTTGAGCGAGCCAGCTCCCGGCTCAAAAGCCCTAGCCCGCAATCCGGTGCAGCCAACAGGCGATCCGCATCAATGTGCTCCAACGCAGATGTTAGTCGATCTCTGATTTCGCCAACTGATTCCACTTTACTTTTGGCAACTGCAATCACACCCAGAATCACACAGGTCTGGTTGAACCGATCCAGCAGGGATAAGTCATTGTGGCGATGGGCATCCTCAATGGACACTGCCATGATAGACGAGTATTCGATAGCATCTGCCAGCTTGTTGTAGCTGTCCGGATCTGCCTTAGGATAGTCCGGATTGTCTAACCGATCTGGATAGCCGCAGCACATATGCACTGTACGTGTGACGTTCTTGGGACATCGATGAAAGGTACGCTCCAGGTTTTCGAATCCGTAATCCAGTGCAGCTGCCGGTTTTCGCGCAAATAGCGGCTCGTCAACCTGGATATTTGTGCACCCCGCTTCTGCAAGAGCGATCACTTCGTGATTCAACGCATCTGCGAGCTCGGCACCAAGCCGCTCGGCGTCACCATAGTACGCATCAGCAGTAGTATCGGTGATGGTCATAGGACCGGGAATCGTGATTTTGACCGGCCTGTCAGTACAAGCCTGGGCGCGTTTCCAATCCTGCACCAGAAAAATATTCCCTGCACTGACCGGTCCATTGACGGTTGGCAACCGGGCACTATAAGCGCCGTTCCTCAGCGAGACCTCAGTCAGAACCCCAAAATCAATACCCTCGATGTTACGGCAGTGGTAATGGATGTAATTCTCGCGTGGGACCTCACCGTCGGTCGGAATATCAATCCCCGCCTCAACCTGGTCTGCGATGACTTCCTGCACACCTCTACTGAGAATCCTCTGCGCATCATTACCGAGCGCATTCATGGCGTCTGACCAGCGCTCTGTCGGGTCCGCGGCATCCGGGCCGTCGGGATGGTTGAACCAGTCCGGAAGGTCTACGTAATCCGGCTTTGGATAAGCACCAATACAGGTGGTCTTGAGCATAGCAACCGCTACCCTTTACTGGGCGAGCCAGGCGTTAACAAATTTTTTACTGTATTCTGTTCGTACATCAGCATACCATTGCGGCTCATTTGGCCACGGCCATAAATTAAATAGAGAATTCCCCGGATAGACCGATGAAAATATCTTATTGTGGTTATTGCTACTAAAACGATCAGCGCCAAGCACAGCAGAGTTGTAGCCATGACTCCCCCAATCACTGTCACCACCACCATCAATCGACTTGCCTGCCAGCTCTGGTGTAAAACAATAGTCGATAAAAGCGTAAATCGAATCAAGGTCTTCTGCTGCGATCGAAAGTGACATACCATCAATCCATGCCAGCGACCCTTCTATCGGAGCTCGGTACTGAACCGGGGCACCATTTTGCATCAAGGTGATCGGTGGACCTTCCCAGGTCTGGCCAACAACCACACCTTGGTTAATTAAACCGTTTCTCTGGGTATCAGCATTATTCCAAAATAGTTTGACCTGACTTTTGTTCTTAATGCAGAAATCAGTCACAACTGCCCAGGTCTTACGCATTGCTGCTTCATCGGTATATGCCTTACGCATGGCACCCGCTTCCAGTGCTCCAGTTGTTTCAAGATGCAAACCTGCTCCGAGCATCCCTGAGTGTGGACTCATCATGGTTTTATTTTCCATATCAGGTTGCCAGATATCACCATAACTTGGTATCTCACCATCCCGAGGCGGTGTCCATTTGTCAGTCCGCCAGGCCACGCCTTCTGTACCCCAGATATGCGGAAGCCAGTGGAGACCGTTACCACCAAAGTCCCATTCTTGATCTCCTACCACCAGCATTGCCGGGTTTACATTGCTGAGGTTCTTAATCCGACTGCGATCAAACGGTCGCAACAAACCAAGAGGTTCCCACTGTAGAGAACGCATATTGGTCGGGCTACAGATATCAACACCCCGGCCACCAGTGGATTTCATTTTATATAAAATTTCTTCATTCGAACCGATTGGTGTGTGGTTAACGTTAATCCCAGTCTTGTCCTTGAATGATTTCAAAAATCCTGGTGTAAGGTAATCTGACCACATCAACACATTGACGGTTCCTGATGCCGCCAAAACTTCTGGGCGAACAATCCACGGAAATGTAGCTGCTGCGCAGGTAGTAACTGAGGCTGCCTTTATAAACTCACGGCGATTTATGAACTTCTCACTCTCAGTTGCGTTTTGCAAATCCATATTTTGCCCTTACTAATACCAATCAACTCGATCATAATGAGTTGCAAGCCTAGCAGGATTTATCTTATAGCTTGGTAATTAACCCTTCCCGTGCCAAGGAGTAGTTTTATCTATTATTTTTCGAAGAGTAATATCAAACAAAAGTCCCAGCATTCCCATTACAAAAATGGTAATCCAAATAACTTCATATTGCATATATTTTCTAGCAACGTTTTCAACAAATCCAATACCAGTAGTTCCTGCTAAAAATTCTGCTGCAACCAATGTTCCCCAACACATACCAACAGCAACTCTTAGCCCCGTTAGTATTTCAGGCAATGAATTTGGGAATATGACATGTCGCAGTATTTGCCATCTTGATGCTCCAAGTGAGTGAGCCGCATGAATTTTTGATAGTTGCGTTCCCGAAGCTCCAGCTCTTGCAGAAATAATCATAATTGAAAAAGACACCATAAATAATAAAAATACTTTTCCGAGGTTATCTATTCCAAAGACAGTAATTACTAATGGGGCCCACGCAAGAGGTGGTACTGGCCTATATAGTTCAACCAATGGATCGAAAAATCCTTTTGCAAATCTATTTAAACCCATAAAGATGCCTAAAGGTACGCCAAAAATAACTCCAAGCATCAACCCTATAAATACGCGTAAGAATGAATCCCAAATATGCCCCATGGGAACAGGTATTTTGAAAGCTTCGAATTCACCAGTTACGACATCTAAAACTTTGCTTTTAAAATTTGGCTCTACATTTCCATCAGAAGTATGAACAGGATATTTTCCGGGCAATATATCTGCTATCCAATCTGGAAGAATAAAACCAACTATTCTATTAACACCCATCATTTCATACCAAAACAATGGGATCATTTTAAATCCTACGCTTGGTTTTAATAGGTCGCCAAAGATTCGAAAGGTATCTGATGGTTTAGGCAACCATCTACCAGGCCCATCTTCTGCACAAGTTGGACCACTAGCGACAATTGTTCCAGCTGGAAATAACAACACATCTTTAATCCTAATAGAGCCTTGTTCTTTTTTTTGAACGCTATCAAAAGCTCTAATTGCATTTTCCATTTCATCTAAAGCATTAGGAGGGAAAATGCTTTCATATTCGATTCTTTGACCAAGTTTTTTGATTTCCTTTATATATGTCATCTCCAGATCTTGATCATCGTTCAATGCATTTTTGTATTCTTTAATCTTACTTTCGGGTAGAGGAGGAACCTCCATGCCAGTTGCACCCCAACCTAATTGTTTTTTTACTGCTTCAATTCTTTTGTTTTCTTCTTCATCTGATAAGCGCGGAGGGAAACTATCTTTTGGAAAATTGTCTTTTAATTCTTTTATTCTATTTGTTAGTTCATTTATTGTATTTTTAGTTTCTGTTTCTAGATAATTTTCATTAGTTAATAATGGAATTGTTTGACGAGTCTTATTAAGTAGATTTAGGAAAATTTCTTTATCCTGGTTCTTTAAATCCGACGAATTTTGTATTTCAGTTATTTTTTTACTTATATTGATGTTTTCTCGCTTGATAAGGGCAGTACTTTTATGGCTTCTTTCTTCTATTGGGAAGAGATACTTTAAAGATAGCAACGACTCATTAACTTTTGCCACCTGACAAAGTTCATTTGCAGACCTAGGGTAAAATGCCTTTGCGATATCCCATGAATAATAAAGCCAAGCAAATAATAGAAAACAAGTTCCGACTACAACCCAATGTATTCCACCTTTAGCTCTTTCAGGGTTTCCAAAAACTGCATCACTTTTTTCGGTTTTGACCAGCCTGTGCCCATAAAGGATAGAACCTATCACTACAACAATTATTAAAATTGTAATAGTTCCTGTAATCATCCTAGATATCTTTACCCATTATTTCTTCTTCCATATCCCAAATCATGGATAATATTTCTTCTCTTTTAGATACAAATTCTTTATTATTTTTTATTTCCCTTAAATCTTCTTTTAAGCCCATTGAGGCAAATGGAAGTTTGTATTCCTTGTGTATTCTTCCGGGCCTAGGAGCCATAACATAAGATCTTTCACCTAATAACAAGGCTTCTTCGACAGAGTGAGTGATTAAAATAATTGTTTTTCCAGTTTCTTTCCAAATTCTTAATACTAACGATTGCATTTTTTCTCGAGTTAAAGCATCAAGGGCCCCTAAAGGTTCATCCATTAAAATTAAATCTGGATCATTGATTAAACATCTCGCGAGAGCGACTCTTTGCTGCATACCTCCAGATAATTGATACGTAGGAGTATTCCCAAAATCTTGTAGACCTACTATTTCGAGCCATTCTTCAACTCTTTTTGCAGTCGTAACAGAATCCTCTTTTTTCATTCTTAACCCAAAATTGACGTTTTCTGCGACTGTCAGCCATTCAAATAAAGCACCTTGTTGAAAAACCATTCCTCTTTCAACTCCAGGGCCATTTATCTCTTTATTACCCAACGTAATAATTCCGGAAGTTGGGCGAAGAAAACCAGCTGCAATATTTAATAAAGTTGTTTTTCCACAACCTGAAGGGCCTAATACAGTTAATAGCTCACCTTTTTTTAAAGTAAAACTTATATCTTTAAGCGCATGAACTGCTTCTCCTTTCGGAGTTTCAAAAACCATGCTCACATTTTGAGAGACTAGATCACTCATAAAATTAATGTATAAGATTTTTTGCTAAAAAAAAGGCACCAATTTATTAAATTGGTGCCTTTCCAAAAATTATTTTGAATCTTAATTACGGTAGATAACTAGTATCTACAACTTTAGAGTAATCACTGAGAGCAGGATTCTCAGATGTAGCAAACATATTACCCATGACACTTAGGTAAGTCATGAGTATGCCGCCTTTATTTAGATACTTTGATTTCATTGTTGCTGCATTTGGAAACTCAAAGCCATCCATTTGGTTTTTAGTACTAGCAAGATCCATAGCTGCATCTTTAGCGATAACGTTCATGTCTGACTTTCCAGCATTAAATCTCGCGTTTGCATCGTGAGTCACTTCAACAAACGTTTTGACCATTCCAGGGTTCTCTTTGAGAAATTTGTTAGTTACTGAAGTAATATCAATACCAGCAATACCAGCATCTTGAGCTTCTTTAACAGTTAGTAATGAAGCTCCTTTTTCTTTAGCTGCTTTGATAGATTTACCGCCAAACAAACATGCCATAGCAACGTCACCGTTAACAAATGCTGCAGATCCGTCTTCAGGGTTCATATCAACAACTTGCATTGAAGAAATATCGGCTCCAACAACTCTCATTGTTTCTTTGAAAACATAGTCAGCCATTGTTCCCAAAGGAACTGCTACTTTTTGACCATCTAACTTAGAGGCAGCATTTCCTTTATCTATACCTTTGGCTGCAACACAAGTTGTTCCACCCATTCCATATATAACTGCTATATCTACAAGCTTGATAGGCGCTTTAGCGTTAACTGCATTTACAAAAGGGGTTAATCCTTGAGAATAAGATATATCGATATCTCCAGACAGCATAGCCTCCGTCATCTCCCCACCTGTTGCAAAGTTCGTCCATTTAACTGGAATACCCAGAGCTTCATCAAAAGCTTTTTTAACCTTATCTTCTTGGTTTGGTGTTGCCCACTCCAGGAAAAACGCGACCCTAACTTCATTAGCAGCTGCATGTGCGACCGTCATACCCAGATTAGCTACTAGAAAACTTCCTACAACAAAAGCAATAACTTTTTTCATTTTCACCTCTCCATTTTTGGTTGTTAAATCTTAAATAAACTAATAATAGGGGTTGTTTGAAAGAGCAATTATTTGCCCTAGGCTCTTTTATATCACAGCCAACTAACTATGGTATTGGTTTTTCGGGAAATAGTGTCAACTTTCAAACAGCCTAAATCTCGCATCAATAACGCATAAGCAAAATTTTGATCAGCTACCCGAAAACTAAAAAGAAGGCCGACAGTATTGTTCTGTCTGTCAGATACAAACATTAAGTACATCAAGAACGTCAGAACAGCTATCACAAATGTTTCCACTTTGGACAACTCGATAATATTAATATTCTAAAAGCGTCTGGCGCAGAATCTCGCACATACGATCGACATGTTTAGGCTCGGCGATAAGTGGTGGCGCCAGTAGGCCCGCATCCCCGGTCATTTTGATATGTAACCCGTTACGATAAAGCCGTTTCTGGAAGTCAAGCCCTCTGACGCCTGGGCCACCCTCCGGTGATATATCGATGCCGGCAAAGAGACCATAACCGCGGATGTCGGTGATAATCTCTAAGTCGCTCAAGGCAAACACCTGATCCAGAAAATAGGGCGAAAGCGCGTCAGCCCTTGCGACCAAATCCTCTTTCTCGAACAGGTCCATGGTGGCAAGCCCAGCCGCACAGGCTGCCGGATGTGCTGAATAGGTATACCCGTGAAAGAATTCCACAGCTCCCTCTGGTGCCGCCTCCAGAATAGTCGAGTGAACTTTGTCACTCACCGCCACGGCTCCCATGGGTTGAGCCGCATTGGTAAGCGCCTTCGCCATAGTCATCACGTCAGGGGTAACACCAAATGCCTGGGCACCAAATGGTGCGCCCAGTCGACCGAACCCGCAAATGACTTCATCGAAAATTAAAAGGATCCCGTGTACATCACATATTTCACGCAACCGTTCGAGGTACCCCTTTGGTGGCACCAAGACCCCGGTCGATCCCGCAATTGGTTCGACAATACAAGCGGCAATCGTGTCTGGTCCGTAATTCATTGCCACTCGTTCGAGATCATCCGCCAACTCGATCCCAGTATCTGGCTGTCCACGGACAAAGCGGTTTTCGGGCAGCCAGGTATGGCGCATATGCACCACGCCGGGGATGCCAGGACCAAAGGCTTGCCGGTTCTTGATCATGCCGCTCAAAGACACCCCCGCCATATTGACGCCGTGGTAGGCCCGCTCGCGGGATACGAATCGCTGGCGCTGCCCTTCACCACGTGAATAGTGGTAGGCATAGGCAATTTTCATGGCCGTATCGACCGATTCCGAACCCGAGTTAACAAAGAAAATATGATCCAGGCCGGCTGGCGTCATCTGTGACACCCGACGGGCGAGTTCAAATGCTAAGGGTTGACTCAACTGAAAGGGGGGCACGTACGCAGCCTCTTTCAACTGGGCATAAACAGCCTCGGCAATCTCGGGCCGGCTGTGACCAGCCGCACAGCAGAACAGACCGGACGAACCATCGAGTATACGTTCTCCCTCGTGGCTATACATATACATCCCTTCTCCACGCACCACGAGTCGGGGATCAGCCTTAAATTCCCGGTTTGATGTAAGAAATTAAAACTGATGAATACCGAGTAGGCCTTGCACCTTCCAGTGTGCGAGAGGTGATTGCGCACGGTCATGACGTCCAAGTCCAGGCAAACGCTGGAGAGGGAATCGGCGCAACAGATGATGATTATCGTTCTGCCGGAGCCGCCATCATTGATGACCCAGCTCATATTTTCAACAAAGCCGATATGATCGTAAAAGTGAAGGAACCGCTGGAACCGGAACGCAAACTACTTCGTGAAGATCAGGTGCTGTTCACTTACCTTCATCTGGCACCGGATCCTGAGCAGACCTCTGATCTGGTTGAATCTGGCGCTGTATGTATAGCCTACGAAACCGTGACTTCTCCGTCGGGAGGTTTACCGCTGCTCGCACCCATGTCAAAAGTTGCCGGGCGTATGGCTATTCAGGCAGGTGCCCATTGCCTAGAACACCCACACGGTGGACGAGGCATGCTACTGGGTGGTGTGCCTGGTGTTGATCCGGCGAAAGTCGTGATTCTGGGGGCAGGCATGGTAGGTACCCACGCGACTCACATCGCCGTGGGCATGGGTGCGGACATCTGGGTTATTGATCGCAATCCAGATGTGCTCGAGTCGCACTGGCAACAGTTTGGCCGCTCGACAAATTCAGTCTTCTCGACTCGCGACGCTGTCGAATACCACGTGCAGGAGGCCGACCTTGTCATCGGTGGCGTACTGATCCCGGGTGCGGCTGCCCCAAAACTGGTGACAGCAGACATGGTCCACGGCATGAAAGCAGGCTCAGTGATCGTGGATGTTGCAATTGACCAGGGCGGATGTTGTGAAACATCCAAGCCCACAACCCATACTGAACCGACTTACGTGGTCGACGGCGTTGTTCATTACTGTGTTGCCAATATGCCAGGTGGTGTGCCACGAACCTCAACCTATGCTCTTAACAACGTCACCCTTCCCCATGTTCTAAAACTCGCCGATGTCGGTTATCGTCAGGCGCTCAGAGATGACCCGCATCTTCGAAACGGACTTAACGTACATGGGGGGAACATCACCTGTCAGGAAGTAGCCAGTGCTCTCGGCTATGATTTCACCGATCCAGTGGAAGTCCTAAAGAACTGAAGATCGAACTACCCAATAAAAGAACGGCTAACTTTATTTAATTGTTAGCAACCTGGAGATAAATATGAAGATGACCACCGAAGAAGCATTTGTGAAAGTTCTGCAGATGCATGG
>LUMD01000982.1_pt1 | contig 11541 bp, 8 predicted proteins | sample 729651 | NCBI WGS metagenome assembly LUMD01 (sample SAMN03860272, study PRJNA289734) | marine metagenome | biome: seawater column; feature: ocean; material: water; isolation source: Red Sea water column Station 34 - depth 258m | place: Saudi Arabia: Red Sea | collected 2011-10-15 | depth 258 m | reverse complement strand
CCCCCAGGTAGAGAGGTTTTATCGTCCGTTACTGAAAGAAATAACGGAAGGTTGCGCCTATAGTGCGTGGCTGATTAACGGTAAACCCTAGACGAGCTCGTCCACCACGCTCTCTGTCAAACGATAGCTGCGCGTTTTCATCGAGCAGATTGTTGGCGTATAACAAGATTTCATAACTATCGTAAGTTAGGCCAAAGCTCATATTAAGCGTGCCATAATCGTCTAATAACAAATCTAATTCCGTTGTTTCTGCACCAGTGGCACCGCCAAAGGCAAGGCCTGAGGTGAACACACCGGCACCTGCAACTTGGTCACTAGGCTGAGTGATGCGGTCACCTACGTACTGGTAAGAACCTTGGAAATAGGTACTGTTTGACGAGAACAAGGGCTGCGCTAAATCGTAGGTAAATGCGATAGCGAAGCTCTCTTCAGGTACTGAAGCTAATCGGTTGCCATCTTCAACACCCCCGAGTACTGCGCCATCACCGTCAACAACAGTTGAATCAAATTCAGCTTCAATGATGCTACCGGTTAATGAGAAAAAGAGTTGATCAGTAAACTGGCGCGTAAGCTCAAATTCAATTCCTTGGGTGTGCGCTTCTGGTACGTTAAACGACACACGTGACGAGCAAGAACCCGCATCTAAAGTGACCTGAAGGTCTTCAATGTCATTATAGAAAGCCGAGATGTTAGCCGTCCAGCCTCGACCTGAAGACTTCATGCCAATCTCATAGTTAGTGAGCTTTTCATCGTCATAGTCTTGGAATGAACCAAAGATGGCTTCATCTTGGTCGGTACACAGGCTTCTATTTAGCGGGTCGTTAACGCCGCCAAGTCTGAATCCTTGAGACACCTGAGCATTTAAATTTACGTTTTCGTTTACGCTATACTGGCCAATTACACGGGACGTAAAACCGTCTGACTCTGTGGAATCAGTCTGGTTGTCGCCGTTGGCGAATAAGCCTCCAGAGATAAACTGACGCTCTTCTTCGTAATCGTAAAAACGCGAGCCGACAGTCATCTTGAAGTCATCGTTGACTTGGTAATTTACTTCACCAAACACAGCAAGTTGCGTTAAATCGTATGGCAGATAGGCGTTGTAAGGCGAATCCTCTCCAAAGCCATTGGCAACGGCCGCTGATGTGCCTTCGCCTAACGTGGCATCGGTGAACGCATCATACCCTGGCGTAGGCAAAGATTGATCGTAAACACGGTTGGTTGACGAGTAGAAAGCGCCAACTAGCCAATCTAGTGCGCCATCGCCATTAGATGCAGCGCGAAGCTCAAAGGTATCTTGCTCTACTTCTGTTCTATCTAACAGGTTCGAAGGCAGTAATACGGCCTCGTCAGGGAAACCAAGGTCGATACTCACCGAACCCGTAAGTGCACTGGCGTCTCGACTTACAAGAATGTCGCGGTCGGTATAGCTATACACGAAAGTGAAGTCAGCAACGTCAGCCTGATACTCTGCAGTAACATCAGCAATCAAGGTATCGTCAGAGAAGCCTTCTTCTAGCAGTAAGTACTGCTCGCGCTCACCCAATTGTATGGCTGGGCGGGTCGTGGTGTATGGGTTAGCAAAGACATTGTACACTTCCTGCCTGTTAAACCCGTTCATTTCCAATTCTTGGAAGATAAGTCGTGGCGTAATGGTGAGTTTATCGTTAGGGGCGATAACGAAGGCCACACGTCCACCAGTTCTGTCGCCATCATTAACATCTTCCTTGAACGCACCGTTTTCGCCAAGGGCGTCAATAAAGCCAGCGTAGTCTGTTCGGTATACCACCGCGCGCATGGCAATGGTGTCGGAAATAGGTACATTCACCATGCCTTTAACGTGACCGCCCACACCGCCGTCTGTCACGCTATTAAGGTTAGCTTCGAACTTACCTTCAAAGGTGTCGAGCTCGGGCTGGTTGGTGATATAACGAAGGGTTCCGCCAATAGAGCCAGAGCCAAACAGTGTACCTTGCGGACCGCGCAGGGTTTCAATGCGATTAAGATCAAAAAGGTCGAGATCTGGAGTAAATAAAGACAGCGAGATCACGCTTTCATCGAGGTATACGCCGACCTGTTCCTTAACGCCTGGTTGGTCTCGTACAATTTGACCCGCTGAAACGCCACGCATAGATACTTGGCTTTGGCCTGGTCCTAAGTTTTGAATTGATACGCTCGCCACGTTTCTTGCGACGTCTTCTAAGTTTCCTGCACCGCTGCGTTCAAAGTCTCGCTGCGTTTGTGCGTTGATTGAAAAAGGAATGTCTTCAATGGATTCTGCACGCTTTGTTGCAGTTACTATGATCTGCTCAAAGTCATCGTTATCTGCTTGTTGTGTATCCTGTGCTATTGCGCCAGTACTAAGCAGGCTCATTACCGCAATGCTAAGTGTGCTTCGTCTAAACGACGATTTTTCTAATGTAAACATAAGTCCATCCAGGTTGGTTGTTTCTATTTTGTTATCAGGCAAGGACGTAATGTGGCAAAAATATTCAGTCATTTCTAGGTATGATGAAATAAATATTTCAACTTTAGTCTAATAGTTTTATTTTCATTTCAAATGTTAATTCAGAGTTAATTTGAATTGTGTTGGAAATGTGCGTCTAAAAGGTCAAAAGAAGCGTCTATCTGGCTAATTACAAAACGATTAATCTCAGTATGATTAGATAACTGATTCGCTTTGATATTGAAGGCACTGATTTATCAACGATTTAGGTGAGCCATGAATAGCTGTTCAAAAACTCGTCAGAGGCGAAGTAAGTAGAGCACAACGTAAATGAGCGAAGCTTTTGTGGAGAATAGAACGTGAATAAAGCAGTAGAAAACGCGGTAAGTACAAGCGACGCACTAAAGGGCGTATTTGCGATTGTTGTAGCAAGTTTCTTGTGGGGAACAACAGGCACTGCGGCCCAATTTGCTCCAGATATCAGTCCACTTGCCATCGGTGCATTTGCCATGGGTATAGGCGGCGTTTTACTGTGCTTAACTGCTAGGAAATCATTGGTAAAGGATGTGAAACTGCTTGTTTTTAAAGCGCCTACTTTTTTGTTTGGAAGCACCTGTGTGGCTATTTACCCTCTAGCATTTTATAGCTCAATGCGATTGTCTGGCGTTGCCATTGGCACCATTGTGTCTATTGCGAGTGCGCCCCTGTTTGCCGCGCTTTTAGAATACTTTTTAGATAAAAAGCCCGTATCGTTAAAGTGGGCTGTAAGCTTCGTGCTAGGTGCGTTGGGGATAGGGCTATTAGCAATGGGCAAAGCGCAGGGAATGCTGGTAATGCCTGAGTCTCAAAGTGCTCAAGTATTTGGCGTAGTGTTAGGGCTTGTTGCAGGCTTAACCTATGCGGGATATTCGTGGGCTGCGAAGCAGCTTATTAATACTGGCGCTAACTCAAAATCAGCCATGGCTGGACTCTTTGGCTGCGCTGCGCTCGTTCTGCTCCCATCACTTGCAATTACCGGTCAGAACTTGTTTGCCAATATTACTCATACCAGTGTCTCTCTCTATATGGCCATAGTGCCTATGTTTCTTGGATATTTGTTATTCGGCTACGGCCTTCGCACTACAGAGGCACGCAAAGCCACATTGATCACGCTAATTGAGCCTCTGGTCGCCACACTGTTTGCTATCTTTTTAATTGGCGAAGTATTCAAGCCGGTGGGATGGGTTGGAATGACGCTAGTCTGCCTTTGTCTTTTTATTCAATCAGTTAAACTACCAGCGGCGTTAAAAATAGCTGGTCGCAACACAACGGTTAAGTGTTAATGGTAGCGCTTGTGTCAGCGCCTTCTGAGTGAGCAATTACCTATGAGGATTGGTACAAATTAAATCTTAAAGGCTATTATCGATTTATCAGAGATTGAGATTAACTTAGCGGAGAATTAAGGTATCGCTAGGATTAAGACTAACGCGATGAAACACGGTTCTTCATAGCGAAAAGTCCGAATACTTATCAAGTATTTGTTTGATTTGCCCGGTTTGATGCAGATAGGCAATTGCGCTGTTAATAGCAGGCATTTTATTCTTGTGTCGATTATGAACGCGTAAAGCCAGCTTGCCTTGCGTGTGAACAGGGCCCAAGGCAATATCAATACCGTGAATTGAAGACCAGTAGCGCGAGGCTGCGCCGGAAATCATTCCCACGGTTTCCCCATAAATAGAGGCTACGTTGGGGTATCGGCTGCGATTTTCGGGCAGCGTAATAAAATATTCAGTGATGTCGAGAATGGGGGCTGAAAAAGTAAAGTCGCCAGCGGGCTCATTATCAGACAACCAGCTAGGGCTGAAGAAGTCGAAATCGAGCTTACCTGTTTTAAATGCGATCATGGCACGCTTTGTAGAAAGCATGACTTTTTCGGTCTCGATACCGGCTCTATCCATTATAAGAGGTAAAATTTCAACTAAGATGCCGGCTCTATTTTCGTCTACAGCGTTTTCGTACGGTATGGAGCTGCCAGACGTTCCTAGGTTGTACCTCAGTATTTCATCTGCAGTGGCTAGATCGCAAATAAGCAAAACGTTAATTAATAAACTAAACGATGACGGTCGTTTAATGAAACTTATAATTCTCAATAATGCTTTCAATCAGGGTTTTCCACAACAATGGTACTAATGGACAGCATTTTCTTCGCTGTTTCTTTCAACACTTGCCCAATGCTCAACTTTGTCTATAAGGTCGGCAGCATCGAAAGGCTTACTTAAATAGTCGTCCATCCCTGCATTAACACAGCGTTCTTTGTCTCCCTTCATAGCGTTAGCGGTTAACGCAATAATGGGTACGTCTAAGTACCGTGCTCCCGCTTCGCCATTTCTAATTCGCTGAGTGGCTTCGAAACCATCCATTTCAGGCATCTGACAATCCATCAAGATAACATCAAAGGTGACTTTCATCTTATTCAAGGCTTCTAGCGCCTCTAAGCCTGATTTTGCGCTTAGTGTTGTATGATTGCTAAGGTGTTGTTTAACGATAATCTGATTAATGTCGTTATCTTCAACAATAAGTACTTTACGTTTCTTACCTTTGTCCCGCTTTAGTCCAGGCGCATGGTGAACGGGCTTAAGCGATGCCTCGTCGGCTTCTTCCAGTGAAATAGTAAACGTAAAGGTACTTCCGTGGCCTTTTACGCTTTCAAGCGTAATGCTGCCGCCCATGAGTTCACAAAGTTGTTTGCTTATCGATAGGCCAAGACCCGTTCCGCCAAACTTGCGCGTTGTGGAGAGATCTTCTTGCGTGAAAACATCAAAAATGGTGCTTTGTTTATCTTGGGCAATGCCAATTCCGGTGTCTTTCACACTGCATAAAAGTGTAAGGGTACCGTCAGCGTTTTTCTTGATACTGGTGATGGCCTTGTAAATCAAAGTGAAAATGTAGTTCTAACCCTTTCTCTTGGCACATAATGGCGTATTGGCTTTGAAGGTTCTCAAGTGACTCCAAGATATCAAATGGGTTTTCTTCAATCTGCAGCTGACCGGCTTCAATTTTAGAGAAATCCAGAATATCGTTAACGATATGAAGAAGGCCCTGAATACTGAATTTAGCAAGAGATAGGTAATGCTTTTGCTCTTCACTAAGTTCAGAGCTGGCCATTAACTGTAAAACGCCCGAAATGCCGTGTATAGGTGTGCGAATCTCATGGCTCATACTTGCTAGGAAGCTTGATTTTAGACGTGCAGACTCTTCTGCTTTTTCGCGTGCTTCTTGTAGATATTGTTCTGTTTGTCGTTGCTGAGTAACATCCTGTTGAAACCCGATATAGTGAGTTACTTCACCGTTAATTTTGACAGGGGTTAGGTTTAACCGATTATAAAAAGTACTGCCGTCTTTTTTATAGTTAAGTAGCGTAGTTTCAATAGGCTCGCGTGTTGCTACCGCTTTGCGAATTTGATCAACCGTGTGTTTATTCGTTTCTTCACCCTGCATCGACCGGCAGTTATGGCCGATAATTTCTTCTCTGCTATAGCCTGTGAGTTCTTCAAATGCACTGTTAACATAGATAACGGGTTGACCTACACGCTTAATGTCAGAAATGATGATTGACACGGTGGCTTCGTCCATCGCGTGAGTAAGTACTTTGACATGGCTTTCCAAACTTCGCTGTTCAGTTTCGTCACTACCCACGTAAATATCGCCACGGATGTTGCCATTGGCATCGGCCAGTGATGTTTTAGTCCAATGGACATAGCGCTCTTGTCCTGTAGACACGGAAAAGTGGGTAAGTTCACTACTCTGCGAAGACGCGAGTTTTTTCATAATGAACTTTAAAATACCGTTCTTTTCACCATACTGGTCGTTGCAAAAATCGTCGAAGCGCTTGTTAGAAAGCAAAATTTGCTTGTCTTGGTCGACCACAACAAGCATGTCGCCCATTGATTCTAATACATTGGAAAACTGTTCGTTCGACAGCGACACTTCAGTCAAATCCCAAATCAATTTGTCGAAAGCTTCTCTAATATCCGCTAGCTCTTGTGCTTCAACTTCATTATCAAGGCGAAGTGAAGTCGATTCATCGCTGTTCAGGCGATTTTTAATATCGTTGTACAAGGTCGAAAGTGTGCGTTCGGCAAGCGTTCCCGTCATGCTAACCATATGCAAGATGATAAATACAAAGCCTACAATCATTGCCAACAATACAATTCCCGTCCACGCGGCTTCTCTGTATGCGGTGATGGTAGGTTTAACACTGTACAACGTAAGATTTTGCCAATCAGCCTGTTTAATTGAGTAACCGCTGTCATCAAAATCGGAAAAGGACGAGTTTGGTGCAATGAGTGACGGCTCACTGCTAAAAAGCACATGACCGCTAGAGTCAGTAACAAGTTGATTAGTAAGTCGAGGGTAGGGCGCTAGCAAAGACTGTAAGCTGTCCACATACATAACAAGTGCGCCTTCAGCGACGCCTCTTAATAACACCGGAACGCTTATTAACACGCCATACTGAGACACCGAAGAGAAAGTATTTGACGAGCCCAGCGTTTGCTGACGCCAAGCGCTGCTGAGCGATTCAGGAATAACCGCATTCCAGTTTTTATCTATTACCCGGTTTCCAGCGAAATCAAACAGCGCAAATTCTACACTTTTTGCCTGCGTTAGGTTTAGCGAGCGGAAAAACATGGGCAAATAATTATCCCGCTGCTCAAAATCTACCAGCGAATTAATAATAATGTCATTGGCTGCCAAATCTGCCAACTGCCTTGTGGTGTCACTGACGATGTAATTGATGTCTTGTTCTAAACCATCTACAGACTGCTGTTGAAGCTGATCGGTTTCCTTAACAATGAAATGGAATGAGAGTGCAAATAGTATGATAGACTGCACCGCGACCAGTAAAACCAGTCGCGGAAGCATGCTCGAAAGCAGAAGAGCGCGTAACCTTGGAGGGTGCTGCTGCATTATTGCGCGCCCGTTGTTACCAAGTAGCCTTTTTCGTTAAACTTAGTCATAAAATAATCCTTTGCCCATAGCGCGTCATGCCTGTCTATAGAAAATGGGGCAGAATAGTGCTTAACCGCACCCTGTACATTCTCTAGGGATTCTAGCGCTTCGCGTAATGCATCTACATCTATACTATCAGCTTTATCGGCAGCCGCCGCTATTAAATGAACTAAATCATATGCATGGGCTAATCCTGTCACGCCACCAATTGCAGTAGCATCAACCAAACCGTACTTATTATAGTAGGCTTCTAGCAAGCTTTTTGCCTTGCTATTTTTCTGGTGGTTAAAGTGAAAGGTTTGTAGCACTGATACATTGTAATTACCGATGGGCACGGCAAGTGCTGAGGCAAACTGGCCTGACGCAACGCCCCAATGTGATATCACGGGAAGGGATGTCATTTCTTGCTTCGCCATTTCATCAAGTACTACAACCCCTTCTGGAACATTGGTAACTAAAATGATCGCCTCAGCTTTCGCACTTTTTATCGCGGCCATGTCCTCAGAAAAGTCTTTTTGCTGCCAGTTTATCCAGTGGGTTGCGGTAATATTGATGTCCTTCTCGTTTGCCGCTTGGGTTAATGACTCTAAGTTCGAGCGTCCCCATCCCGTTCTCTCAAGCACTAGTGCGATATTGGATAATCCCATTTGCTTAACGTGACTAATAAGAACTGACGCAGCCTCTGCATCGCGAACCGATACCCGAAATATATTATTTGGCGAATGTCCGTTATCTATAATAGGTGTACCCGCAGCCCATGGAACCAACATCAGAAGATTCTTTTCATGAACAAGATCGATTTCAGCGAGGACGACCGGCGTGTGAACGCCACCTACAACGGCGAGTAAATTCGGTGTTTGAGAAAATTGCTCAATATTGTATACGCCGCGGGCTGGATTGCCGCGATGGTCTTTTGCCACTACCTTGATTTGGCGACCAAGTATACCGCCTTTAGCGTTTATTTCGTCAACGGCAAGCTCTACACCTCTTATTATGGCAACGCCGCCTTCTACCGCTACCGCTGAAAGATCGGCATCGATGCCAATAATGAGGGGGTCAGTTGAGCTAAATGCTTTGCTTGCTGTAAAAATAGAAACAATGTAAATCAGCGAGAGAAAGAAAAAAGATGCACGCATGAATAGGCTACCTAAACGATAATCTTAAAAGTGTATAGCAATGCGCCCTGTCTTCTAGCGCAAACGTCTTATCCTTTAGTATAAGTTTTGCAGTTTTTGAAGGAATTTCACTGTTTTTTCCAAGGTGCCGTGGTTTTTTGCGTACGGCAGGTACTAAAACTCGGCGTAATAAATGTGGCACGATTCTGCCATCAGCTTGTATTAAAAAATAGAGTTTGTATGTTTACCGGACAGTTCGCGAATATGATCAGTTATTCTGTCTGTGTTCAGGTGGCAGTATAACCGCCTGGTGAAAACAAATAGCGGGCCTTGCAAACAAAGATAATCAGCGGTTTGGAGTGTGAGTGCGAAAAAATACCCTGCCAACAATAATAGACATTGAAGCAAGTGGATTTGGCGCAGCGAGTTATCCTATCGAAATAGGTATCGTGCGCTATGATGGTGCAAAGTGGTGTAAGTTGCTAAGACCCTTTGATTCTTGGGTACACTGGGACAAGAAAGCAGAATCATTGCACGGCATAACGCAACAAATGCTGCAAACGCGGGGGGAAGACCCGCGTAAAGTGTGTATTGAGCTAAACCACTTTCTGGGAAATACGGTGGTTTATAGTGACGGTTGGGTGGTAGATAATCCTTGGCTAATTAAGCTCTACGCCGCAGCGCAGATAGAGATGTCTTTTACCTGTAGAGCCCTCGAATATATTCTGTCCGAAGCACAAATGAATCAATGGCATGATGTTAAAAATCGCCTTGCAAGGCAACTTGATGTTAAGCGTCATAGAGCAAGTTCTGACGCATTGGTTATCCAACAGACTTACGCGAAAACTCAATCTCAATGATAGCGTCGAATCTATTTGGCGCATTTAACAAGTGAAGTATGAGTTCGACATGTGCACCTGCAGCGCATGACTCAATTAAAAGCAGGCCTTCCCTAAAATAAGTAATTCACACCCAAAGAAAGGGCCATATTTTCTTCATCCCCAACTTGTCTGTGCTCAATTTCTACCGCCATGTTTAACCCTTCACTTTTTCCTAGAAGCCAGCCAAGCCGGGTGAACGTGCCAACATCATGAGGCAAATAGAGCCACTCAGCATAATGCTGAAAGGCAGTATTATTTGTTTTGTAGGTTGCATAGACCTTTTGCGGAACCCAAGTATCGAAACGACGGCTAGCGCTGAACATGCCTTGGGAGCCAGCTGGATACGTATAGCTGTTGTCGTATAAATAAGTTTCGGTAGTAGATTGAACGCGGTACATACTATTTAGCTGCCACCGGGCTATTTTCTTGCTTTTGAACTGAATAGGACTGTAGTTGATATCATTCGTGTCCGCGATTACAGGAGCAGCCGTCATAGACGCAGCCAAAGTAAGTGCCAGAAAAATACCAGTAACCACATTCATGGAAGGGCCCAAGTTGTTGTTATCATAGCTTGTAAATAACAAGGAAATACAAGCAACGGTGTGTTCGTTTAATAAGCATAGCCGCAAAAAATAAATGATGAAAATATTCTTCACCACTTTTTATATGCCAAATTAATTTGGCTTGCTCGCCATCACCCAATAAAAAACGCCGCGAGTTCATATAACAGCTTTAGATCAAAGTGTTACAAAAACTCAGCGGCGTTTTCAACAAGCGCTTTTTAATATCGAATTAAATCGATGCTTTTAACGCTTCTGCTTTATCTGTTGCTTCCCAAGGGAATTCGTCACGACCAAAGTGACCGTATGCAGCTGTTGGGCGATAAATTGGGCGCTCAAGGTCTAGCATTTGGATAAGGCCATAAGGACGCAAGTCGAAATGTTCGCGCACCAGTGCAACGAGTGTTTTCTCATCGACTACGCCAGTGCCAAAGGTATCGATACTGATAGACGTTGGCTCTGCTACACCGATTGCATAAGACACTTGGATTTCGCAACGCTTGGCAAGACCTGCTGCAACAATGTTCTTAGCAACGTAACGACCCGCGTATGCTGCACTGCGGTCTACTTTTGATGGATCTTTACCAGAGAATGCACCACCGCCGTGACGGGCCATACCACCGTAAGTATCAACAATGATTTTACGCCCGGTTAAGCCACAGTCGCCCATTGGACCACCGATAACAAATCGGCCCGTTGGGTTGATGTGGAAGCGTGTATTTGCATCAATCCACTCGCTTGGAAGCACAGGCTTGATGATTTCTTCCATTACCGCTTCGCGAACTGTTTCCGTGCTTACTGAATCGCAGTGCTGAGTTGAAAGCACAACCGCGTCGATGCCTACAGGCTTGTCGTTTTCATACTTGAAAGTAATTTGGCTTTTCGCGTCTGGGCGCAACCAGTCTAGCTTACCAGACTTACGCACTTCAGCTTGTTTTTGAACAAGGCGGTGAGAGTAAGTGATTGGCGCTGGCATTAGTACATCAGTTTCGTCGCTGGCGTAACCAAACATTAGGCCTTGGTCACCCGCACCTTGTTCTTCAAGGCTTTCACGATCAACACCTTGGTTAATATCGGGAGACTGTTTACCAATTGCGTTTAATACCGCACATGAGTCGGCATCAAAGCCCATGTCTGAGTGCGTATAGCCAATTTCTTTGACTGTTTTACGAGTAAGCTCTTCAATGTCTACCCATGCAGAAGTGGTAACTTCACCACCTACCAAAACCATACCGGTTTTTACATACGTTTCGCAGGCCACCCGAGCGCGAGGATCTTGTTCTAAAATAGCGTCAAGAACCGCATCTGAGATCTGATCAGCAATTTTGTCCGGATGTCCTTCAGACACTGACTCGGATGTGAATAAATGCGTGGCCATAAATGCTCCGTAAGCGTTAAATTATCAAAATAGTCGTATATTGTACTAAAACAAGTTATAAATACCAGTCTTTACTTCTAGACGTCTAAAAGTCTCTTCGTTACGAATAGTTGACACAACCCGATCACTAATGGGGTTATTCAGGACGAAATTGGCAAAGCGAATGATGTACTAG
>LUMD01000597.1_pt1 | contig 11549 bp, 10 predicted proteins | sample 729651 | NCBI WGS metagenome assembly LUMD01 (sample SAMN03860272, study PRJNA289734) | marine metagenome | biome: seawater column; feature: ocean; material: water; isolation source: Red Sea water column Station 34 - depth 258m | place: Saudi Arabia: Red Sea | collected 2011-10-15 | depth 258 m | reverse complement strand
CTAGAGGCATTTATGAAACGCCAGGAGGAACTGTATTGCTAAAAGCTCATAGAGCCATAGAATCAATCACATTAGACGGACAAGCCGCTCATTTAAAAGATGAGCTTATGCCGCAATACGCTGACCTAATATACAAAGGATTATGGTGGAGCCCAGAAAGGAAAGCACTACAGGCTCTTATAGACAATACTCAAGAAGCTGTCAGTGGAAGCATCAAATTAAATTTACTTAAAGGAAATATAGAAATTGTTTCAAGAGAATCAGAAAATAGTCTTTACGATGAAAATATTGTCACATTTGAAGACGATAAAAATTCGTATGATCAAAGTGATGCCACAGGTTTTATTAAAATTAATGCTTTAAGACTTAAGCTGAACTCAAGACGAAATAAAAAGTAAATTAATCTACTTTTACACCTAATTTCTTATGTAGTTTGGTGTTAGAAGTTGTGTAACCGAAAGGAACTCTTTCTCCAGGAAAACACCTTCGATAAGCATCCTGAACGGCTAAAGTTGTTTCGTGAAAGCCACAAAGAATTAAGTCGAGCTTACCCGGGTAATCATTGATATCGCCCACGGCATAAATACCTTCGATACTAGTTTGGTATTTCTCAGTATCTACAGAAATCTTTTTTCCATTGAGTTTTAAATTCCAATTTTCTAAAGGACCTAGTTTCTTATTTAGTCCAAAGAGAAAGAGTATTTCATCGCAATCAAGACTCTCTATTTCTTTAGTTTCAAAATTTTTAATCGACACACCGCTGATTTGATCTGTGCCAAGCAGCTCTTCAATAACATAAGGTGTTTTAAGTTCTATATTTCCTGTTTCAACAAGTTCTCTCATTTGCGATTCTGTGTTCTGAGCTCCACGAAAAGCATCTCGTCTATGAACTAAAGTTATTGAATTCGCTAGATCTGATAATTCAACGGACCAATCTAGAGCACTGTCTCCGCCACCAAATCTTGGTTCAAAAGATCCGCCTCCTGCTGCAATAAAAACATTAGTAGCTATAAATTCATTTTGTTCAGAAGTGATTACCTTCCATTTTTGAATTTCTTCTTTTGAATCTATTTGATGTATTTCATCTACTCGGTTATTTAAATGGAGGTCATAATCAAAAGGTTTTATTTGTTCTAAAAGTGCTTCTATATGCTCTTCAGCAGTTTGAGAAGGAACACCTGGAATATCAAAAATAGGTTTATCGGGATATAGCTCTGCGCACTGTCCTCCAACCTTATCTAAATTATCAATTATTTGGCATTTTAGCCCCAGTAGCCCAGCTTCAAATACTGTAAAAAGTCCAACTGGTCCGGCACCTATAATTAAAATATCTGACTCTATTTTTTTACTCATACTACCTTACTTGCATACCTGGTTTAGCACCCGCATCCGGTGAAATAACAAAAATTCCAATGTCGTCATCTCCTGCAGCTAGAATCATACCTTCAGAGGTACCAAATCTCATTTCCCGTGGTTTCAGATTATTAACACACACTACTAATCTATCTTTTAAATCATCAGCTGAGTAAGCTTTTTTTATACCAGCAAATACTGTTTTTAAGCCAAGATCTCCTAAATCAAGTTCTAATTTAATTAATTTATCAGCTTCCTTTACCATTTGAGCATCTTTAACTCGTGCAACTCTTAAGTCAACTTTAGCAAAATCATTAATATTTATTTCTTCCATTAGACCTCCTTAGAGCGCAATATAATATTTTCTATTTGCTCTTTCTCAATTCTAATTAGAAGCGGTTTATATATGTCTATTTCGTGGCTAGTTAAAAGTTTATCCATCTCATTCCATGCAGGTTCATCAACCTTAAGAAAACTATAAATCCTTGAACATAGATCTGGTATAACAGGATTCAACATTATTGTTAACAATCTAAATAAATTTAAAGATGTAGTACATATTGATTGTACAAGTTCCTTATTTTTTTCTTCTTTAATAAGATTCCAAGGTTCCATTTTATCAATATACTGATTAGCCTTATCAGCTAAATCCATAATTTCCCTTATGGCTTTACTAAATTCTCTCTTTTCATAAGCTTCAGAGATGTCAGAACCGCGATCAATAAACTCTTTAATTAAAGATTCTTCGTGTAAAGTACCGGATAACTTATTGTTAAAATCTTTATTAATAAAATTTGCTGTTCGACTTCCAATATTAATAAACTTTCCTACTAAATCTGAATTTGTTCTCTGTTGGAAATCTTCAAGATTAAGATCAATATCATCTATGCCAGTACCTAATTTAGCAGCAAAATAAAATCTTAAATATTCAGGATCAAGAATTTCATGATAGGTCTTTGCTAAGATAAAGGTACCTCGAGATTTTGACATCTTTTCTCCATCTACAGTTAAAAAGCCATGAATAAAAACACCGTTTGGCTGTCTAAAATTTGATTTTAGAAGCATTGCAGGAAAGAAGAGGGTATGGAAATACATAATGTCTTTTCCGATAAAGTGATAGAGTTCAGCTGTTGAATCTGAATTCCAATAATAATTAAAATCTTCAGGCTTTTTTAATTTATCTAAATAATTTTTATGACTAGCTAAATAACCTATTGGAGCGTCCAGCCAAACATAAAAGAATTTATTTTCATATTCTGGAATCTCAAAACCAAAGTAGGGGGCATCTCTGCTGATATCCCAATCTTTAATTTCTGATTCCGTCCATTCTGAAAGTTTATTTATAGCCTGAGGAACAACCTGAGCAGATTTTAACCAGTTTTTTATCTCTTCTTTTAGAACTGACAATTTAAAAAATAGATGCGTGCTTTTTTTTAATTTGGGCGTTGTTTTGGTAATAACAGATAATGGGTCAATTAAGTCAACGGCTGAATAAGCAGAACCGCATACTTCACAATTATCTCCGTACTGATTCTCAGATTTACAACTAGGGCAAGTGCCTTTAACGTATCTATCAGAAAGAAAAAGACCTTTTTCAGTGTCATACAGCTGTTCTATCTCTTTTTCTTCAATTAGTCCTTCTTCTTTAAGGCGCTTGAAAATAGTTTCTGAATAATATCTGTTTTCTTCACTATGGGTAGTGTGATAATTATTATGACTTATATTAAAAGCTTTAAAATCTTCCTTCTCTAACCTGTTCTATTAGCTCTTCTGGAGATATACCTTCTTCTTCTGCCTTGAGCATTATTGACGTTCCGTGAGCATCTTCTCCACATATATATGTGCAATTATTATCTTGTAATCTTTGGAATCTAACCCAAATATCTGACTGTATGTGTTCTAATATGTGCCCTAAATGTAAGTTCCCATTAGCATAAGGGAGTGCATTTGTTACCAGAATATCTCTTTTAGAATTATTTTTAGACATGTTGCGAAGATACAAGCAATGCTTAGAATGTTATTAAATACTATTATAACTTACTGATTGTTAGCTAATGAGCAATAAAAGACCTAATAAAGAAACCACAGTTAGAATTCCTGAGACCTTAAGGAGAGTAAAAAACATAATCGGAGTATTCTCAGCTAAAGGAGGTGTTGGTAAATCTGAAATTTCTCTAAATTTAGCTCTGAGCCTAGCAAAAGAAGGTTACAAGGTAGGTCTTTTAGATGCTGATATTCATGGTCCAAGCCAACCAGTTTTATTTGAAGCTTCCAAGGAGGTTATTGATGTAAAAGATAAGCTTTTACTTTCTCCTTTAGAAAAAAGGGGAGTTAAATTTATATCTATGGGGCTGATAGCCAGAGACCAAAAACCAGTAATGTGGCGAGGTCCGATGGTTAGTGGAGCTGTAATGCAATTAATGGCTCAAACCGATTGGCAAGAATTAGACTATTTGATAATAGATACACCTCCAGGAACAGGTGATGCACAACTGACACTATTGCAAAGACTTCCTTTAAATGCGGCCATTATTGTTACTACTCCACAGGATGTTTCAATCTCTGATACCAAAAAAGGAATAGAAATGATAAAAAGATTGGAATTACCAATTTTAGGGTTAATAGAGAATATGAGCTTTTTTAAACCTGAAAAATCTAATAAAAAATATTATATCTTTGGTAAAGGAGGAGGAAAAAGTCTTTCGAAAGAATATGAAATGGAGCTCTTATCTGAAATACCTCTTCTAGAGAAAAAAGAATTTCTTATACTTTATGACTTAGAAACCTATAAAAAGGTCTTTGATTCTTTAGCTAAGAAAGTTGTTAAAAACATGGAAGCAATAAAGAAAACCGTAACTCAAGTAATTCCTCAAAAAAAAGGATGAATAAACTTCTTCTTTTATTAGTAGCACTTCTATTTAATCCTTTTCTTGTAGCAGAAAATGATCCTTTAGAAGAAATTAATAGGGTTACATTAAAGGTTAATAAAACACTTGATAATGCAGTGGCAACACCGGTTGCTAGGTTTTATCAAAAAATTACTCCAGATATAGTGGAGTTAGGGATCTATAACTCTATTTCCAATATAGATGATATTAGTGTTTCTTTGAATAATATTTTACAAGGAAAATTTAAAGATGGTTTTTCTGATATAGCCAGGTTTACTATAAATTCAACTCTTGGCCTGGCTGGCTTTATTGATGTAGCTACCAGAATGGGTTTTGATAAACACGACGAAGATTTTGGCCAAACTCTAGCCGTGTGGGGGGTACCTCATGGACCCTACATTATGTTACCTGTACTTGGTCCAAGTAGTTTACGTGATGCAGCTGCGATGATTCCCGACGCTTTCCTTAGTCCTTCAATATTGATTGAACATGAACCCACCGTCTATAGCCTCAAGTTCTTAGATTTAATAGATACAAGAGCAAGATATTTAGGTCTAGAAAGTATAATGATTGGAGACGAATATCTATTTATAAAAGACGCTTATTATCAAAATAGAGAATACGAGAGTAGTGATGGAGAAGTTGAAGACGATTTCGATAACTTTGATGACTTCTAAAGAGTTTCTTTCACTAGTAATTTTTGTTGGATAAAGTCTTTATGGCTTACATGTAGCAAGTCGGATATTTTTCTTATTAAATGTTCTTCATATTTATCTAAATGCTGGTCAGCAAATGCGATAGACCAAAGATTACTTATTAATCTAATTTTATCTTCATAATTACACAAATCATTTATAAGTCTTGTGTACTCATATAGGGAAGTAGATTCTGAGACCTTTTTTTTAGATTCATTAATTAATTCCTCTATATCCTGTTCATCAACTTTATAAACTTTGTTTAATGTTTGTTTCATTGAAATCATTTCTTCTTCATTAAATACTTTATCTGCTAACGCAGTTTCAATTAAGAGAGCAGCACAGGCATTATTGATAATTTCGGTATCTTTTTGTTCTTGATCAGCCATTTTAATAGGTTCATTACTTAAATTAGAAATGTGTTCTTTTATTTTTTTTAACATTTTTAACCTAGTTGATTAGCAATTTGAGTGAGCTTTTTTTCTGGTTCTTTTAAGGCGTTTAAATTTGTAAGATTTGCTCTGATTTGTTTAGCAAACCTAGTACCCTTTGTAAGACCCATGAAATGACGAGAAATAAGATTAATTTTAATACCAGCCTTATGCTGTTGAATGATATATGGGATCATTCTTAAAAGGACTTCTTTTCTGGTCTTGGATAAAAAAGGCATTCCATAAAATAAATGGTCTACTTTTGTTAACTGAAAAGGGTTTTCATAAGCTTTCCTTCCCATCATTACACCATCTACTTTTGTTAAATGGTTTTTACTATCTTCAATATTTTCTAATCCCCCATTGATAATAATCTCAAGATGAGGAAATTCATCTTTAAGCTTATAGACTCTTTCATAGTTAAGAGGAGGGATATTTCTGTTTTCTCTAGGACTTAGACCTTTAAGCCAGGCTTTGCGTGCATGAACTATAAAAATTTTACAACCTGAATCACTTACCTTTTTAATGAAAGTATTTAAATCCTTTTCTTCATCCATATCGTCAACGCCTATTCGACATTTAACTGACACGGGTATATTTACTTTATTTTTTATTGCCTTTAGACACTTTGCTACTAAATTTGGTTTATTCATTAATATTGCACCAAAGTTTCCGCTTTGAACTTTATTACTTGGGCACCCTATATTTAAGTTTATTTCGTCATAACCATAACTCTCTGAAATAGTGGCAGCTTCACTTAGTTTAATAGGGTCATTACCACCTAATTGAATTGCGAGAGGATGTTCACATTCATTGAACTTTAATAATTCATTTTGATCACCAAATAGCACAGCATTAGCATTAATCATTTCAGTGTATAAGTAAGCTTTCTTACTTAAGCTCCTTAAAAAGAATCTTTCATGACGATCAGTCCTATCCATCATAGGAGCAACACAAAATCTATGACTCATTGTGATGGATGAAGGGGCAATGCGTAATAATCAAAAAATAGATACATGATTATGGTACATATCACTAAAGTCAAAAGCATGACAGGTAATCCTTTCTGAGCCCACTTAAGAGGAGTAATTGCCAAATCAGGATTACCCGTTGTTTTAGCAAGTTTCTCTGAAACAGTAACGATATATACATTTGCTGTCGAACCTATATGGGTACCATTTCCACCCATGCCAACACCTAATGCAAGACACCAACATAATGCTGCAATATTTACGCCAGCAGTTTCTAATGAAGCAATGATTGGGATCATAGCCGCAGTAAATGGGATATTATCAATTGCTGCTGACATAATAGCTGCAACCCACATTAATATGATACAAGTCTTCATGAAGTTTTCCGGAATAATTTCGCCAGTTAGCGGGTCGATCAAAAATGGGATAATGAATTGTCCGAGGTATTCAAGAAATTTACTTCCTTCAACACCTCCGATAAGCATGAATAAAGCAACAAAAAACATTAAAAGTGGTATTTCATGAGTCATATTTTTCATTACATCATCAAATTCAATTTCCTTTGCAAGAATAGTTAAAAGAATTAAACCTGTGCCTGCAACCATCCATGGTTCCCAATGTATTGTGTTATGAATGATAAAAAGAATTACCATTAGCCCTAAAATTGAAACTGATTTATTCCATAGACTCTTATCTTTGTAAGGAATTGAGTCTTCAAATTTACCGTCAGGCACTATGGCCAGCTCTTCTTTAAATAAATATTTCATAAAGAAAAGTGTTGCTATCCAAGCTACAAATACAATTGGAAACATCTTGTATGCAAAAGGCATAAATGCAATATCAAAAGCGGATCCAATCATTAAATTTGGAGGATCACCTACTAATGTAGCTACACCTCCAGTGTCTGATAATAATGCTGCAGCCATTAAATAAGGAATTGCAGTCACTCTCATTTTTTGACAGATCAATACAATTAAAGGTCCAAAAATTACTACAGTTGTGACATTATCTAATAATAATGATATTACGGTTACGGCTGTTCCAAGAAGGGCAAGAAGCATAAATTGTCTGCCTTTGGCTATCTTACCTATATTAGCTGCAAGTACTTCAAAACCACCTGTATTTATCATAATTGCAACAATAGCCATCATTGAACCAAGAAGGAATACCACATTCCAATCTACTGCTTCAAAGGCTGCTTCAGGCGAGTAGAAACCATATGATTGTCCAACTACAAGCATTACAGCAGCGCCCAACATCGCAACTTTTACCCTGTGAAATCCATGAAGTGTTTCTGTAAAAATTAGAATAAAAGTTACTGCTAGAATAACTCCTGAGACTAACATTCCTTGGTCTAAAATGATCGTTTCCATACTTTATTTGAGTTAAAGAGAATTTTTTTTTCAGTGTTAAACTATATTTTATCTAAAAAGGTTAGCTAAGAGAAAGTAAATATGATTTCGCTCAATTCAAAAACTACATTCATTGTTGAAAATACAGACAACAAGAAACTAGACAAAATCTTTTTGGTTATTAAGGGTGAAGAATTACTTATAGATAACGTCAGTCAGAACTTGGCTTTAATAGATAACGAACAATATAAGTGGTCTGAAATGTCTGTAAAGACAGAACATTTTATTGGTTACTTAGACAGCAACTCTTTGTACGCACTTGAACTGGAAGATGAGTCTTCGCTTATGGCTGAAACTTCATTAAAACCCTTTCGAACACTTTTAGGAATAATACCTGATATCTATTTTGGAATTTGCTCCAGGAGTATTCAACTTGTTAAATGGAATAAAAAAAGTAAATATTGCGGTGTTTGTGGATCTGAAACTTCAATGCACTCAATTGAAAAGGCCATGTTCTGTAAAGAGTGTAATAATTTAATTTATCCACGAATTTCACCCTGCATTATTGTTTTGGTAACTGACAAAGAAAGATTATTACTTGCTCACAATAAAGGCTTCCCAGGAAAAATGTATAGCACTTTAGCTGGGTTTATTGAAGTAGGGGAGACTGTTGAAGAGACTATAAAAAGAGAGATATTTGAAGAAGTAAATATAAAAGTAAAGAATTGCCAATATTATGGAAGCCAATCTTGGCCTTTTCCCAGTCAATTAATGTTAGGTTTCCATGCAGAATATGATGGGGGCGAGTTAAAACCTGATGGTGATGAAATAGATATAGCTGATTGGTTTCATTATCAATCATTACCTGAAGTACCCCCTGGGAGTATTTCTATTTCAGGGAGACTTATTGAGAGTTATGTAAATAAACTAACTAAAAAAGATTTACCTGGATTTACTTAATTTTTGTTTCTTGGATCATTAGAAGCTCTTCCCCAATCTTTAGCTGCTTTTTGTGTCTCTTGTTTTTCTTTATCTAAAGAAGGACTTTGCGGTTTTATGGGCTCTTTTGAAGCAACATCTTTCTCTATAGCTACTTCTGTTTCTTTAGCCTTAGTAACAGTCTTATTTAGCTTTTCTTTTGCTACTTTATCTTTCTTTACGGAAGGCTCTGCTTTTTTCTGTGGTTTAGAATTTTTGATTTCTTTTTTCTTATCATTATCCTTATTTGTAGCTGGTTTATTCTTATTTGTAGCTGGTTTTTTGTTCTGTTTCTCATCTTTATTAATAGGAGCTTTCTTTTGTGTTTTTCTTTTACCTTCTTGGCCTTTAAAATTTTTATTAGGCTTCCTTCCTTTATAAGATGTTCCTTTAGGTCTAGGTTTGGGTTTGGGTTTACTCTTTTGTTCAACCTTCTTTTCAGGTTGACCAGTTAAAGTATCAACTATCTTAGAGAAGAAACTTTGTCCTTTTCTTTTAGGTTTTCTTTTTGGACTTAAACTAACAGCAGCTTTTTCTAAACTTTTACTTTTAACAATAGAATCTGATTTGCTTGAACTTTCAACTTCATCTTGAATTTCATAACTGAGTTCTTCCTTAGTCTTTTTGTTATCAGATCTTAATCGGGTTACTTCAAACAAGTTGTCTGATCTTCCTGGATCAGAAACCACAACCACCCGCACATTTGTTCTTTCCTCAATCTCATTAATTCTGGATCTACGTTCATTTAAAAGAAATACTGACATATCAGAAGAGACCACAGCCCTAACTTCTCCACTTTTCTTTTTACCAGCTTCTTCTTCGATAAGTCTTAATACGGCTGTTGAAAGACTCCCTATGTCCTGTGTCCATCTTTCTTGAAGGGAAGGCCTTAATCTTTGTCTAGACATTTCTAAGAGACCAAATCGTGAAATTCTTCCTATTTGTATTTTTGCTCTATCAATTGAAATAGAGTTCAACATTAGATCTTCAACAGCTCTTTTATTTTTTAAAGTTGTCATGTCAATAAAATCTATGACAATTAGTCCGCCTATATCTCTTAATCTTAGTTGTTTTGCTATTTCCTTAGCCGCCTCTAAATTGGTTTTTAAAGCAGTCTCCTCTATGTCTGATCCACCTGTAGCTTTTGCGGAGTTTATATCTATGGCAACTAAGGCTTCAGTTTGATCAATGGTGATGGAACCTCCATTGCTTAATTTAACTTCTCTTTGGTAAGCGGTTTCAATTTGGCTTTCTACTTGATAACGAGTAAACAGGGGAATGGCTTCAGAATATCTCTTAACTCTATCTTGTAGTTCAGGAGTTAACCTTCCTGCAAATTCCGACGCCTTCTCATATGCCTCATCCGAATCAACTAAGACTTCAGTAATATCCTCTCTGAGGAAATCTCTTAAAGTCCTAGAGATTAGATCATCATCTCTATAAATAAGGAAAGGAGCTTTTCTTAATTGATTTGCTTCTTGAATAGCGTCCCACACACTCAGAAGGTATTCTAAATCCCATTGTAATTCATTAACAGAAGCACCTTCTGCAGCAGTACGAGCTATTAATCCCATGTTTTCCGGGGCATCTAGACTTCTATAATTTTCTTTTACTTCTTCTCTTGCTTTACCTTCTAGAGATCTTGATATACCGCCTGCTTCAGGGTTATTGGGCATCAATACCAGATAATGTCCTGGTAAAGATATAAAAGTAGTTAAAGCGGCTCCTTTGGTGCCCCTTTCTTCCTTATCAACTTGAACAATTATTTCCTGTCCTTGAGTTAGGCAGTCATTAATAGAGTTTTTTCCTTGTTTATTTTTTAAATATTGAGGGGCTAATTCCTTAACCGGTAAAAATCCATGCTTTTCAGCTCCAAAATCTACAAAAGCTGCCCCAAGGCTCTGTTCTACACGAGATACTCTTGCTTTATAAATATTGGACCTTTTCCTTTCTTGGCCACTTTGCTCTATATCAAAATCATATATGCTCTGACCATCAATCAATGCAACTCTCAACTCTTCTGGCTGAGTAGCGTTAATTAACATCCTTTTCATGTTATTTCCTGTGTTGAAAGGAAGCTAGATATAGCTATATGAGAGGCAATTATGTATTGGGCGAATTAATTCTTAACTTGTGTCACACCCACGCGACTAAAAATTTTTCTTCTCTCAGAAAACTTAATATAAATTATTAGCTTTCCTTTCTATTTAATAAATCCTATAAAATGTTGTCTTTTTTATTGTAATACGTCTTTTAGTATGAACAAGACATTAACCGATCAATATATCCCTGTAAGTAGCTATATTGTTGAAGAAGAGTATCAAAACACAAGACTAGATAATTGTCTTATATCTAAATTAAAAGGCCTACCTAGATCTAAAATATATTCCATCATAAGGAAAGGTGAAGTTAGGGTTAATGGCTCAAGAAGTAAACCAGATAGAAGATTAAAAATTAGTGATGTCATAAGGATTCCTCCTTACAGAATAGAAGAAAAAACTCTTAACAGCCCCAGTAAATCTTTAATAAGCTTATTACAAGAAAGTATTATTTATAACGAGGATTCAGTCTTGATATTAGATAAACCAGCAGGCATAGCCAGTCATGGTGGAAGTGGCTTGAAATTGGGACTAATAGAAGCAGTTAGGCAAATTGATTCTAAGTTTAAAAATGCGCAATTAGTTCATAGGTTAGACAGAGGTACTTCTGGCTGTATTGTTTTGTCTTTAAAAAGATCTGTATTAAGGAGATTAAATACAGAAATGAGAGAAGGCAGAGTAGAAAAAAAATATTTAGCAGTAGTAGAGGGCAAGTGGCCCCATAAAGAAGTTTGTATATCTTCTAATCTAAAAAAGAACCATTTAAGGTCTGGTGAAAGAGA
>LUMD01000695.1_pt1 | contig 11557 bp, 9 predicted proteins | sample 729651 | NCBI WGS metagenome assembly LUMD01 (sample SAMN03860272, study PRJNA289734) | marine metagenome | biome: seawater column; feature: ocean; material: water; isolation source: Red Sea water column Station 34 - depth 258m | place: Saudi Arabia: Red Sea | collected 2011-10-15 | depth 258 m | reverse complement strand
CCTCCGTAGTACTGGCATATCTGAACGGAGTACCCGATGAAATACAACGACCTGCGAGACTTCATTGATCAGCTGGAAAAGCTGGGCGAGCTGAAACGGATCAGCGTTGAGGTCGACCCCCACCTGGAAATGACCGAGATCTGCGACCGCACCCTGCGGGCAGGTGGTCCTGCGTTGTTGTTTGAGAATCCCAAGGGCTATGACATGCCGGTGCTGGCCAACCTGTTCGGGACACCGAAGCGGGTGGCGCTGGGCATGGGACAGGATAACGTCACAGCACTTCGGGATATCGGTAAGCTGCTGGCGTTTCTGAAGGAGCCGGATCCCCCCAAGGGTTTCAGAGATGCCATCGAAAAATTGCCGCTGTTCCGGCAGGTGATGCGCATGAGTCCGAAGGTGCTGCGGTCTGCGCCCTGTCAGGACGTGGTGATCGAGAAAGATCAGGTGGACCTGTACCAGATTCCGGTTCAGCACTGCTGGCCCGGCGATGCCGGCCCCCTGGTGACCTGGCCACTGGTGATTACCCGTGGGCCCCATAAAGAACGCCAGAATCTGGGCGCCCTGGATTTCCAGGAATTCCAGAAGGCCAATCCGGGGCAGCCCTATCCGGTTGCCGTGGCCCTCGGGGCCGACCCGGCGACCATTCTGGGGGCAGTAACGCCCGTACCCGATACCTTGTCGGAGTACGCGTTTGCCGGGCTGCTGCGAGGCAGTCGGACCGAGCTGGTGAAGGCAGGTCTGAGTGATCTGCAGGTGCCGGCGAGCGCGGAGATTGTGCTGGAAGGTTTCATCTATCCGGACGACATGGCGCCGGAAGGGCCGTTTGGCGATCACACCGGTTATTACAACGAAGTGGATCATTTCCCGGTGTTTACCGTAGAGCGGATCACCCATCGCAGGGACCCGATCTATCACAGTACCTACACCGGTCGCCCGCCGGATGAGCCGGCAATTCTCGGGGTGGCTCTGAACGAGGTGTTTATTCCGATTCTGCAGAAGCAGTTCCCGGAAATCGTGGATTTTTACCTGCCACCGGAGGGCTGTTCCTACCGTCTTGCAGTGGTGACCATGAAGAAACAGTACCCCGGCCATGCCAAACGGGTGATGATGGGCGTATGGTCGTTCCTGCGGCAGTTCATGTACACCAAGTTTGTGATTGTCACAGATGACGATGTGGATGCCCGTAACTGGGAAGACGTGATTTGGGCGATTACCACCCGGATGGATCCCACCCGTGATACCACCCTGGTGGACAACACGCCCATCGATTATCTGGATTTTGCCTCGCCGGTCTCCGGCCTGGGTTCCAAGATGGGGATGGATGCCACCAACAAGTGGCCCGGTGAGACAACCCGTGAATGGGGTGAGCCCATCACCATGACGGATGACGTCAAAAAGCGCGTCGATGAGTTGTGGGATACCCTGGGCATTGAAAGTCCGGCATCCCGCCCCGACTGATATGGGCAGTGAACACAGGGCAGTGCGGATTTTGCCCTCTGGTATCGCTTTCACCACAGCACCGGAGGCAGATTTGCTCAGCGCTGCCGCGCAGGCTGGCATTGCAGTGCCGGCGGCCTGCCGCAATGGGGTATGTGAAATCTGCGAGGCCCGATTGCTGGCCGGCAGCGTACTGAATACCCGAAACCAACAGATTATAGAGGTCGGCGAGCGCTTGATGATGTGCCGAAGCATCGCGCTTACGGACCTGGAACTGGAGATATCCGCCGTTATGGCAGCTGGAAACAATCAGCCTGGCAAGTTTCAGGCAAAGGTCGTGGACGTACGTTCCATCAGTCACGATGTCTATCGCGTTGAGCTGCAGCTCCCGCGGCGTCGGGAACTGTCGTTTCACGCCGGGCAGTATCTGTCGGTCAATCTACCGGATGCCGACCCCTGCTACTTTTCCATCGCCAGCAGCCCGTCGGCCCAGAACATCGAATTGCACATTCAGGCGACCCCGGAGTGGGTGTCGGCACAGAAAGTCATTGATGCCCTTACGTCGGGCGGTGAAGTGACGGTGGAACTCCCCCACGGCAAGGCATGCCTGGCTTCGGCGCCAACGAAACCTTTGCTGCTGGTGGCCGCGGGTACCGGTTTTGCCCAGATGAAAAGCCTGGTGGATTACCTGCGGGAAACGTCCTACGATCAGCCGGTCAAGCTCTACTGGGGAGTGCGCCGGCACGAGGATATGTACCTTCTCGCCCTGGCACAGCAGTGGCAGGAGGAGTGGCCCCGTTTCACGTTCCTGCCGGTGGTAGGGGACGATGAAGACAACGATTGGGCAGGCCATCACGACCAGCTGGTTCGGGCTGTTCTGGCTTCCGGAATGGACTGGAACAATGTCGAAGTCCATGCCAGCGGTTCGCCCACCATGGTGTACACCCTGATGGATGCGCTGGTGGATGCGGGGCTGCCTGAAGAGGCGTTCTTCTCTGACGTGCTGGAATACGCGCCAAGGACCTGAATCAGGCCCTTGGCATCGGCAGTTCCGGCAATCCGTTATCCTTGGCCAGTCCCTGCATAAGCAGTTTGACGCTGGCCTCTTCCTCGCCCATGTGGGCATTCAGGCGGCTCAGCTCAGCCAGAGCCTCCCGGCTGCGCTTCAGCCGCAGGCTGGTTTCGAAATATTCCCGGGCCTTGCCCCAGAGTTCGTTGCGCAGGCTCAGTCGGCCCAGCGCCAGCAGAAGCTCGGGGTTGTTCGGCCGGTCTTTCAGCCACTGTTCTGCCAGCAATAACTGTTCATCTGGCTTCTGGCCTTTTACCCGCCCATAGAGGTTGATCAGCTCGTCACTCCAGTGGTTGCGCAGCACCTTGCGCAACAGCGTTTCGGTCTGAACCTCGTCGCCAAGGCCGGCCAGCAGGCGGGCATAATCCCGAATAGTGTATTCGTCGCGGCGCAGGAAGCCCGGTAGTTCGTCCCAGAGGCGGGTTAGCGGTTCCAGCGACGCATCGGGGTCCTGTTGCTGCTGGCGCCGACAATCCTCGGCGGCACGCTCCAGCAGGTTGTGCCATACCTGACGTTCAAGGTCATTGAGTTCGGCTTCCGACAGCACGCTGCGTTTGCGCAGCTCGGGCAGTAGCCGGGACAGTTCGCGCCAGTCCTCCAGGCGCAAATAGGTGTTTTTCAGCAGCTTGAGCACAAAGGGGTGATGGGGTGACTGTTTGCGCAGGCGAACCAGCGTGGCCAGGGCCTGCTCCAGCCGGTTGCCGGCCAGCTGCAGTTGGGCCTGGGTAATGCCAACCGCCATGTCGGAGCCGGGGGTGCTGTCGAAGGCTTTGCGCAATAATTCATCCACCGCCTCGTGATCACCGGATTCGAACGATGCCTGGGCCGCGGCCAGATAATTGATCAGGGGCGTATCGGCATGGCTGGCGGAGGATGTCAGCAGTTTTCGGGCTCTGGGCCAGTTGCCTTCGGCCAATGCCAGAAGCCCCTGGGTGGTCCGCCGCCGGGCGCGGCGTTCGTTGCCTCGGGCAATCCAGCCAGCTACCAGGCCGGTACTGGTTCTGAGTCGGCGGATAAGGTTGATGGTCAGCACGGTCAGCACGATGAGGGCCACGATCAGGCCCAGCCCCACCCAGAAGTTGGTCTCAATCAGGTAATGGCCCAGGCTGATTCGGATGTAGCCCAGATCGTATTGCAACCCAAGGGACAGGCCGGTGCCGATCAACAGCGCCAGCAGGATGATGAGTAACAGGCGAATCATGAATCGTCGCCTCCATTGCCACCGCCGGTATTATCCTCGCCATCTCCGTTGTTGGCGTTCAGGCGTCCGGCCAGCCGTTCCTTGAGGAGGTCCAGGGACTGACTGATGTCGGGCAGCTCGGGGTCCACGTTTTTCTGGGCCAGCTCGGCCAGGGTGTCACTCAGGGCTGCTACCCGGGGATTGCTGGCGTTGTACCAGTCATCAATGGTGGTCCGGGCTTTGGTCAGCGCCCGCTCATACAGGGGCTGATTGCCCCGCAGGACCGCCATCTCGGCCTCTTCCAGCATCAGCTGCAGGTTGAGGCGGGCATAGGCGCTCTGGTCCGGCGACAACAGGGGTTTTACCGGCTCGTCCATGCGACGCACAACCACCACTTGCATCAGGGTGGCTTTCACCTTATTCCAGGCCTGGAGAAGGGCACCCGGCTCGCCGCCGGCGTCAGCTTCCTGTTCCGCGCCGGCGTTGACAATAAAGCCGGGGGCGTTTTCGCTGATCAGGGCCTGGTCAGTGAGCTGGTGAATGCTGTCGATGGCGGCTTCCAGTTTCAGGTAAAGACCGGTCCGATCCACGCCGGTAAGGCCCTTGAGCGCCAGGATTTCACGGGCGAGCTGCTGGCGCACCGGGTAAACACCGATGTCATCGGATTCCGCCAGTACTTCATCGGCCGCTTCCAGGGCCGACATGGCGCCGCGAATGTCTTTTTCGATCATCAACCGTTGATTGGCAATGCGCAGCAGGTATTCCGCCTCTGCCAGTAGCCAGTCTGTGCGTGTGCGGTTGCCGGCTTCCAGCAGTTCACGGGCGTTGTGGTCGATCTGGCGCTGCTGGGTGGCAATCAGCTCTCGCTGGCTTGCCAGTTTCTCTTCCAGGGACTGCAGACGCTGGCTCTGCTGGCTGCCGCGGTCGCCATATCGGTCTTCAAGCTGGGCGGTGTCCTGTTGCAGGCTCTGAAGTTTCTGCATCACGGCCTGGTGATTGTTCCACTGCTGCCAGCTCCAGAGGGCCAGGGCGACAGCGATAATCAGCGCAATGATGGCGACGAGCCCTATTGGCCACAGTTTCTGGCGGGCGGGTGGTTCCTTGGAAACGGTTGCGGGCAGTTGATTCGTAGTGTCTGTCACGGGCGTCCTTACTTGGCTTTTCCGGAGCCACCGTCCCGGCCGGCAAGTTGCGCTGCAACCGTGGCCACGATGTCGTTATCGGCAAGGCTTCCTGGTATACACGGATTTGTGAATCCCGCGGCCCGGGCCTGTTCGGCAACCCGATCTGCGGGAACAATCAATAACCTATCGTATAGATTATGGCTGCTATTCGCACATAGTGCGATGAGATTGTTCAAGGTTTCTCCGGACAGGGCGACGATGGCCTCCGGAGCAAAGGTGCCGAGAGTGGCCCGGATCTGCTCCGGCGAGTGGTCCGGGCGAAAGCGGCGATACAGAGGCAGGAGGGTGACCCTGGCGCCCCGGGATTCGAGTGTTTCCCGGATCAGTTCCCGGCCGGTTTCGCCGCGGGCGAGCAAAACCCGTTCGCCTTCGAGGTTTTGCAGTGACGGAAGTGCCAGGAGCGCCTCGCTGGTCCAGCCCTCTGGCGGTCTGCGCGGACTGAGGCCGTGCTCGGCAAGCACCGATGCGGTGCCAGCGCCAACGCCATACCAGCGGATGCCCATGGGCAGCTGGGGCCACCAGGTGTCAACCTCCTCAAGCAGAAGGCGGGCGGCAAACGGGCTCACGGCGATCACATGGGAGAATTCATCCAGACTCAGGATAAGCGTCCGCCGCTCGGGTGTTTCCGGCAGAGGTTCCCGGTCAATCAGGGGCAGAATCTGTACGTCGGCCCCGGCGGAACGAAATCGGCTGGCCAGGCGCGAGGCCTCGGGTTCAGGCCGGCAGATCAGTATCCGCCGGCCGATCAGGTCAGGCTCAGGTTGGTGTGTGGCCATAGATTTCAGCCAGCACCTTGTCCGCTCCGAGAGCCAGGAGGTCCTCGGCCAGTTCCCGGCCCAGGCGCTCGCCTTCGGCCCTTGGTGCGCGGCCCTCGACCCGGAAGATCTGGGTGCCATCAACGGCGCCCACCAGGCCCCGCAGCCAGATCGTGTCATCATCCTCAAGCAGCGCATAGGCGGCGATTGGAACCTGGCAGCCGCCCTCAAGGCGACGGTTCAGGGCCCGCTCGGCAGTGACACGATCCCAGGTGTCTTTGTGCTTCAGGGGTTCAAGCATGGCCAGGAGTTCCTGATCATCCACCCGGCATTCGATCCCGAGCGCCCCCTGGCCGACCGCCGGCAGCGAGACGGTGTCCGGCAGGCAATACCGGATGCGCTCGTGAAAGCCCAGACGCTTCAGACCTGAGCTGGCCAGCACAATGGCTTCGTATTCGCCGGCATCAAGCTTGGCCAGCCGGGTGTTGACGTTGCCGCGCAACACGCGGATTTTCAGATCCGGGCGATAGGCCCTGAGTTGGGCCTCACGACGCAGGCTCGCCGTACCGACCACGGCACCCTCGGGCAGGGCGTCAACGTTGTCGTAGTGGTTGCTGACGAAAGCGTCGGTCGGGTCTTCGCGCTCACAGATCGCCACCAGTCCCAGGCCTTCCGGAAACTCCATGGGCACGTCTTTCATGGAGTGCACAGCCAGATCGGCGCGGCCGTCGAGCATGGCTTCTTCCAGTTCCTTGACGAACAGGCCTTTGCCGCCGATTTTGGCCAGTGGCACGTCCAGTATCTTGTCACCCTGGGTCTTGATCTTGACCAGTTCCACGGTGATGTTGTCGTGCAGCCTTTCCAGCTCGGCCTTGATGAATTCCGCCTGCCACAGCGCCAGTGCGCTGCTGCGGGTTGCAATGCGAAGGGTACGTTTGGACATGACACTCACTGTCGGTTCGAAAAAAATGTTCGCCAAGGTTACCTTGTGGCGGCAGAAAAGTCCCGTGGCGACTAACTCTGGGGAGCGCTACGGATTCAACCTGGCTGGTGTTCCTGAAGCCATTGGCGCACGTTGCTTGTATGGCGGCGGCTCACCGGCAGCTCGCCCTGACCATCCCTGAGCACGACCAGGTTGTGGCCATCCGGTGTCCGTTTCAGTGCCTGGATAAACCGGACACCCACCAGCGTGTTCCGATGGATTCGCAGCAGGGTGCTCGGGTAACTGTTTTCCAGCTCCTTCAGGGTATAGTCGCATACGGTTTCACCCCGAGTGTGGTGGATGGTGACGTACTTCTGATCCGCCTCGCAGTAGAGGATTTCCGACAGATCGATCAGCTCGGTGCCCCGGTGGGTGCGCACCGCCAGCTGCTCCTGGTTCTGTGCCGCCTGTCCGTTCAGGGCCTGCAGCTGTACCCGGTTGACCCTGCCGGCCCGGGCCAGGGCATCTGCCAAGGCCTCCTTGCGAACCGGTTTGAGCAGGTAGGCGATGGCCTGCACGTCAAACGCCTGGATGGCGTAATGGTCGTAGGCCGTGCAGAAAATCAGGGCAGGCGGATTGGCCAACTGGCTCAGGCGGCTGGCAGCCTCCATACCGTCCATGCCGGGCATTCGGATGTCCAGCAACAGTATATCCGGCTCAAGTTCCGCCACCTGCTTCAGAGAACTGTCACCGTCGGCAGCTTCGCCACAGACCCTATAACCCGGGAGCGCCTCCACCAACCGGCGGATGCGCTCGCGGGCCAGGGGTTCGTCATCGGCGATCAGGACACTGCGGGTATCAGGCATGACTGGTCTCAATTTCCTAGTTCATGAACTCATGTTTTTGGGGCTTTTTGTTCGCCGGCCTTTTGCCGGGGCAATCTCAGGGTAACGGTATACACGTCGTTCTGGTGGCTGTGTTTTAACACCGCCGGTTCGCCAAACAGCGCCCGGAGCCGGGACTGTATGTTGGCCAGCGCCATTCGGTTGCCCTCGTGTTGCCGGTTATTCTGGTCCGGCTTTGGATTCTGTACCAGCAGGTAGACAAACTCGCCTTTGGCCTGGGCTTCAATTCGCACGGTGCCACCTTCCGGCCGGGGCTGGATGCCGTGGTAGATGGCGTTTTCCACCAGCGGCTGCAGCGTGAGCGGGGGAATGGCCTGTTGTTCGAGGCCCTTCTCAATCTGCCACTCCAGCCTCAGGCGGTCGCGTTCCGACAGATCCAGGACCGCCTCTTCCGCCCGTTCCGGGTTGGTGGCAATCAGACTGGCAATGGTATTCATGCTGTTGAACAGGAAGTGGGGCTGAATGCGGGCCTGAAGCGATGCCAGATGCGCCTGCATTTCCGCTTCACGCTGCTGTTGCCACTGGTGCTGCAGGTAAAAATAACGCAGCACCATGAGCACGATCAGCAGTGCCAGCAGCATTTTTTTGGCCACTCCCTGCCACACGGCCACGCCATCCTGAGGGTGCAGTACGCTGTCGGCAAACAGGCTGAACGCCAGCACATCCAGCAAAACAATTGCAACAATGGTGGTTGTCGCCCCAGAGACGGACATCCGCGCAAGCCGTGCGCGCAGGAGGCAGATCAGGGCAGCACTGGTGAGGGTGGTCCACTGCACGAACAGCGACAACAGCCCGAAGTAATTCCAGTCAATCCAGCCCCGCTCCGCCTGCACGATGGCGAGCACCAGAACCAGCAGTTCACTGGTGACCAGCAACAGAAACACGGCCCTCACCCGGCACAGGTCCGGAACGAAGAACTCGCTCGCAGTCATGTCTTTGTCCCCGTTACGGGGTGTCTCCTTTACCCGGGTCAGAATGGTATACTCCCGCCACGTTCAATGTACCCAGTTCCCGCCAGATGATGCCGGGCTGTCAGCAGGAAAGATAGACCATGACGGATCAGAAAAAGTCTGACCAGACCACAAGCTCTGAAAAACCCTGGGGCGGACGCTTCAGTGAACCCACCGATGCCTTTGTTGAAAAATTTACCGCATCCGTGGGATTTGACCAGCGCCTGTACCATCACGACATCACCGGCTCCATTGCCCATGCCACCATGCTGGCCGAGGTTGGCGTGCTCACCAATGAGGAGCGGGACCAGATCATCGAGGGCCTGAACGGGGTCAAGGCAGATATCGAGGCCGGCAATTTCCAGTGGTCTGTAAGTCTGGAAGACGTGCACATGAATATCGAGGCACGCCTTACCGACCGTATTGGCATCACCGGCAAGAAACTCCACACCGGCCGCAGCCGCAACGATCAGGTGGCCACCGACATCCGTCTGTACCTGCGGGACGAAATCGATGTCATCGCCGAGGAGCTGAAGCGCCTGCAAGCAGGCCTGCTGGACCTGGCCGAGCGCGAGGCCGATACCATCATGCCCGGCTTCACCCATCTGCAGACTGCCCAGCCGGTGACCTTCGGGCATCACCTGCTGGCCTGGTATGAAATGTTGGTGCGGGATGCCGAGCGCCTGCAGGACTGTCGCAAGCGGGTGAACGTAATGCCCCTGGGCGCGGCTGCGCTGGCTGGCACCACCTATCCCATTGATCGGGCAATGACTGCCCGGCTGCTTGGCTTTGACCGGCCCACCGAGAACAGCCTGGACTCCGTCAGCGACCGGGATTTCGCCATCGAGTTCTGTAGCTTTGCGGCGCTGCTGATGACGCATCTGTCACGGTTCAGCGAAGAGATCCGGATGTTCCGGAACTGGTCCGGGGCAAGACCGGTCGCGTTAACGGCCACCTGATCAGTTTGCTGACCTTGATGAAGAGCCAGCCGCTGGCCTACAACAAGGACAACCAGGAAGACAAGGAACCGCTGTTCGATACGGTCGATACCGTTAAGGGCTGCCTGAAAGCCTACGCCGACATGATTCCGGCGATTCGCTCCAAGGCCGATAACATGCGGGTAGCGGCCAAACGCGGCTTCTCCACCGCCACCGATCTGGCGGATTACCTGGTGAAGAAAGGCGTACCCTTCCGGGATGCCCATGAAATCGTGGGCAAGTCCGTGGCGTTCGGTGTGGCTGAAGGTCGCGACCTGTCTGATATGACTCTGGAAGAGCTGCAGCAGTTCTCCGATCACATCGGCGCTGATGTCTTTGATGTGCTCACCCTGGAAGGCTCGGTTCAGGCCCGTGATCATCTGGGTGGTACTGCCCCGGACCAGGTGCGCGCGGCGGTCGGCCGGGCCCGTGCTCAACTGGGCTGAAGCATTTCCCCGGGGCGGAACGGCTAGCCGCCGATTCGCCCCGTTGTCAGGTCCACTGCCGCGGGTGTGAGTTCGTCAAGCGGTTGTGGGCGGAACAGCCGGTACCCCTGACCGTAATGTATGCCCAGGGTCCGGACCTTGCGCAGGGCGTCGTCGCTCTCGATAAAAGTGGCCACGGTGATCTTGCCGGCGGCCTCGGCCTGTTGCACCGGGTCCTCCTCCAGCTGCTGAACCATTCTCCGATCCAGTTTGATGATATCCACCGGCAATCTGGCGGCCAGGCTGTAGCTCTCGACGGAAGCCCCTGCGCCGTCCAGGGCGACACGGAAACCGGCCCGATGCAATGCGTCGCACAGGACGGCCACGTCATCGGGGTACTGGGTGGCGTGGGCTTCCCTGATTTCCAGGCAGAAACAGCCGGGGTCGAACGCTGAATCACTGAGCACATCGGCCATAAAATCCGCGAAGGTATCGTCCAGAACGCTGGCCAGGGACAGGTTGAAGCCGCAGTACTTCAATCGTGGTTCGAGCAACGGCTGGTTGCCCAGCCAAGTCAGGGTTTGTCGGATCACCTGGCGATCCAGTCGTTTGGCCAGGTCAAAACGTTCCGCGATCGGCAGGAAGTCGTCGGGCTTCAGTGCTGCTTCATTGTCTGCGGTCGTCGGAATCCGGCAAAGGATCTCAATATGGTCGCCCCAGGTGGGGCTGGCCACCGGTCGCATTGCCTGGTATTCGAGAATCAGGTTGTGATTATCCAGCGCGTCGCGGATCTGCTCGACCCGTTTGCTGGCGGTGGATTCGTCGGTCTGGTGGACAATGGCCCTGGCGGCGTGCACCCGGTTTCGCCCGGATGTCTTGGCGGTATGGCACAGATCTGCTGCCTGGCTCAGAAGCTGCTCCGGGTCTCCGGGAAGGTCGCTGTCCAGAATCAGTAGACCGCCTGAAGCGGTGGTCTGGAGCTTGTGCCCCTGCCAGTCGAAAACAAAGTCGCCGATCAGATTGAGGGTTTCCTGGGCAATCTTGCGGGCCCGGGCTTCCGGACAATTCTCGATCAGAAGTGCGAAGGTGTCGCCGGCAAGTCGAGCCAGGGCATCGCGCTGGCGCACCCGTACGCCCAGGTTTCCGGCCAGTTCCCGGAGATAGCGGTCACAGGTTCCGCTGCCGGCCAGATCGTTGAAACGCTCGAATTCGTCAAGATCAAGGTAGAGCAGACTGTCGCAGGATTCCCGATGGGTCTTCTGCTCCAGGGTTCTCAGCAATCGGGCGATGAATGCCTTGCGGTTCATCAGGCCGGTAACCGGATCGTGGCGTATCCGGTATTCCTCGCTGGAGGCATGATTCAGCTTCGGTTCTATGCGACGGGCCACGTGCACGGCGCCGGTGACGTCGCCCTGGTCGTTGGTCAGACGCTGGTAGTGGAATTCATGCACCGGCAACTCACGGGATTGCTGGGCCATGGGCATCTCAACCACAAAGCTGTCGCGTTCGAAGGCCCGGTGCCAGAGCCGCTCCATCAGCCTTCGTTCGTTCGGGAACTCGTTCAGAAGGTCGCTCAGATTATCGCCCACTTCGGGGTGCCGGCCGAAGGTCTCGTAAAACTGTCTGGCCCAGGGGGTATTGAAATGGAGCAGGTTGAACGAAGCATCGACGGCGACAACCAGATCCGGGGTGGCGCTGGTGGTGGCAGCAAGCATGGTGTTCGCATGCTGGCGGGCTTTGTCGAGTTGCATGT
>LUMD01000712.1_pt1 | contig 11586 bp, 8 predicted proteins | sample 729651 | NCBI WGS metagenome assembly LUMD01 (sample SAMN03860272, study PRJNA289734) | marine metagenome | biome: seawater column; feature: ocean; material: water; isolation source: Red Sea water column Station 34 - depth 258m | place: Saudi Arabia: Red Sea | collected 2011-10-15 | depth 258 m | reverse complement strand
ATATCTACCAATATCTGTTCCGTAGAATTTGTTCACTTGGTGACTCATAGAAACTTCAATATTATCAGCTGGTTCCCATGTAAGTTCACCTACCCAATCAGAAGCCTGATCAACAAAGTGCATGCCTCTGTTTCCAATTTCTGTCCATCTCCAATAACCTGTAACCTTCACGTCATAAGGGTTAGCAGGATCAGTTGGAAGAATACCTGGGTATCTAGCAGCAGGAGGTGCATAACGTCCTACAGACTCATTTCTTACGAAAGTAGCCCTGCTGTAAAAAGTTAAACTATCGTTGATTTCATGTTCAACATTAGCTGTGATTGTATCTCTAAATAATCCAGCATCTTGAACCATGATATCTGCCCAAGCATATCCACAAATACCTCTAGGTTGCGCACCTGGATAAGAACCTGTAGTTGTAGCTGGCTGACCAAAAGCAGCACCACCAAAATTAGGTCCCCACCAAGGAGTCGTAGAACCGTCAATATTTCCTTCACACGTTGGTGCAGCAGCAATATTTCCAGTTACAGGATCCGCAAGGTTTCTTGAATACCAACTTAAACCATAAGTTTCGAAGTAAAGGTCAATGACTCCATCACCATTACCATCGGCTGCTCTAGCAGCGGTATACCATCTGTCTTTAAGATAAATCTCATCTCTTTCGTCGTGCTCAAGAGCAACAGTAATATAACCTTTCTCATTGGTAGATCCGAAAAGCATTGAAATTGAATTCTCAACCCCATCATCTCTGGAACGATCTCCAGATCTGACTTGAATATCCATTCCATCAAAGCCTTTCTTAGTGATCACATTTACCACACCAGCAATCGCATCAGATCCGTAAATAGCTGACGCTCCGTCTGGTTGAATTTCAATACGATCAACGGATACAGTCGGTATCATATTAATATTAGCAGCACCAGCACCACCTAAATGAGGTGAACCTGGTAATCTTCTGCCATCCATAAGAACTAATGTTCTTCCACCACCAAGCCCTCTAAGGCTAATAGTAGTGTTTGACATAGCGCTGTTACCTGCTGTTGGAGGACTTGAACCAAAAGTATTGTAAGTAGAAAGTCTCAAAGCATCAGCAGTGATTAGAGCCTGACTCTGCTCTATATCTTCAGCTGTGATTGTTGTAATTACTTGAGCAGAATTAATAGAATCTCTTTTAATTCTAGAACCAGTAACAACTACTTCTTCTACATCGGCTTCGTCATCGTCAGCAGCAATTAAAGTAGTTGGTGCAAAAAACACCGCTACTAAAGCTGAAAACGCTAAAGTCTTTGTTAAGTTAAATCTAGTTTTCATATAACTCCCCTAAAAACTTCTAAGTAGTTAAAAAACAGGACAAACCGAGCCTTTGCCCAAATTAATGCCCGAATTGTAGCTTATTATCAGATTTTTGCTACTTTTTTGTCATTTTGATATTTTGTAATAAAACTTAATTAAAAAAATAAAACCGAGCTTTAATCAGATACTATATAATTTACCCATCTAAATAACCCTTCTTTAATGATTAAAAGCTTTAATTTGCTCTCTTTAAAGGAAATTCTATGTCGCTTTTAAAAGGAAAAAATATATTAATCGTAGGTGTTGCCAATAAACACTCTATAGCTAGTGGTATAGCGGCTTCTATGGCTAAACATGGCGCAAATTTAGCCTTCACTTATCAAAATGATAGATTTAAACAAAAAGTAGAGAAATTAGCTAAAGAATGGGGTTCTAAGGCCTGTTTTCCTTGTGATGTATCAAAGGATGAAGAAATTGATCAAGTTTTTAAAGAATTAAACAAAGACTGGGATGGTTTAGATTGCATAGTACATGCAGTTGGCTTTGCTCCTTCAAACGAACTTGATGGAAATTTCGTTGATGTCACAACCAGAGAAGGCTTTAAAATGGCCCATGACATAAGTGCATATAGCTTTGTAGCACTTGCAAAAGCAGGTAAGAGCCTTATGAAAGAGAGAAATGGATCTCTAATCACTTTATCTTATTTAGGGGCTCAAAAAACTATACCTAATTACAATGTAATGGGACTAGCAAAAGCTAGCTTAGAAGCCAGCGTAAGATTCTTAGCTACCTCTTTGGGGAAGGAAGGTCATAGAGTTAACGCAATTTCTGCTGGACCTATTAAGACTTTAGCGGCCTCCGGGGTTAAGAATTTTAGGAAAATGCTTTCCTATAATGCTAATAGAGCTCCTTTGGGAAGAAATATATCTACTGAAGAAGTTGGAAATGCAGCTACTTTTTTAGCTTCTGACTTGGCTAGTGGAATTACCGGAGAAATACTTTATGTAGATGCTGGCTTCAATATAACTGCAATGGGATCATTAGAAGGCCCTAGTTAACAGTTACAGAAGAAGATTCATGCATACTTGTCTGTAAAGTAAGTAACTCAGTTTCAGCCCTTTCCTCAAGGAAAAAACTTTTTAGAGAATTTTTCTCTTCATCCGAAACTTCAGTATTAAGCTGTGTAACCTTATCCAACCTAAAGATTATCTCGTCTCCGTTAAGCAAGGAGCTTGAAGAATAAGATTTTCCGATATTAGATTTAGGTTCATTAAATATCTCCAACAATACATTTCGTGTAAACAAAGATGAGTCTCTATTAATAGATTTATATGAGTCTACTGTTAATTGATTTTCCTTAGTTAACGCTTCTAAAGAAGAACCAGCTTCTAATCCGGCTAGTAATTTCGCTTTTAATACTTCCATTTTCTCTTCAGTTAATTTGTTTGTTAAAAGCTCTTGGGCTTGATTTTTTACAGTTTCAAAATCTATGGTTTTCTCTTCCTGAAAATCTTCCAATTCAAAAATGACTCCATATTGATTATCTATTTCTATTAGTTCACTTAAATTTCCTTCTCTAATTGAAAGGTTATTGAAGATGAGGTTTAACAATTCGGTATCCGTAAAAGGCTTTTCTGCCTCGGCCTTTGAGAAAAAGTCTTTTGTTTTAATTTCTAAATTTAGCTCCTGAGACAAACTATCTAAATTATCATTCGTAAAGGTTAATTCAGCAGCCAATTCCAGAGTATCTACATATTCTGCATCTGCTGCTTGCTCAATCAGATTTTGTTTTATAGCTTCTTTCCTAGATTCATATTCATCGGGTATTGGGGCCTGAAAATCTGTAAGCTTAACCAAATGCACACTTTCCTCTAGCGCAATTGGATTACTAACTTGTCCTTCTTCCAATTGTTCTAAGGCTAATTCAAATTCTTCTGGGAAAGCACTTCCATCGCTAATTCCTAATGAACCACCAGTGTTCTTTGTTCCTTCGTCTTCAGAATATTCTTCTACTAATCTTGTAAAGTCATCACCAGAATCTAATTTCTTCTTTATCTGGTTAGCAAGATCTAGAGCTTCTTCTTTAGATCTCTCCGAAGAAATATTTATCATAAGATGCGAAGCAGAGCGCCTGGCTACTAAATCAAAAGAATCTAAATAAGCCTGATACTCACTCTTAATTTCTTCTTCTTGTATCAATTGGTTTTCTTTAAGCTCTTCCAACGAAATATTTATAAACCTTATTTTTGCTTTTTCCACTGAACGAAAATAGGAAGGGTTCTGAGTGTAGAACTTTAATATTTCTTCCTCAGTTACTTTTATATTTTCTTCAATACCCCTTTTATTAATTTTTGTAAAAGTTATATCTCTTGTTTGATTAGCCAATTCAATATTTTGATTTAACTCCGTTGAAGTTAAGAAAGAACTGGCTCCCAACCCTACTCGCCAAAAATTTAAAGCTATATCTTCACTAATACTTTGAATGTACTTTCCTGGTAAAAATCCATTTTGCCTTGCGAAGGTGTTTACTTTACCTAAGCTAAACTTTCCTGCTTCTTGAAAAATTTCATTTTGTGCTAGGAGTTTGTAAGCAGACAGGTCTAGCACTTCAACTTTATTTTGTTCAAGAAAATCTAAAATTAGGGCATCAGATATTAACGAATTCAATGCTAAGGATCTCAGTGCTTCTTCTTCAATAGAAAAGTCAGGGTCATCAAATCTTTGACTTAGGATCGATTGAACTCTTGCCATTTCAAGGTCCAAGTCAAAGACATCTATTTTTTTAGAGTTTACCGAAGCTATAACATTGGCATCATTATCAAATAGAACATAGTTTCCACCGAAAAATAACGCAAAGGTAACAGCAATAATTCCAACAACTACTTTAGCTGCTGTTCCAGTAAGATTGCTTCTTATGGTTTGTATTAGTGCCATAACTATTCAACTAAAAAAAGCGCGCCACTAAGGCGCGCTCTTTATTTTTCAAAAACCTTTTAAAGACTTTCTTTTAATGCTTTACCTGACACTATCTCCTCCAGAAAGAGCACCACCAATGGCACTTAAAGTTGCATCAACTGATCTTCCGGCGTCAGCTTTCGATATATCAGCTCTTGAAGCAACTGAATCTACTAATTGGGCTTTATTCACATTTATCTCCTCGAATCTTATTAAGCTAAGCCTGAAATCACAGGCTGGTTCAGGTGATTAAAACCCCCTCTATATACCTTGTCAAGCAGGTTTTAACTAAATATTAATGTGTCCCTATCGACTTTTTGGAAGTTTCTTTCTTTTTTGAAGAAACCTTTTCAGGAATTTCTTCTTCTTTTTCCCACGGCACAGGTTGACTGGTCAATACCAGATCAAGAACTTCATCAATCCACTTAACGGGTTTTATTTCCAATTCATCTTTAATGTTGTCAGGAATTTCTTTTAAATCTCTGACGTTACCTTGTGGAATTAATACTGTCTTTATCCCACCTCTTCGAGCTGCTAACAGCTTTTCTTTTAACCCACCAATCTTTAAAACTTCACCTCGCAGAGTTATTTCACCAGTCATTGCCACATCTGCTCTTACTGGAATTTTAGATAGAACTGAAGCTACAGCAGTGCACATACCAATTCCAGCACTGGGTCCATCTTTTGGAGTAGCCCCTTCAGGAACATGAATATGTACATCTTGATTCTCATAAAAGCTTGGATCAATTCCTAAAGATTCTGCTCTTGATCTAACAACTGACATAGCTGCCTGAATTGATTCTTGCATGACATCACCAAGTGATCCTGTTTTTATTATTTTACCTTTGCCATCAAAACTAGCTGCTTCCAAAGTTAGTAACTCGCCTCCAACCTGTGTCCAGGCCAGGCCAGTTACTTGCCCTATTCTGTCTTTCTCATCAGCTTCACCGAAATCAAATTTTCTGACTCCACAATATTCTTCCAGTAGATTAGGTTTAAGGATTAACTTTCTTGGTTTCTTTTTATTGGAATTATTTTTTACCAACTTTCTACAGATTTTAGATATCTCTCTTTCTAATGCCCTTACCCCAGCTTCTTTAGTGAAGTACCTTATAAGGTCCTTGATAGAATCTTCAATAATCTTTAATTCGGCTGTTTTTATGCCATTGTTTGTCATCTGTTTAGGGATTAAGTATTTATCAGCTATATTTACTTTCTCATCTTCTGTGTAACCTGGCAGTCTTATTATCTCCATACGGTCTAGTAAAGCTGGGGGTATATTCATACTGTTTGCAGTACAAACAAACATGACATCCGATAAATCGTAATCGACTTCTAAGTAATGATCGTTGAAAGTATGATTTTGCTCTGGATCAAGAACTTCTAACAAAGCAGAAGCGGGGTCGCCTCTAAAATCCATTCCCATCTTATCCACTTCATCTAATAAAAATAGAGGATTTTTCACTCCTGATTTTGAAAGCTTTTGTAAGATTCTTCCAGGCATAGATCCAATATAAGTCCTACGGTGACCTCTAATTTCTGCCTCATCTCTTACGCCTCCAAGAGACATTCTTATAAATTTTCTATTAGTAGCTCTTGCGATTGACTCACCTAACGAAGTCTTACCTACGCCTGGAGGGCCCACCAAACATAGAACAGGTCCCTTTAATTTTTTAACTCTTTTTTGTACAGCTAAATATTCCAGTATCCTTTCCTTTACTTCTTCCAAACCATAATGATCAGCTTCTAAAACTTCGCTGGCCTTTTTAAGGTCACCTTGAATCCTACTTTTTTTCTTCCAAGGAATGCTAACAATCCAATCTATATAGCCCCTGACCACTGAAGCCTCAGCCGACATTGGGGACATCATCTTGTATTTTTGTAATTCAGTGAGAGCTTTCTGTTCTGCTTCCTTTGACATACCGGCTTCTAGAATCTGTTTTTCTAAGACTTCTGCCTCTTCAGAATCATCTAGCTCACCTAGTTCCTTTTTAAGAGCTTTCATTTGTTCATTCAAATAATATTCTTTCTGGCTTTTCTCCATTTGTTTTTTTACGCGCCCTCTTATCTTTTTCTCAACTTTTGTTAAATCTAATTGGGATGCCAGATGGGAAAGAATCTTCTCGGCTCTATCTTTCAGAGAAAAGGTTTCAAGAATGTCTTGCTTTTCCTTCAGATCAACTGACAAGTGCCCAACTAGAGTATCAGAGAGTTTACTTAACGAATCGATTGAATTAACTGTAGACAAAACTTCCGGTGTAGCCTTCCTTGTTACCTTTACATATTCTTGAAAATTCTTTCTCAAGCTAGGAACATATTTTTTTAAATCTTTAGTTTCTTCTTCCTCTTCAAGTGGACTTACATCGGCAGCGTAGTAGTCTTTGTAGTCTTTTATTTCATTAAGTTTGGCCCTTTGGAATCCTTCAACTAGAACCTTTACTGTTCCATCAGGAAGTTTTATTAACTGTAATATTGTGGCAATGGTTCCAACTTCATAAATATCATTAAGGTTAGGATCATCTTTTTGTGGATCTTTTTGAGCCACAAGCATTATCTGTTTATCCGCTGCCATGGATGCCTGTAAAGCAACAATCGACTTTTCTCTACCCACAAATAATGGCGTTACTACTGAAGGAAAAATAACCACATCTCTTAATGGTAAAAGAGGTAGATTTTCTGTTCTTGGATTAGACATATTTAGTTTTATTCAATGATTAAATTAACCGCTCTTTTTTTCTTCCGTGCTCTCATAGACCATTAAAGGTTCATTCTCACCCTGTATTACAGAGGCATCTAGAACTACTTTTTGTAGATTGGATTCAGAAGGCACTTTATACATTGTTTCCATTAAAATTCTTTCAATAATTGATCGCAATCCTCTGGCACCAGTTTTTCTTTCCATTGCCTTTTTTGCAATCTCGTGGAGAGCTTCTTCTCTAATATCCAGTTCTACTCCCTCCATTTCAAATAAACGTTTAAATTGCTTCGTTAAAGCATTTTTTGGTTGAGTTAGTATCTTGACTAAAGCTTCTTCATCCAACTCCTTAAGGGTGGAGGTTACTGGAAGTCTTCCTACAAATTCAGGTATTAAACCGTATTTTATAAGATCTTCTGGTTGCACCTGGCTAATTAGTTCATCTGATTTGCCTGACTGGTTGATTGAAGTAACTGTGGCTCCAAAACCAATCCCGGTTTCTTCACATCTATGCCTGATAATGTTCTCAAGACCTGAAAATGCACCTCCACAGATAAAAAGGATATTTGATGTATCAACTTGCAAGAACTCTTGTTGAGGATGTTTTCTCCCTCCTTGCGGTGGAACCGAAGCAACTGTCCCTTCTATTAATTTTAAAAGGGCTTGTTGCACTCCTTCCCCAGAAACATCCCTTGTTATAGAGGGGTTGTCAGATTTTCGTGCAATTTTGTCTATCTCATCTATGTAAACAATACCCAGTTGCGCTCTTTCAATATCGTAATCACATTTTTGAAGTAGCTTTTGAATGATATTCTCGACATCTTCTCCAACATACCCAGCCTCAGTAAGTGTTGTTGCATCTGCAATTGTGAAAGGTACATCAAGTAGTCTAGCTAAAGTTTGAGCTAGTAATGTCTTTCCAGAACCAGTTGGGCCTAACAGTAAAATATTACTTTTTGTTAGCTCAACATCTTCTGTTTCATTTTTTTTTGTTTCTTCTCTAAGTCTTTTGTAGTGGTTGTAAACAGCTACTGAAAGGTTCTTTTTAGCATCCTCCTGACTGATCACATATTCATCTAATCTTTCTTTAATTTCTTTTGGTACTAGAAAACTCTCTTCCTCGGAAGTGTCGGCTGCTTCATTTATCTCTTCTTGAATAATGTCATTACAAAGATCTATACACTCGTTGCAGATATAAACAGATGGTCCAGCTATTAATTTTCTTACTTCATTTTGGTTTTTACCGCAAAAGGAACAAAAAAGTAACTTTTCTTCGTTATTGTCTTTTTTATCTGCCATTATTTCTCTAAGTCCTGGTTTTCATGACGCTGTCAATGAGTCCATATTCAACTGCTTCCTCTGGAGACATGAAATTATCTCTATCACTATCTTCTGCAATTTTATCTATGTTTTGGCCTGAATGAGTAGAAAGAATAGTGTTTAATTTTTCTTTAATAGATAGTATTTCTTGTGCATGTATTTCAACGTCACTTGCTTGTCCTTGAAAGCCTCCCATTACTTGATGTATTAAAACTCTAGAATTTGGCAAAGCATGTCTTTTCCCTTTTGCGCCTCCGGTTAAGAGTACTGCACCCATACTAGCTGCTTGACCAACACATAAGGTGCTTACATCAGGTTTTATGAACTGCATAGTATCGTATATAGAAAGACCAGCAGTGACAGAGCCACCAGGAGAATTAATGTACAGAGATATGTCTTTATCAGGATTCTCTGCTTCTAAAAAAAGCATTTGGGCGACTACTAAATTTGCTCCAATATCTTCGACAGGACCCGTTAAAAAGATCACTCTCTCTTTAAGCAATCTAGAATAAATATCATAAGCTCTTTCCCCCCTAGGAGTTTGTTCTACCACCATTGGTACCAATTGATTGATAGAAGTTGTGTCTTTTGTACTACTCATACCTATTATTTAATACTATTTTGGGTTAAAGGTTAAAAATTCAAGTCTCTTAATTACCTGTGACACATTCTTCATAAGTTAGTTCCTCCTCAACTGCGCTAGCTTCAGATAAGAGAATTTCTACAACTTGCTCCTCTAAAGAGATGGATTCAATACCCCTTAATTGTTCTTCGTTTGAGTAAAACCAGTTAACTACCTGTTGAGGTTCCTTATACATTGCAGCACGATCTTCAATTATTTTTCTTACCCTGTCTCCATCTGCCTTAATGCTCTTCTCTTCAATTATCTTGTTTAAAATTATACCTACACTAACTCTATTCTTAGCTTCTTCTTCAAAAGTTTCTTTGGGGAAAAGATCTTCTTTTAAGTCCTTTGGATCCATGCCTACTCTTCTAGCAGCATCTTCTCTCATATTGTTTATTTCTGACTCTATCATTGCACTAGGAACCTCAAAAACATTAGCTTCCCTTATTGAATCTAATACACTGGCTTTACTTTTATTTTTTAAAAGATTTTCTAGATCTTCCTGTAATTTTGTCTCTATATCTTTTTTAAATTCATCCAAGTTTTCAGCCACGATCCCAGTCGACTTAAAAAACTCTTCATTTAACGCTGGGAGTTTAGGCTTAAGAACCTCTTTTACTTCAACACTAAAAACTACATCTTTGGAGGCTAAATCTTTTTTTCCGTAATCCTCCGGGAAAGTTAGCACTAAATCCTTTTTATCAGATGTTTTTAGCCCTATTAGCCCTTCTTCAAAACCTTCAATCATTGATTTAGATCCAATTTCTACAACAAAATCTTTTGCTGATCCGCCTTCAAATTCTTCATTCTCAATTTTTCCAATAAAATCAATTTTGATTTGATCTCCTGAAGAGGCATTATCTTCCTTTGATTCCCAAGAGCACATCCGTTTTCTTATGTTTTCTATAGTTTTATTTACATCTTCTTCAGTGACTGAACTCACAGTTTTTGTATAGCTCAGCCTACTTAAGTTACCTAGAGAGATTTCCGGATAAACTTCAAAAGTTGCTCTAAAGATGACATCCTTTTCTATTTCTATCCGTTCAGGTATTAAGTTGGGTCGGCCTACAGGTTTTAAATTTTGTTTTTCCACTACTTCATAAAATTTCTTGATTACTGAGTCATTAATCACATCTTGCCTTATCTCAGGTTCATACATTTTTTTAACTACATCCAATGGAGCTTTACCTTTCCTAAAGCCTTTAATTTTTGCCGTTTTTTGTGCTGTATTTAGCTTACTCTTAACTTGTTTCTCAATTTCATCTGCAGCAACTGAAATAGTAAGACTTTGCTCTACCTCATTTTTATTTCCAAAAGAGAATCTCATATTCTTTTCCTATGTATTTTGGGGTGGGTGATGGGGCTCGAACCCACGACCACTGGCACCACAAGCCAGAGCTCTACCAACTGAGCTACACCCACCAATTTTTTGGCATTCTATCATTTAACCAATAGGAAACTTAAAGAGGCTCTTAAATTTAAACAAAAATTTATTGTCTAGTGGATTTCAAAGGAATCTATAGATTCGTCCACATTGCTGTCTTGAGTAAGAACATCTTCAACATCCGCTAGATCTGGGCCTTCCCAGCATAAAGCTAATAAGTCATTTAAGGTCTCATCTTCTCCCTGAATAAAAGCTTCTACTGAGCCATCTGATGCATTCCGAACCCAGCCAAATACGCCTTTTTTTTCTGCACTTTTTTTCATCCAGTTCCTGAAGCCGACTGCTTGGACCCTACCGTAAATACTTATATGAAGAGCAATCATTAATCTAACTACAGCCTTAGTGATTATTAAAAAATAAATCTATGAGAAAAATATAATATTCAAAGCACTTTTAATCAACTTCTTAGAGTGTTTTTTTGAGGATGGCCTCCTCGGCAGGACTCGAACCTGCGACCCACTGCTTAGAAGGCAGTTGCTCTAATCCAACTGAGCTACGAGGAGATTATGAAATTATATAAAAAAATATGCCTACTAGCTTTAAAGATATGATTGGTCTTAAGTTTAGCAACGCCTCTTATCGGCTCAAAATTAAACTGCTCTAGAAGCTAAAAAGGGTTTAACTTCTATATTGGGTTGCTTTTTAATCATGAGATCAGCTAATACATCTCCTGACCCCATAGCTAAAGTCCAGCCTGAATGACCATGACCCGCATTAACGAATAAACCTGATATTTTCGTAGGTCCTATGTAAGGCATGCCGTCCGGACTCATTGGCCTAAATCCATACCACAAAGCCCCTTTATCAAGATCTAAATTAGCCGAAATAGATGGGTAAATACTCTCTAAAGTTTTATAAAGGTAATCTATTCTTTTTTGATGAATACCCACATTAAAGCCAGCAAATTCAGCTGTTCCTGCTACCCTTAATGAGTAACCTAATGGGGTAAAAGCCGTATGGATCCCCTCATCTATAATAGGCATTTTTGGAGTGTCTTTCAGCATTGAAGTATCTAAAGTTAATGAATAACCTTTAACTGGTTTAACAGGTAAATTTAATCTAGTGTTTTTTAATAAATTACTTGTCCAACTGCCTGAAGTCAGTACTACTCTTGAAGCTTTTATTTCGACTCTATCTGTAACCACCGAGTTTACTTTTCTTTTATTAAAATGAATCCTTTTAACTTCAGTATTTACATGAATTCTACCTCCCTTTTCCCTTATAACTTTTTCCAGTTCCTTACAGAATTTATAA
>LUMD01001041.1_pt1 | contig 11634 bp, 12 predicted proteins | sample 729651 | NCBI WGS metagenome assembly LUMD01 (sample SAMN03860272, study PRJNA289734) | marine metagenome | biome: seawater column; feature: ocean; material: water; isolation source: Red Sea water column Station 34 - depth 258m | place: Saudi Arabia: Red Sea | collected 2011-10-15 | depth 258 m | reverse complement strand
CCACCCTCCCCCCGACAACCACCCTCCCCCCGACAACCACCACGCCTCCCGCCACCCCGATCCTCTTCGCCGACGGGGAGGCCGTCCGCATCGTCGTCACCGGCGACTCGGTGACCGTGCAGTGGCTCCCCCATCTCTCCGACCTGCTCGGCCCGGCGGCCGACGTCGTCCGCCGGGCCCACGGGGGCACGGCCCTCTGCGACTGGTTCGAGCGCCACGGCAACGACCTCGGCTTCGAGCACCTCGCCGACTGGCAGCCGCACGTCTTCGTCCTCGACCACGGCGGCAACAGCCTCACGAACTGCATGGGCGGCGCCGAGGGCGACGCCTACCACGAGAAGAACCGCCAGGACCTCGACTACCTCATCGGGCTGGCCGAGGAGTTCGGCGCCCGCGTGCTCCTCATCGCCCAGCCGATCAGTCGCGACGGTGGACGGGTCGGCACCCACGAGCTCTACGAGACCGCACCGAACGACCACGCCGACGGCACCGTCCGCTTCGTCAGCACGTGGCCCGTCCTCTCACCGGACGGCGAGTTCCTGCAGGAGGCGCCCTGCAACGACACCGAGCCCGGCTGCGTGGACGGCACCGGCCTGCTCCGTTCCCCGCCACCCGGTGGCCACCTCGAGCCCTTGGGCTCCTGGCGCTACGCCAGCGTCGTCGCCGAGGCCCTGGACGCCCTCGGCTGGCTCCCGGAGGGCGCCCTCAGCCGGTGATCCAACCGCTGGCCGCTATCGCCCCCCGTGCGGCCTCCGCTCCCTCCACCAGGAGCGCCTCGGTCTCGCCGAAGTCCAGGTCCAGACCGCTGCTCGCCATCGGCAGCTCGACATGGAGCACCTCGATGCTCTCGGGCACATCGAGCCACTCCTGGCGGGTCAGCTCCGTGGTGGCCGCCCGGAACCCGGTGAGCATGCTGGTGAGCGCCGTCTGCTTCTCGGCCGGGAGGAAGTCGGCGGCCACGTCCAGCACCACGAGCCGGGTGGCCCCCAGCGACACGGCATAGCGCAGCGGCAGGTTCGAGAGCACCCCGCCGTCGAGGTGGTGGTCGCCGTCAGGCAACGGCACGGAGGGGAACACGCCCGGGATCGCCGCCGAGGCGCACAGGATGTCGACCGACGGCCCGTCACTCCACCAGCACAGTGATCCGGTGGATGCGGCAGTCGTCCCGACGTGGATCGGCACCAGGGTGTCACCCAGGTCGGTCACCGGCGCGTACTCCTCGATCAGTTCGCGCAGACGCTCACCGGTGTCGAACCCGGGCCGACCGCCCAGCAGGTCGACCTGCTCGAGCGTGGGGTCGTTGGCCACCGGCAGGCCGTTGAGGGCTCCGGCCGACACCGCCACCACGGCGTCCGGAACGAGTCCGGCACCGAGCAGCTCTCGCAACATCCCCACCTGGGCCGCGCCGCGGACCGCGCCACCGGAAAGCACGAAGATGGTGTGCTGCCGGCGGGCACGGCGACGGAACCTGGGCCACAGGGACATCCCGGAAGTCTGGCACGCGCACCGGTCCGGCTACGTTCCGGTCCGTGGGCGTCGAGCACCTGGACCCGGTCCATCCGGTCGCGACATCGGACCGCTATTCCGGCTCGAACCACCCGATGCGCGCCGTCACCCGCTCGATCGCCTTCGAGGACGGGTGGGGTCCGGAGCGGGCCGATTTCGTCCGCGGGGTCTTCGACGGCCTCGCCGAGGAGTGGAGCGCCACCCGTGGCGGCCCCGGCCGCACCCTCCAACTCGGCGACGCCCTCGACCGGGGCGGCGTCGGCGGCGGCACCGCCGTCGAGCTCGGCTCAGGCACCGGCCTCGTCTCCCACCTGCTGGCGCAGCACTTCGACCGCGTCGTCGCCGTGGACCTCTCGCTCGAGATGCTGCGCCACGCCGTCGACGACGCGCCGGCGGTCAACGCCGACGCCGCACGACTGCCCCTGCCCGACGGCGTCGCCGACGCCCTGGTGCTCATGAACATGTTCCTCTTCCCGACGGAGGTCGACCGCTGCCTCGCCCCGGACGGGGCACTCGTCTGGGTCAGCAGCCGGGCCGAGGACACGCCGATCCACCTCGCCCCCGAGGAGCTCGTGCGGGCGCTCGCCGAGGCCGGCTGTGGCGACTGGTCCGGAACCGCCTGCCGAGCCGGCGAGGGCTCCTGGTGTGTGCTGCGCCGAACCTGACTTCGAGCCACCAACGGTGGTCCCGGCCCAGACGCCCGTTAGCCTGCCGTCGTTCCGGTCAACCGGTCGGTACGAAGAATCCAGAAAGCAGTCCAGCAATGCCCACCGGCACCGTCAAGTTCTTCAACAACGAGAAGGGGTACGGGTTCATCTCCCGTGAGGGCGAGGAAGACGTCTTCGTCCACTACTCCAACATCGAGGGCAGCGGCTTCCGCAGCCTCGACGAGGGCCAGGCCGTCGAGTTCGAGGTCGGCCCCGGCCGCAAGGGCCCCGAGGCCCTGAACGTCCGCAAGGTCTGACCGACCCTCCCGGCTCAGCCGGGAACACCGGCGCCCGCCGGCGCCGACAACCTCCGGAACGCCACGAGCGCTCCGAACCCGCTCCCCGAGTTGGGATCAACGCGCCCCGGTGGCCGGCAACCATCCGCGCCACCTATGGTCCGCGTCATGCCCGCGCCCACCGTCTGGCCGACGCTGCGCTGTGACGACGCCCGTGCGCTGATCGCCTTCCTCGTCGACGCCTTCGGCTTCGAGGAGTCCCTGGTCGTGCCCGGGCCCGGTGGCGAGGTGCTGCACGCCCAGTTGACCTGGCCGCTGGGGGGCGGTGTCATGCTCGGCGACGCCGACAGCGGCGACGCCGGCCACCTGGAGCTCCCGCGGGGACCGATCAGCGTCTACGTCGTCACGGACGAGCCCGACGCCCTCCACGACCGGGCCCTCGACGGCGGCGCCCGGGTCATCCGTGGGCTGCGCGACGAGGAGTACGGCTCCCGGGGCTTCACCTGCCTCGACCCCGAGGACAACGTCTGGAGCTTCGGGACCTACTCGGGCGAATAGGACGCCGTCCCAGGGGCTTGGCCCCCACGACTGCCTGCTGCCAGAGTGGGCGGATGTCCGACACGGACCTCCAACGACTACGAGACCTCTGGGACGGGTTCCTCGACGGCCTCAAGGCCGGCGCCGACCACGTTCTCGACCCGGACCGCCCCGGCGACGACGTCGACCGCGTCGAGGGACTGCGACACCTGCTCCGCTCCGTCGCCCGCGGTGTCTCGACGAACCTGGAGGGCGGCGGCCTCGCGCACCCGGAGCTGGCGTGGATGCATCCCTTCAAGTCCGGGCAGGACAACCCCGACGGCCTCTACCAGGGAGCGGCCCTGGACCTGGCCAATACCTACCGGCTGTCCGGCAACTTGGGGTCCGTCCGGTACCTCGCAGTCACGCTGATGGACTTCGACTTCGGCGGAGGACCCATCCAGCAGCACCTCAACCTCAACGGCGACGGACTCGGCGCCGACGACAACGGCGACTTCAGCGCCGTCTTCTCGTCGGCACCGCCCCCCGAGGGTGGTGCCGACACATGGTTCCAACTCCCCGCCGTGCACACCACCCTGTTCGTCCGCCAGTTCTTCGCCGACTGGGAGCACGAGGAGCCGGCGGAACTCCACCTCGAGTGCCTCGACCCCGGCCCCGCCCCCAGCCGCCTCGACGCCGACGGCCTCGAGGCCGCACTCGGCCGCCTCACCCACATCGGGACCGCCCTGCCGGCCTTCTGGGCGGACTTCGGCCAGGCCCACCTGAGGCGCGACGAGGTCAACACCTTCGCCCACGTGGCACCCGGGCCGCGATCCACCCTCAGCCAGGGCGGCAGCCCCGACCAGGCCTACGGCCAGTGCTGGTGGCGGGTGGCGGAGGACGAAGCGCTGCTGTACGAGGTACCGGTTCCCGAGTGCCACTACTGGGGGGTGCAGCTGGGCGACGTCTGGTTCCAGTCCCTGGACTGGGTGAACCGACAGTCCAGCCTCAACGACCACCAGGCGGTGGTCGACGCCGACGGCGTGTTCCGGGCGGTCATCGCCCACCGGGACCCGGGCGTCGCCAACTGGCTCGACACCGGCGGCGCCTCGGAGGGTTGCATCACCTACCGGTGGAACCAGTTCGAGTCAGCCCCGGTGCCCGACCTGCGACTGCTCCCCTTCGACGAGGTCGACCACCACCTCCCAGACGGCACCACCCGGGTCACCCCCGAGGAGCGCGCCGAGGTGCTCCGGCGGCGTCGGCGCGGCGCCCTCCGGAGGTTCCGGCGGTGAGCCGACCCACCCTCTCGGTCCAGGCGATCACCTTCGCCGCCGAGGACCCCGGCGAGTGGAGCCTCGTGGTGTCCGACAACGTCGCCTTCGGGGAGAACCTGGGCGCCTACGCCGACCCGGCCCTCGGCGGGACCGCCGGCGGTCGACAGCCGACCGGTCCCGACGGACACTGGCTGGAGCCGCTCACCGTCCTGTCGCACCTCGCCGCCCTCACCGGACGCATCCGCCTCGGCACCGGAATCCTGTTGGCGGCACTCCGTCGCCCCGTCGTCCTCGCCAAGGCGGCGGCCACCCTCGACGTGCTCTCCGGCGGACGCCTCGACCTGGGCGTGGGCGTCGGCTGGCAGGAGGAGGAGTACGGCGCCGCCGGCCTCGACTTCCACCGCCGCGGCCACCTGCTCGACCACACGCTCGAGGTGTGCCGAGCGCTCTGGACCGAGGACCGGGCCGACTACGCCGCCGCCGAACTGGCCTTCACCGGCATCCACGCCATGCCCAAGCCCCGCCAGGCCGGCGGCGTTCCGATCTGGGTGAGTGGAACGACCAACCCCCGGGTGGCCCGCCGCCTCGCCACCTACGGCACCGGCTGGATCCCCTGGGGACCCGACGCCGACGACCCCGCCACCGGGATCACCCGGATGCGCCGGCTGCTGGAGGACCTGGGCCACGACCCGGCCGGCCTCCAGGTCACCGGCACCGTGCCTGCCGTACGCAGCGACGACGGCATCGACCTCGACGCCACCGTCGCCGCGGTCCCAGCGCTGCTCGAGGCCGGCGTCACCGACTGCCGCATCAACCTGCCGCTGCCCGCCGGGCGGGAGGCGGCCATCGGGGCCCTGACGGGCCTCGTCGAGGCGTTCGACGGCGTGACCGGGAGGAGCACGAGATGAGGGCTGGGGCGTGAAGGTCGGCTTGTTCGGGATCAACATGGGCGGCCACGCCGACCCCGAGACGATGGTCCGCATCGCCGTCGCCGCCGAGGAGGCCGGCTTCGAGTCGGTGTGGACCGGCGAGCACCTCGTCGCCGCCAGCCCACAGGCGCCGCCGTCGCCGGTTCGTCCCGACACCCACTTCGTCGACCAGATCGCGTCGTTGGCGTTCCTCGCCGGCCACACCAACACCCTCCGCCTCGGCACCGGCATCGTGATCCTGCCGCAGCGTTCCCCGGCCGTGCTCGCCAAGGAGCTGGCCTCGGTCGACGTCCTGTCCGGCGGCCGGCTCGAGTTCGGGATCGGCGTCGGCTACGTGCCGGTCGAGTTCGAGGCCGTGGGCGTCCCGATCGAGGAACGTGGCGCCCGGACCGACGAGCACCTCGACGCCCTCCGTGCGCTGTGGCGTGGCGACCTCGAGTTCGAGGGTCGCTTCACCTCGTGGCACGGGGCCGAGGCACATCCACGACCGGTCCAGGCTAGCGGCCCACCCGTCCACGTCGGCGGTGGCTCGACGGCCACCTGGCGGCGCGCCGTCACCAAGGGGCACGGCTGGTACGGCTTCGCCGCCACCCCGGAGTTCACCGCCAAGGCCATCAACCGCCTCGCCGACGCCGCCGAGCAGCACGAGCGGCCGGCGGAGCTGGGCGACCTGCAGGTCAGCGTCTCGCCCGCCGCCCCGGTCGACCGCGATGCCTACCGCCGCTTCGAGGACCTCGGCGTCGACCGGCTGATCGTGGTCCAGGACTACCGGGCGATCTCCGGCGGCCCCGACCCGGCGGCCGGTGACCGTGCCGTGGATGGCCTCCGCGGCCTCGCTGCCGAACTCGACTTGGGCTGACCCCTCACCCGAAGCGGTGTCGGTTGGCCGCCACCCACCGGTAGGCCGGCCCACCCAGCCACGAGAACGGCGGGACGGCCAGCAGACGACCGGCCAGCCCCCAGGCGCCGCCCAGCTCGCGCAACACACGGGCGACCGCCCGGTGTCCCGACAGGCGCTCTCCCTCCTCGACCCACCAGGCGCTGGACGCCGCCTCCTCGGCGGTCAGGCCCAGGTTGGCGAGGTCGACCTCGGCGGACGCAGCCATCGGCACCTCGCCCCGGACGGCCACCCAGTCGGCACACCGCCGGCAAAACCCGCAGTCCCCGTCGAACACCAGCACGTCTGGATGATCGCACGCCCCTGTGCTTGACTCGTCCCTTCGACGGTGGACGACGAAGGAGACCACGCCATGTCCGATGACTACTCCAAGGTGCTGCTCGACGAATCCGAGATGCCGACGCAGTGGTACAACGTCATCCCCGACCTGCCGGCGCCGCCACCGCCACCGCTGCACCCCGGCACGCTCGAGCCGATCGGCCCGGACGACCTGGCGCCCCTGTTCCCGATGGCGCTGATCCTCCAGGAGGTCAGTGGCGAGTCGTACATCGACATCCCCGGCGAGGTGCTCGACGTGTACCGGCTCTGGCGGCCCAGCCCCCTGCTGCGGGCCCACCGCCTCGAGCAGGAACTCGACCCCCCCGCCAAGATCTTCCTCAAGTACGAGGGTGTCAGTCCGGCAGGCTCGCACAAGCCCAACACCGCGGTGCCGCAGGCCTACTACAACGCCCAGGAGGGCGTTACCCGGCTGACGACCGAGACCGGCGCCGGCCAGTGGGGCTCGGCGCTTGCCTTCGCCACCGCCCAGTACGGCCTCGAGTGCGAGGTCTGGCAGGTTCGGGCCTCCTACGACCAGAAGCCCTACCGGCGCACGATGATGGAGGTCTGGGGCGCCCGGGTGCACGCCAGCCCCTCCGACCTGACCGAGTCCGGCCGCGCCGTCCTGGCCGCCGAGCCCTCCAGCCCCGGCAGCCTCGGGATCGCCATCTCCGAGGCGGTCGAACAGGCCGCCCAACGGGAGGACACCCGCTATGCCCTCGGCAGCGTCCTCAACCACGTGCTGCTGCACCAGACGATCATCGGCGAGGAGGCGCTCCTCCAGTTGGCCAAGGTCGGCGAGACGCCCGACGTGCTCGTGGGCTGCACCGGCGGCGGCTCCAACTTCGGTGGCCTCTCCTTCCCGTTCCTGCGGGAGAAGCTGGCCGGCCGCATGGACCCGGTCATCCGTTGCGTCGAGCCCGCCTCCTGCCCGTCGCTGACCCGCGGCGAGTACCGGTACGACTTCGGCGACACCGGGCAGCTCACGCCGCTGGTCAAGATGCACACCCTCGGACACTCGTTCATTCCGGATCCGATCCACGCCGGCGGCCTGCGCTACCACGGCATGTCTCCGTTGGTCAGCCACCTCTACGAGCTGGGCCTGGTCGAGGCGGAGTCGATCCACCAGAACGAGTGCTTCGCCGCCGCCATGAGGTTCGCCCGCACCGAGGGCATCCTGCCGGCCCCGGAACCGACGCATGCCATCGCCGCAGCCGTCCGCGAGGCACTGCGCTGCAAGGAGTCAGGCGAGGAGAAGGTGATCCTGACCGCCCTGTGCGGCCACGGGCACCTCGACCTGGCGGCCTACGAGAAGTACCTGGCCGGTGAACTGGTCGACTACGACTACCCGGAGGAGAAGATCGCCGAGGCGATGGCGAGCGTGCCCGTCCTGGCGTAGGGCGGACCGCCCACCGGCGGAACCCCTAGAGCACCACCACCGAGCGGATCACCTCGCCGCGTTCCATGCGGTGGAACGCCTCCTCGACCTCGTCGAGGGCGATGGTCTCGCTCACGAAGCGGTCCAGGTCCAGCCGGCCCTGCAGGTAGAGGTCGATCAGCATCGGGAAGTCGCGCTCGGGCAGGCAGTCGCCGTACCACGACGACTTCAGCGAGCCGCCCCGCCCGAAGACCTCGATCATCGGAAGGTCGACGCGCATGGTCGGGTTCGGCACGCCCACCAGCACCACCGTGCCGGCGAGGTCGCGCGCGAAGAAGGCCTGCTCGTAGACCTCCGGTCGACCGACGGCCTCGATGGCCACATCGACCCCGTTGCCGCCGGTCAGGGCCCGGACGGCTTCCACCGGGTCCTCGCTGCTCGAGTCGATCGTGTGGGTGGCGCCGAACTCCCGGGCCAGTTCCAACTTCCCGGCGTCGATGTCGATCCCGATGATCGTGTGGGCACCCGCCAGGCGGGCCCCGGCGATGGCGGCGTTGCCGACGCCGCCGCAACCGAACACCGCCACCGAGTCGCCGCGGCCGACACCACCCGTGTTCATGGCGGCACCGAGGCCGGCCATCACGCCACAGCCGATCAGGCCGGCAGCCTCCGGACTGGCCGAGGGGTCCACCTTCGTGGCCTGGCCCGCAGCAACGAGGGTCTTCTCCGCGAAGGCGCCGATGCCGAGGGCCGGCGAGAGTTCCACCCCGTCGAGGGTCATCTTCTGCGTGGCGTTGTGGGTGGCGAAGCAGTACCACGGTCGTCCCCGCTTGCAGGAACGGCACTCGCCACAGACTGCCCGCCAGTTCAGGATGACGAAGTCCCCGGGCGCCACGTTGGTCACGTCGTTGCCGACGGCCTCGACGATGCCCGCCGCCTCGTGGCCGAGGAGGAACGGGAACTCGTCGTTGATGGCCCCCTCCCGGTAGTGCAGGTCGGTGTGGCACACCCCGCAGGCCTTGACGGCCACGAGGGCTTCGCCCGGACCCGGGTCCGGCACCTCGATCGTCTCCATCGAGACGGGCTCACCCTGGGCCCTGGCGATCACGGCCCGAACACTGTGCGGCATCGTGCTGCTCCCTGACTCGTCGCTGGATGCGCTGCCTGCTGGCGGGCGGCACGCTAACACCCCCGCTCCGGGCGGCTCAGACCTCGGCGAAGCGCTCCCGGGTCGCCGCCCGATCCACCTTGCCGCTGGAGTTGCGGGGCAGGTCGTCGAAGACCACGCGACGCGGGTAGGCGAAGCGGGCGAGGTGCTCCCGAGCCAGCCGTCGCAGCTGGCCGACCAGCAGGGCGCTCTCCTCCCAGCCCCGTCCCAGCTCGATCACGGCGACCGGCCGGTCTCCCAGCACCTCGTCGGGTTCGGAGAAGACGCACACCTCGGCCACGCAGGGGTGGGCACGCAGGATGGCCTCCACCTCCTCTGGGCCGACCACCTGCCCCGAGACCTTCATGGCCTGCCCCATCCGGCCCCGGTACCAGAGGTAGCCGGCCTCGTCGAGCACGCCACGGTCGCCGGTGAGGCACCAGCCGTCGACGAGGCGCTCGGCGGTGGCCTCGGGGCGCCCCCAGTAGCCCAGCATCGTGATGGGGTCCTCGGCCGACGAGGCGATCTGGCCCTCCTCGCCCGGAGGCACGGGACGCAGGTCCGCGTCGAGGACCGCCACCCGGCGACCCGGGACCTGGCGACCGATGGCTCCCTCGGGCGTCGAATACAGGGCGTTGCAGCCTGCGGCGATGTGGCTGGTCTCGGTGAGCCCGTAGTCGTCGTTGACGCCGACGCCGAACAGGTCGGCGACGCGCTCGCCGAAGCCCGGAGGCAGGGGGTCGCCACCGGTGCAGATCACCCGCAGCCGGTGGGCCGGCGGATCCGTGGGCGGATCCAGGACGAGGCGGCGCAGCACGGCGGTGGCCAGGAAGGCCCGGGTGATCCCGGTGGCGGCCAGGGTGGCGTGGACCCGATCGTCTGAGTAGCGGCCGGGCGTGGCCACCACCGGGCAGCCGAAGTACAGGGCCGGCAGGACCAGGTCCCCCAGGGAGCCCTGCCAGGCCCAGACCGAGGGCGTCCAGTAGACGTCGTCCTCGTCGGGGGCCAGGTCGAACATGAGCTGGAAGCCCGGGAGGTGGCCCAGGAGAACCCGATGGCCGTGCAGCACGCCCTTGGGCGGCCCGGTGGAGCCCGAGGTGTAGAAGATCAGCGCCGGATCGTCTGGTGACGTGGCCGCCGGTGCGGCCGGTGCCGCCCCGGTCAAGACGGCGGGGAGCTCGCCGTCCGCGTCCAGGGCCAGCAGGTGTTCGACGGCGTCCGCGAGGCCTGCGACGTCGCCGCCCCCGGTCACGAGAACCCGGGCCCCGCTGTCCTCGAGCCGATAGGCCACGGCGTCGGTGGCGAAGGCCGGTGGGATCGGGACCGCGATGCCGCCCAGCCGAAGCGTGGCGAGCAGCACCGCCAGCGAGGGCACGCCCTGGTCCAGCCGGGCGGCGACCTCGTCGGCCCGTCCTCGGGGCTGACAACGACCGCCGGGCGGTCGGGCCCCTCCCGGGCGTGCCGGCCGCACGTGGCCTCGGTGATGTTGAACGCTTCGGGGAGGTCCCAGCGGAAGGCACCGCGCAGGGCTTCCCAGTCGGTGACGGCCGTGGCGTCGAGCATCAGTGTCGGCGCCAGCGCTCGGCCCAGTGGGCCAATCCCAACATCACGCCGCCGATGAGGAGCAGGAAGCCCACGCCGGCGACGTTCAGCACGCCCGTGACGACGAGGATGGCGATGCCGACGATGACGAACGTCGTTGGCAGGCAGCCCACGGGCGCATCCTCGCGCGGCTCACGGGGTCCCGCTGCAACCCGAGGTTCCTCCAGATCGGGTTTGTAGATGAGAATGAGTCTCATTAAAATCGACGCATGCTTTCCCCGCCGCGTGCTTCCATCCGTACCCTCGCCGCCCTCCTGGCGTTGGTGCCTGCCGCCTGCGGCGACACGGAGGAGGGAGCGGGCATCCTCGCCGGCACACCGCTCTGGGCAGCGGTCACCTCCGATCTGGCCTGTGGCGAGGCGGTCGATGCCCTGATCCCCCTCGGTGCCGATCACCACGCCTATGAGCCATCCCTTGCCGACCGCGGACGCATCGACGAGGCCCGACTGGTGGTGGTGAACGGGGGCGGAGTCGAGGGAACGCTGGAGGACACGTTGGAGGCGTCACCCACAGCCATCCACCGCATCCACCGGGGCGACGGCGATCCCCACCTGTGGCTGGACCCGTTGGCGGTCGCCGACGCCCTCCCGGCCCTTGCCGAGGCACTCGTCCAGGTTGCAGGCCTCGATGCCAGCGAGGTGGAGGCATGCCGACGCGACCTCGATGGCGAACTCCGTTCGCTTCACGCCGAGTTGGCCGACATGATCGGGACCATCCCCGCGGAACACCGGGTGCTCGTCACCGACCACGAGGCCCTCGGCCGGTACGTCGAGCGCTACGACCTGACGGTGCTCGACACCGTCGTGCACTCGCACTCGTCGATGGAGGAGCCCAGCGCCCACGACCTCGAGCATCTGGTCGAGGAGATGCTGGCGGAGGGAGTCCGACTGGTCGCCGCCGAGGAGGACGGCCACGACGACGCTGCCCGGCGTCTGGCCGAAATGACGGGCGCCACCTTCGTGGAGCTGCCGCTCCGACTGGGCCCGGCGCAGTCCCCCACCGGCACGCACGCCGGGATGCTGCGGACCCTCACGGATCGCCTGGTCGACGCCCTCGGCGACCACAGCGACCACAGCGACCACAGCGACCACGACAGCGACCACGACAGCGACCACGGTGA
>LUMD01001194.1_pt2 | contig 11751 bp, 10 predicted proteins | sample 729651 | NCBI WGS metagenome assembly LUMD01 (sample SAMN03860272, study PRJNA289734) | marine metagenome | biome: seawater column; feature: ocean; material: water; isolation source: Red Sea water column Station 34 - depth 258m | place: Saudi Arabia: Red Sea | collected 2011-10-15 | depth 258 m | reverse complement strand
CTCCACATTAAAGGCAATGAAGCACGTGCCGGCGACAGGTTCTGTTTCAGTTGCGGCGTCGGAAGCGGTGCCAAGTTTTACGCCGTGTTGGAGGGCCAGCGTCGTCTCGCCGGTATCGAATTCGCTCCACCATTCAGATTCGAACCTCGAGGTAAGACCGAGCTTATCTCTGTAAGATTCCAACGACTGTGTCATGTCGGAGACATTCACCATTGTGTAGCTAAGTTGCAACAATATCTACTTCTCCTCAGTTTGTTAGTTTTGGGCCGATGGTTAACTTTTCCGCCTCAATTGTACTGATTTTCCACAAGTCGGCCAATAGAACAACAAATCACAGTGATTAAAGTTTCCAACCTGTCGAAAGATTTTAAGCTGAGCCGCAAGCAGCGTCGCGAGCACGGCGATGAGTACAGAGACAGGAAAACGCTTAAGGCGGTGGAGAACGTTTCATTTGAATGCGAGCCGGGCCGCGTGTTCGGTCTCATCGGTCCCAACGGCGCCGGAAAAACGACCACATTGAGGATCATTTCCACCATGCTGAAGCCGTCGAGTGGGAGCGTTACTGTGGCCGGATTTGATACACAGGAGAGCCCGAAGGAGGTCCGGCGAAACATCGGTTTCATGACTGCCCAGACGGCCCTCTACGATCGGCTCACGCCGACGGAAATGGTGCAGTACATTGCCGATCTCTACGGAATGAATTCCACCCTTTTCGAGGAGCGGAAGAACAGGATATTCTCCATGCTCGATATGGAGTCGTTTGCCGACCGGCGAACCGCTCGTTTGAGCTCCGGAATGAAGCAGAAAACATCCATCGCCCGGACGATTATACACGATCCCGCCGTTGTCGTTTTTGACGAGCCGACCACAGGTCTCGACGTCATGACCGCCCGGCGAATCATAGAACTGATCCGAACGTGCAGGGAGGAGGGGAAGACGGTAATCTTCTCCACACACCACATGGCGGAGGTGCGGCTCCTCTGCGATGATCTGGCTATCATCCACAGCGGGAAGCTCTACTTTCACGGGACGAAGGAACAGTTTGAATCACAGATGCAGGCCGATTCTTATGAAGATGAGTTCGTCCGCCTCGTGGGGGAGGCGTAGCGTGGGTTGGTTCGTCATATTCGTGAAGGAACTCACCGATATGCTCCGAGACCGCCGGACGCTCTTCATGATGATCGGTGCGCCCCTTGTGATCATGCCTCTGCTGATGACGACGATCATTAAGGTGACTGAATCGCAGGTGGAGAAAGCGAGATCGAAGGAGCTGAAAATCGCCGTGCTTGGCGGTGACGCCGCGCCGGAGTTGACGGCCCGGTTTTCGGCGGAGGAGCGATTCAACATTTTCACCGATATCGACGAAGATAGCGTCCGCGCCATGACCGCCGAGGAGACGCTGGACGGCGCCGTCATCATACCGTCAGGTTTTTCCGAACTGATCAAAATGGACCGGCAGGCGTCGATTAAGCTGATATTCAAGTCATCTGAATCTTTTGATGCCGCACGCAGGCGTATAGAGAACATCGTTGGTCAGTACAGCGCCGAGATCGTCAATGAAAGGATCGACAGACTGGATCTTGATCCGACACTCTTTGAGGCGGTAGTGATCGTGAAGGAGGATGTGGCGTCAACTCGGGAATCGTTTGCGGAAAACGCCGGCGGATTCCTTCCGTATCTGTTTATCATTTTTGGCTTTATGGGCTCCATGTATCCTGCGCTGGACCTCGGCGCCGGCGAGAAGGAGAGAGGGACGCTGGAGACAATTCTATCATCGCCGGCAAGCAGATTCGACATCGTCTTAGGGAAATTCCTCGTGGTGATGCTCTTTGGCGTCTTGACCGCCCTCGTCGCCATTCTGGGTGTATTCATCATGGTGTGGCAGCTTCCGTCACTGGAGGTGGACATCAAGGCAGTGGTGATGGATATGCTCGGCGCGCAGCGGATCATTTTCATCATGAGTCTCGTCCTGCCTGTGACGGCGTTTTTTGCGGCCACGGGGCTCGCCATTTCGATTTTTGCAAAGTCCTTCAAGGAGGCGCAGAGCATGATGGCGCCCCTCAATTTTGTCATCATTCTTCCTGCCGCCATCGGAATGCTGCCGGGGTTTGAACTCAACTACGCTACCGCGGCGATCCCGATTCTCAACCTTGCCCTCGCCACCAAGGCGATCCTTGCGGGGAATGTAGAGCCGATCCTGATGGCCGAGGTGTATCTGTCGCTTTTTGCTCTCGCCGGGATCAGCATCTTCGCCTGCGCCAAATGGTTCAACCGGGAAGAGACTCTCTTCCGTTCCTGATCAAATGATGGTTCGGCCACATCCTCGGCTGTCAAGGCTCAGTTCTTCACTTCTCCTCTCCACTGTTCTAATTCTTTCGGACGGCTGTACAGCGAGGGAAACCGAGGCGCCGGCCGGGATGGCGCTGATTCCCGGCGGCACGTTTATGATGGGCGGCAACAGCCCTCAGTCCAGCGCCGATGAATTCCCGCGGCGGAAGGTGAAAGTGAACGCCTTCTACATGGATGTACACGAGGTGACGAACCGGCAGTTCTCCGAGTTCGTTGAGAGCTCTGCTTACGTCACAGTCGCCGAGCGGGCAGTCGATTGGGAACAGTTGAAAAGGAGCGTCCCTCCCGGCACCCCGAAACCGCCGGCAGAACTGCTCCAGCCCGGCTCGGTGGTGTTCGCCTCCACGGAGGGGCCTGTCTCACTCAGCGATGAAAGGCAGTGGTGGGAATGGAAAACGGGCGCCAATTGGCGGCACCCTCTCGGACCGGGGAGCGATATCGCCGAGATGATGGATCACCCCGTAGTGCACGTCGCCTGGGAGGACGCCGTCGCCTACGCCGAATGGGCCGGAAAGCGGTTGCCGACGGAAGGGGTGGACTGGACGATCCTCTCTATCCCTGGGGCGATGAACCGGCCTCAGTTTCAGCCGAAAAGGCGAACTTCTGGCAGGGGCAGTTCCCGTACAGGAATACGTTGAAGGACGGTTATCTCGGAAGCGCGCCGGTGAAGTCCTACCCGCCGAACGGCTACGGTCTCTACGACATGGCCGGAAACGTCTGGGAGTGGTGCGCCGATCTTTATCATCATGACGGCTACAGCATGGAGACAGGGGAAGTGTGCATCAACCCAACGGGCCCTTCAGTCTCATTCGATCCCCGTGAGCCGCTGGCCGCCAAGCGCGTCATGCGGGGCGGCTCCTTTCTCTGCAACGACAGCTACTGCACCGGCTACCGTGTCTCCCGAAGGATGAGCTCCAGCGAGGATACGGGGCTGAGCCATTCCGGTTTTCGGTGCGTGAGGCCCATCGGCTGAGATGAAAAAGCCACTCTTCGCGACGCTCATTCTCCTGATGCTCGCCCCGCCCCTATCGGGCGAGGATCAGAAAGCTCACGATGAAAGAATGGCGTGGTGGCGGGAGGCGCGGTTTGGTCTCTTCATTCACTGGGGACTCTACGCCGTCCCTGCCGGCGAGTGGGGGGGTGAAACCCGTCATGCCGAATGGATCCGGACCACGGCCCAGATTCCCCTCGAGGAGTACGATCAGCTCGTCCATCGATTCAATCCCGTCAAGTTCGACGCCGACGCCTGGGTCCGAATGGCGAAGGATGCGGGGATGAAGTATATCGTCATCACGACGAAGCACCACGACGGCTTCAGTCTGTTCGACTCAGACCACTCCGATTTTGACATCATGGCGACGCCGTTCAAGCGGGACATCATGGCCGAGCTGGCGGAAGCGTGCCGGAAGTACGGTCTGAAAATGTGCTGGTATCACTCCATCATGGACTGGCACCACCCCGACTATCTCCCTCGTCGGAACTGGGAGGATCGGTCGGCGGAAGGGGCCGATTTCGATCGATATATCTCGTACATGAAAAAACAACTGAAAGAGCTGGTAGAGAATTACGGCGACATCGGCGTCCTCTGGTTCGATGGTGAGTGGGAGGAGAGCTGGAGCCAATCTTACGGGAAAGATCTGTACGATTATGTGAGGAGTCTCCAGCCGTCCATTATTATCAATAATCGCGTCGGCGCCGGCCGCGCTGGCATGGCCGGCCTGACGAGAGAGGGGGAGTTTGCCGGCGATTTCGGCACACCGGAACAGGAGATTCCGCCCACAGGCCTCCCGGGCGTGGACTGGGAAACGTGCATGACCATGAACAACAACTGGGGTTTCAACAGCCACGACGACAACTGGAAATCGACTGAAGATTTGATTCAGAAGCTCGCCGACATTGCATCGAAGGGCGGCAACTTTTTACTCAACGTAGGGCCGACGGCAGAGGGACTGTTTCCACAGCCGAGCATTGACCGCCTCACCGCTATGGGCGAGTGGATGCGGGTGAACGGTGAGTCGATCTATGGAACCAGCGCGAGCCCCTTCAAACACCTTTCGTGGGGGAGGTGTACTCAGAAGAAAATTGAGGGTGGGACGCGGCTCTACTTTCATCTGTTTGACTGGCCCGCAGACGGGCGGCTGGTGATTCCGGGCATCTACAACGAACCGAAACAGGCATTCCTGCTGTCCAATCAGGAAAAGAAACTGAGGGCGTTCAGGGAGGGCGCATCAATTGTCATCTCACTGCCCCATGCCGCGCCCGATTCCATAAACAGTGTGGTGGTGCTCGATGTCCCGGGAAGGGCCGATGTCAACAATCCACCTCTCATTTCCGCCGAACACGAAATCTTTATCGAGGATCTGGAAGTTTCTGTGGCGTCGCCGAGGGAGAGCATCACCATTCGCTACACTCTGGACGGGAAGGAGCCGACCGTCTCTTCGCCCCGCGTCAACGGCCCCATCCGTTTGGCAAAGAGTGCAGAAGTGACTGCAAGAATCTTCCGCGATGGGAAGCCGGTGAGTAATAGCGCCCGAGCTCGATTCACGAAAGTAAAACCTCGAAAAAGCGTTCGGGAGATGAGGGTGGCGCAGGGACTTAACTACAGCTATTTTGAAGGGAGCTGGGATGAGCTGCCGGATTTCGGGAAAATGGAAGCGTCCGACGAAGGAACCGTTGACAATTTTGATCTCTCGTCCGCACGGGAAAAGAACTATTTTGGCTTTCGGTTTGGCGGCTTCATCAAGATTGCGAAGCGAGGCGTCTACACCTTTTACACCGGTTCAGATGATGGGAGCCAGTTGTTTATCGGTGATGATCTGGTGGTGGATAACGACGGTCTCCACGGCATGAGTGAAGAGTCAGGAACCATCGCGCTCGACAAGGGATTGCATCCTATCAGCGTCACTTTTTTTGAGAAGACTGGCGCCAGCGATCTGAAAGTCTCTTACCGCGGGCCCGGCATAGAGAAACAGCCAATACCTCCACAGCTCCTGTTCCGCAGGAAGTAGGGCGACTTCGGTTGAACGTGACCGTTTTCCAACCGAAATGAATCGACACTCTTTTCTGAAACATTTCCTCATCACTGCTGCGGTATGCGGTTTTTCAGGAAACTTGACCTCTTGCACTGATCCTGCGAATGACCATCCCAATATAGTGTTCATCTTGGCTGATGATCTCGGTTACGGGGACATCAGTTGCTTGAACGAGGATTCGAAGATCCAAACCAAGTATATTGATCAACTGGCTGAGGAAGGTGTTTATACGGGGTTCTAACCGGGCGGTATTCCTGGAGGACGCGTCTCAAGAAAGGTGTCACCTGGAGCTATGATGAACATTTGATCAATCCGAGGAGAATGACCGTGGCCTCTATGCTGAGAGACAATGGGTACCACACAGCCGCCATCGGGAAATGGCACTTAGGTCTGGACTGGCAGAAGGGAGAAAATGGAGTCGTCGACCTGAAAGCGCCGATTGAGAACGGTCCGAACGTTTACGGCTTCGATTATTTCTACGGCATTCCCGCTTCTCTCGATATTCCACCTTACGTTTACATTGAGAACAATCGGGTGACGGCTGCTTCAATTGACACAGTAAGAAAAAATGATGGAATGGGCTTCTGGCGGAGAGGGCCTATCGGCGATGATTTCAAACATGCGGATGTTTTGCCGCACCTGACACAAAAGGCCCTCTCTTATATACGTCAACAGGCTGAAACGGACAATGTGGTTGGTCAAATCTCGCGGGCCCTGAAAGAAAATGGAATCGACGACAATACGCTCCTTATATTTACCAGCGACAACGGCTGCTCACCCATGGCCAATTTCGAGGAATTAGGGGAATTCGGTCATGATCCCAGTTATGTATTCCGCGGACATAAGGGCGATATTTTTGAAGGGGGCCACCGGATTCCGTTTGTGGCGCGCTGGCCGAGAAGGATTAAGGCATCCCAACAGTCGAAGGAAACCATCTGTCTTACCGATTTGATGGCTACCTGTGCCGCCATCGTGAACCACTCTCTCCCCGATAATTCGGCTGAGGACAGTTATAATCTGTTGCCGATATTCTTTGGTGAAAAACTTGAGAATCCCACTCGGGAGGCTACCGTACACCATTCGGAAAATGGAAATTTTTCCATCCGACAGGGAAGTTGGAAACTCAGTTTTTGTCCCGGTTCCGGCGGTTGGAGTTATCCAACGCCTGAGATGGCAAGTACGATGGATATTCTACCCATCCAGCTTTACGATTTGGAGAGTGATCCGGGAGAAACGGATAACTTGGCAGGTGAATTCCCTGAAAAAGTTGAACAGTTGGTTGCATTGATGACTGGATATATCGAAATGGGCAGAAGTACCGCAGGTGCCCCTCAGAGGAACGAGGGTGAGACACAGCTCCTCCCGGAAGGATATGGTGCCTTCATGGATGAAATGTTGGACAGATAGATGAAAAGAGAAGCAATTCTGTTTCTGGCGATCTGTGGACTTGCTTGGACTACAGCATGCGAAAAAGAGATAGCTCCCAACATTGTTCTCATTTTCACCGATGACCAAGGGTATGCCGATGTGGGCGTTTACGGCGCCGTCGGTTTTGAGACGCCCAATATAGACCGCCTCGCCCGTGAGGGGATCCGGTTCACCGATTTCCAAGTGTCTCAGGCGGTCTGCAGTGCTTCCCGGGCCGCCCTTCTGACGGGATGTTATTCGGAGCGCGTCGGCGTCCGTGGCGCCTACAACCACACTGCCCGAGTGGGGCTGAACCCCGATGAGACCACTATCGCCGAGATGCTCAAATCCATCGGCTACGCCACCGCCGTTTTCGGAAAGTGGCATCTCGGTCACCACGAGCAGTTTCTCCCGCTCAATCAGGGGTTCGATGAATACTTCGGCCTCCCCTATTCCAATGACATGTGGCCAGTGGACTACGACGGCACCCCGATGGCAGGCACGAATCACCGGAAAAGTTTCTATCCTCAATTGCCGCTCATGGAGGGGAATGAAGTGATCGAGGAGGTTCGGACACTGGCCGATCAGGATCAGTTGACACAGCGGTACACTGAGCGAGCTGTCGACTTTATTGACAGGAACAGCAACGATCCGTTTTTCCTTTACCTACCCCATTCTATGCCTCATGTACCGTTAGGCGTCTCTGAGCGATTCCGGGGCATGAGCCAGCAGGGGATGTACGGCGATGTGATAATGGAGATCGACTGGTCGGTGGGTGAGATTCTGGAGGCGCTGGAGCGGAACGGGGTGGAAGAGAACACTTTGGTCATCTTCACCAGCGACAACGGGCCGTGGCTCAACTACGGTGATCACGCCGGCTCCACGGGCCCGTTGAGAGAGGGGAAGGGGACTATGTGGGAAGGGGGATCGAGAGTGCCGTCGGTGATGCGGTGGCCTGGCCGAATCCCCGCCGGAACAGTTTCTGAAAAACTTGCCGCCACCATCGATATACTTCCCACTATCGCCGCTGTGACGGGAGCGCCGCTTCCGGACAAGTCTATCGATGGCGTCAGTTTTGAAGCGACGCTGAAAGGCGACCTCAGCGCCACGCCTCGGGAGAGTTACTATTACTACTACGGCGGCAAATTGATCGCTGTAAGAGAGGGGAAGATGAAGCTCGTGTTTCCCCACAGCTACCGTTCCTACATGGGAATGGAGCCGGGGGAGGACGGCTATCCGGCGGTACATGAGGGTGTGTTGGGGAAGTATGCGAGAGGGAAAAGCGGACTTGAACTCTACGACCTTGAAAGCGACGTCAGCGAGAAGCATGATGTCGCCGGCCGATTTCCGGAGATTGTGGAAAGGCTACGGAAGCTCGGAGACACGGCACGCTGTTCCCTTGGGGATAGACTTACAGGAGCGGAAGGGGATGACGTGAGGCCCATCGGCAGGATCGATTCTGACCGCCCCGCCTCCGATTTGTCTGTGGTACACAGAGGGGTGGGAAAGTCTGTTTCGCTGGCAACGCGTTTCAGTGATTACTACACCGCTGGCGGAGAGGAGGGCCTCGCAGATGGTCAGCGGGGAACTCTCGATCACCATGACGGCGCGTGGCAAGGGTATTCGGGCAACGACTTGGTGGCGACCATTGACCTCGGTGAATCGGCCTCTGTCAATAAGATTGGCGTCAGTTTCCTTCAGAAGCAAGCGGCGTGGATTTTCTATCCGAAGAGAGTGGTGATAGAGGTTTCGAGAGATGGCAGTAGTTACAAAACCGTCAAGGAGGTCACCATTGAGACTGCAGGGTCACTGGCCCACGAGATAAAGGAAGTAATTGCTCCAACACAGAGCGACGTTCAATTCGTCAGAATCACGGCGGAGAATGTGTCCGTCTGCCCAGAGTGGCATCCGGGCGCCGGCGGTGACGCGTGGGTTTTTGTGGATGAAATCGTGATCGAATAGCCTTATTACCGGGAAATCATTCTTGTCAGATCACAGACCAGTTATTTCTAAACAGTACTTAATCCCTTTTGTTCTAGTGGGATTCCTGTTTCCCCTCTGGGGTTTCGCCAACGATATCACCAATCCGATGGTGGCGGCGTTCAAGAACATTCTGCTGATCAGTAATTTCGAGAGTGCGCTGGTCCAGTTCGCATTTTACGGCGGCTACTGTTTGATGGCCATCCCGGCGGCGATTTTCATAAAACGGTTCGATTACAAACAGGCGATCGTAATGGGGCTGACTCTCTATTCCGTAGGCTGTTTTCTCTTTATCCCCTCCGGGAAGATGATGGCCTTTGAAGCATTCCTCTTTTCTTATTTTGTGATGACATGTGGCCTGTCGTTCCTGGAAACAAGCGCAAATCCCTATATCCTTTCTCTTGGGGATGAGGCAACCGCCACGCGGCGATTGAATTTTGCTCAAGCCTTCAATCCACTGGGCTCTCTCGCGGGGATGTTTGTGGCACGCGAATTCATTCTCGCAAAACTGAATCCCGCCACGGAAGCTGCTCGTCACGAATTATCTATAAGCAATCCGGCCACATTTACTCAAATTCAGCAGAGTGATCTAGATGTCATTATTGGACCTTACTTCATGCTGGGGATGGTGGTGCTGGCGGTGCTGGGAATTTTCTTTGTTGCAAAGCTTCCCGGTTCATCGACCGGTCGCGAAGGCAAACTGGATTTTCTTCCGACCTTGAAGCGCCTCTTTTCCAATAAACGGTACCGGGAGGGGGTTGGCGCCCAGGCATTTTACGTAGGCGCTCAAATCATGTGCTGGACCTTCATTATACACTATGGGGTGAACGAGTTGGGGCTTTCCAAAGCCGAAGCTCAGTCCTATAATATGGTTGCCATGATTATCTTTGTCAGCAGCCGTTTTGTCTGTACATACCTTCTGAAGTTCATCAATTCCGGCCAACTGCTGATGCTCCTCGCCATTGGAGGAGGCCTGTTCACATTAGGGGCTATATTTCTGTCAGGAATGGTGGGAATTTTTTCACTGGTCGCCGTCTCGGCCTGCATGTCGCTTATGTTCCCGACCATTTACGGGATTGCGTTACAGGGATTAGGTGAGGATGCGAAATTAGGCTCGGCAGGATTGATCATGGCCATCGGGGGCGGTTCACTGATGCCTCCACTCCAGGGCGCCATTATGGATATGTCCGCTTTTTCTATCGGGAGTTTTGTGCTTTCCAGCACGCGAGCCAGTTTTGGTTTGCCCGTCCTCTGTTTTCTGGTGATCGGACTTTATGGATGGAATACGATCAGGCACCACACTAATTAGAATGAGGTTAGAATGCTAAAAGGAATTTCACCCGTTGTTTCTCCCGAGCTGCTTTACACGCTCCACGTTATGGGCCACGGGGACGAGATCGTTCTGGCCGACGCCCACTTTCCCGCCGAATCACTCACTGAAAACATCATCCGAGCCGATGGCGTAAAAATTCAGGAACTGCTTGGGGGCATCCTGCCGTTATTTGAGATCGATTCCTACGTGGAGGATGCGATCATCATGATGGATGCGGTCGAAGGTGACAGTCTCGATCTATCTGTTGAAGAAGCGTATCTGATCCCCATCAAACAGTTTGCGCCCGATGCACCTCCGATCACCCGATTGGAGCGATTTGCCTTCTATGAGAGAGCCAAGCAGGCATTTGCGATCTTGATGACAGGAGAGTTAGCGAAGTACGGGAATATCATATTGAAGAAAGGTGTAACGCCTGCTTGAGTGCTAATGTGATTACCGATCTGACGGTTCAAGATATACGGGTCCCCACGTCAGATGATCTGTTGGGTTCTGACCCTTTCCACAAGAAGCCCGATTATTCCGTTGTTCTGACGACATTGGAATGCAGTGACGGAAAACGTGGGATATCGGTTGTGTTCACTGTCGGCGCGGGCAATGACTGGGTTGCCTACGGCATTCGTGAACTGAGGCCTCTCGTTAAAGATTTGAACTTGGAATCCTTCATGGAGAATCCTGGGAATCAGTATCAAACTATCTTGAATCATCATCAGTTGCGATGGCTGGGGGACGGGCTGTTTCGGATGGCCGTGGGCGGTGTGATGAATGCCATGTGGGATCTGTGGGCAAAGGAAGTCGAAAAACCGATGTGGAAACTGTTGCTGGGTCTCCCGCCGGAAACAGTGGTTGATTGTATTGACTGGCGGCATTTGGAGGATTGTTTATCTAAGGAGGAGGCGTTAGACATCCTTGAGCAGGCCCGACCACATAAGAATACACTTGAGAGTAGATTTAGAGAGACAGGCGTAAAGGCCTACTCCACTGCGGGGTGGTTGGGGTTGAGAGATGAGCAAATCCTTGAAAAAATAAGTGGGGCAGAACTTGGATTTTGATAAGGCCCGAATCAAACTTATCAGAGAGGCAATCGGTCCCGAAGAGAAATTGATGCTGGATGCCAATCAATTCTGGGGTGTGGATGAAGCTATTACATACATGACCGCTTTAGCAGATTATGACATCACGTGGATCGAGGAACCGACAGCAAGAGACGATGTCGTAGGATTTTCGAAAATTTCAGAGGCGCTCAATCCGTTGGGGATAAAAGTTGCCGCGGGGGAGCATATCCAATCTCCTGTAATGTTTAAACAGATGCTGAGCTCAAATGCGATACAGTTTGCACAGATTGATCCTTGCCGCTTGGGCGGTGTGAACGATCTGCTGGCCGTTATCCTGATGGCGGCAAAATATGAGGTGCCCGTCTGTCCCCACGGCGGTGGAATCGGATTGTGCAACATGATCCGTCACTTGGCCATTTGGGATCAAACCTCTGTTGCGGCACATTCTGAAAACCAGCTTGTGGAATATATTGATTTTCTTCAGGAAGGAGTTTTTGAGAATCCTGTGGAAGTGAGAAACGGCGCCTACGTCTTGCCGTCCAATCCGGGGTGGGGATTGGAGATGACGCCGGAATTTGTGGAGAAGCATCTCTTCCCC
>LUMD01001310.1_pt1 | contig 11797 bp, 13 predicted proteins | sample 729651 | NCBI WGS metagenome assembly LUMD01 (sample SAMN03860272, study PRJNA289734) | marine metagenome | biome: seawater column; feature: ocean; material: water; isolation source: Red Sea water column Station 34 - depth 258m | place: Saudi Arabia: Red Sea | collected 2011-10-15 | depth 258 m | reverse complement strand
GGCCGGCACCGTGGTGGAGTTGGCCGGTTATCGCGAGTGCCGCGCCGAGGTGAAATACGGTGTGGAGAAAAGCCGGATCGATCTGTCGCTGTCTGGTCACGAGTCCGCGGCCGATGCCTGGGTGGAGGTCAAGAACGTCACGCTTGCGGAGGATGGTCAGGGCTTTTTCCCGGATGCGGTAACCGAGCGTGGCCAGAAACACCTTCGTGAGCTGATGGCCCAGGTCCAGCAGGGTGATCGGGCGGTGCTGTTTTTCGTGGTCAATCACACCGGCATTCAGACCGTTCGCCCGGCGGACCACATCGACCGCAAATACGGGGAGTTACTGCGCGAAGCCTGTGATGCGGGTGTGGAAGTGGTCGCCTACCGGGCCGACCTGAGTGAGAGTGATGGCACCCCGACGGGCGTTCTGACGCTGACCGAATCGGTGCCGGTTATTCTGGAAGTCTGATCTCGATCTGGCCGTCGTGCTCTCTCAGATCCAGCTGGGTAAGCGCATCGCCCTGGCAGGGACCGACAATGCATTCGCCGTCGCCAGGCTTGAACAGGGCGCCGTGGGTGGAGCACTGGATGAACAGATTGTCGGAATCCATAAACCGGCCCGGCATCCAGTTCCGCTCAACACCGAGATGCGGGCAGATATTCAGGTAGGCGCGGGGCGTTGTGCCGTCGAGGAACAGGAAGCCGGTTAGCGGCATTCCCTCAGGCTCCCGGGCCTTTTCCCGAAGCCGAAACTCGACGAATTGGCCCGGTGTCAGCTCGGACGCAGGACACACGGGCTGCCAGGAATGCGGGTTGTTGCTCATTTCGGCAATATGGCGTAGCGCATGCGGGTCCCGTGGTTCAGGGACATGACGATCTCATCGGCGTGCAGGCGGTGTGGGAAGTAGCAGCCTGAAATCTTCGCGCTGGCGATGCTTGAGCCTTCCATTCTGGACTTCGAAAAGTCCACGCCTCTCAGGTCGGCACCGCGGAAGTAGGCATGGCGGAAATCCAGCCCCTTGGCGTCCATCCCTCTCAGATCCAGGCCCCGGAAATCGCCATGGGCGAAACTGGGGAGCTCTGTGAGCTTTGCCTTCTCGGCATTGAACGCCTGCATATCCTCGCTCCGAAGAATATCGTAGAGCGGGTGGCTGATCTGATGTACTTCGTGTTCGCTTTTATCGTCCATATCTAACCTCGCGCTCGCCAGTGGGAGTCAGATGTTGTTCTTACCCGGCCTTGCCGCCGGGGATACCCAAGTGTTGACGGATACGGTCGGCCACGGCTTCGGCCACATGCTCCTGATCGGTGTGCAGGTGAATGGTGTGGGTCTTCTCTTCGGCCGTTAACGGTTCAAACCAGGTTTGCTGGGCGTCCAGAAGCTCCTCGGTGGCCTCGGAGGCATCGCCCTTGCGATTGCGGATCCATTCCCGGCGCAGATCTTCGGGCGCCTCGCAATGGATCAGGGCAAAGGGCACGCCCTGGGCTTCGGCGACGGATGCTAGCAGGGACCGCTCCTTTTCTTTCAGGCTGGCGGCGTCCACGATCACCGGGAACCCGGCCGCCAGAACGCCAGAACCTGACCGGCCAGCTCGGCCAGTCGCTGATAGGTTTTCTCGGTCGCTTCCTCGGTGTACAGGTTGCCACCGGTCGGTGAACGTGAGCTCTCCAGCGGAGCCAGTCCATGCAGTCGCTTGCGCTCGACATCGGAACGCAGGCGTATCAGCCCCAGCTCGTTGGCCATGGCGGCGCTGACGCACGTCTTGCCGCTGGCAGAAAGGCCAGTGGTAGCCAGCAAGTAGTGGTTAGGAATGGAGCCGTAATCCTCGGCAAGTTGTGCATAGCCGCGATAGCGCTGCATAAGGTCGGCTTTTTCGGTGTCTGTGATGCCGGGATTGCCCATGGTGAACAGCGCAATCTTGGCGCGGACCATAGCGCGATAGGCCTTGTAGAGTGGCAGCAATGGCAGCGCTTCGAAGTCGTCCCGATATTCCAGATAAGTATTGAGCACCTGATTGGCCAGAGCGCTTTCCCCGCGAGACTCCAGATCCATTAATAGGAAAGCGAGGTCGTTGATAACATCAATCCAGCGAAACGGCTCGTTGAATTCGATGCAGTCGAATACGGTGACCTCGCCGTCGAAGCGGGTGATATTTGCCAGATGGAGATCGCCGTGGCATTCCCGGACCATGCCGTTGGCCCGGCGGTGGGCAATCAGCTCCCGGTGCCGCTCGAAGGTGGATTCGGTCCAGGCTTGAAGGTTGTCCAGCTGCATGAGCAGATCCGGATCATCAATCAGCGGACGGATCTGTTCGAAATTCTCCTGCATGGCTGCGAACACAGCCTCTGGTGTTCCCAGCGGCTTGTCATCCGGCACGGGCGGCAACTGCTCGTGGAAGCCGGCGACCTGGCGGGCAAGGTCGGTCAACAAGTCCGAGGGCAGTTGACCCTGCTCCTGCAGGCGATCGAAAAGCTGGTCCTGGCCAAACTGGCGCATCTTGATAGCGTATTCGAAAGCCTCGCCTTCGCCGCCGAGGATCGGGGCGTCCGGTGTTCCGGTAATGGGTACCACTTCCAGATACAACTTCTCTGCCAGCCGTCGGTTGAGTCTCAGCTCCTCTTCGCAGAAATGCTTCCGGCGATCTAGGGTAGAGAAGTTGAGAAAGCCGAAATCCATGGGCTTCTTGATCTTGTAGGCGAAATCACCGGTCAGGATTACCTGTGAGATGTGAGTTTCGATAACCTGAAAGCCATCCACTGGATGGTCGTACAGGTCCGGATTCTGCATCGACAGAATCAGATTGCCTGGGGATGTCTCACTCACCGTGTTCTCCTCGCGTTCCCTGAACCCATTGATTTTTCTTGCCCTATCATAACGGGCAGATTACAGAAATAACACATGGATGGCCTGCCTTCCTCACCGCTCCCTTCGTTATAATCGCGCCATGAAAAAATCCAAAGCATCTTCCAGCCCCAAGCGAAAGCCCTCCAGGCGTTCTTCGAACAACGGCCGTCGGCGGTGGTTTTGGCGTTTCATGTTCCGGTTATGTGCCATTGGTCTCGTTTTATTGGCCGGCTGGATGGTGTATCTGGATGCCGTTGTAACGTCACGTTTTGAGGGGCGGCGCTTTGAAGTACCTTCCCGCGTCTATGCCCGCCCGCTTGAGCTTTTCGATGGGGCCAGTGTCAGTGCCAGCGCGCTCGAGCGAGAACTGAGCCTCTCTGGTTTCCGGAAAGGGGGCGGCGAGAAAGCGGGTAGTTACCAGCGCAGTGGCAATCGCTTCGTCATCAGTACCCGGGGCTTCTCGTTCCCGGACGGTGATGAGCCCCGGCGCCGGATCTCTTTGTCGGTTTCGGGCGATCGGGTTCAGGGTTTTTCGGTCATTCAGGGTGAAAGCGCCCCGATCGTCCGGCTGGAGCCAGCGCAGATTGGCGGTATTTATCCAGCCCACAAGGAAGATCGGGTATTGGTTCAGCTCGACGAGGTGCCGGCGCTGCTCCCAACCACACTGATGGCGGTGGAAGATCGCAATTTCTACGACCATTTCGGTATTGCGCCTCTCTCCATCGGTCGGGCCATGCTGGCCAACATCCAGGCCGGGCGCATCGTCCAGGGTGGCAGCACGCTGACCCAGCAATTGGTGAAGAACTTCTTCCTGACTCGCGAGCAGACACTGGTGAGAAAGGCCAATGAAGCCCTGATGTCGGTATTGCTGGAGTTGCACTATGAAAAAGACGACATCCTGGAAACCTATCTGAACGAGGTCTACCTCGGGCAGGCCGGTACTCGCAGCATTCATGGTTTCGGCCTGGCCAGCCAGTTCTATTTTGGCGAATCCCTGAAAGATCTGGATGTGCACCAGATCGCTTTGCTGGTGGGCATGGTCAAAGGCCCCAGTTATTACAATCCGCGCCGTCATCCCGAGCGTGCAACCGAGCGACGGAATCTGGTTATTTCTGAAATGGAAGAGGCGGGCCTGATTGAACCGGGCCGAGCGGCGAGGGCCCGCGGCCTGCCCCTTGGGGTCAGTGAGCGCCCATCCTACTCAGAAAACCGCTACCCCGCGTACATTGACCTGGTGCGGCGGCACCTGGCGCGCGACTACAAGGAAGAGGATCTGCGCAGTGAAGGACTGCGAATCTTCACCACTCTGAACCCCGCTATCCAGTACGCGGCAGAGTACGCGGTAACAGAGACCCTCCCGAGACTGGGCGGCGGCCAGAGTTCTGAAGCCCTGGAGGCGACACTTGTGGTCACCGCGAAGGATTCCGGCGAGGTGCTGGCCCTTGTCGGTGGGAGGGATCCGCAATTCGCCGGATTCAACCGGGCGCTGGATGCCAATCGCCCCATCGGATCTCTGATCAAGCCGTTTATCTATCTGTCTGCCTTGCAGGAACCGGAAAGATACACCCTGAGTACACCTGTGCTGGACAAGAGCTTCACTCTGGAGTTCGACGACGGCAAACGTTGGCAACCCAAGAACTACGATGGCGAGGAGCGGGGTGAAGTGCCTTTGCATAAGGCTCTGTCTCGTTCCTACAACCTGCCGGCCGTTCGCGTGGGGCTGGATATCGGCGTGGACGTAGTGCGGGAGACTCTGACCGCCTTTGGCGTCGATACACCCATTTCCCGTTACCCGTCCATGCTCCTGGGGTCGGTGTCCATGAGCCCGGTGACGGTCGCCCAGATATACCAGGGACTGGCGACCTCGGGCTTCAATACCCCGCTGCGCACGATACGGGAAGTAACGGATGCCGGCGGTGAGGCCTTGTCCCGCTACAGTCTTGAGGTTGAACAGGTGGCTGATCCCGCCGCGGTGCACCTGGTGCAATACGCCATGCAGGAAACCATGCAGGAGGGCACGGGACGCTCGGCTTACTACACCGTTCCCCAGGAACTCACCCTCGCCGGCAAAACAGGAACCACTGACGATGGCCGGGATTCCTGGTTTGCCGGTTTCAGTGGCGATCTGCTTGCGGTCGCCTGGGTTGGGCGCGATGATAATGGCCCCACATCGCTGACCGGGGCCAGTGGCGCCCTGCCGGTGTGGTCGAGGTTTATGGCTCAGGTTCCCCAGCATGGTTTTTCGCCCGTGGTGCCAGACGGTGTCAACTATCACTGGGTGAATTCAGAGCGGCAGGCACTGACGGACGAATACTGTGACAATGCACGACTGTTGCCTTACATTGCCGGCAGTGAACCCACGCAAACAATTTCCTGCTCCGGAAATCTGGAACGTCGGATCCGGGGCTGGTTTGAAGGACTGTTTCAATGATTGACCGATTTTCATTCAGGGCCGCCCTGATGACCGCATTGCTGTCACTGGCCGGCTGTGCCTCCGGGCCGGGCGGTGGAATCTATGTGCCCGTCGGTGGTGAGCCGGCCAAGGCGCCCGAGCCACCAAGAACCAGTACGGACATCGAGGAGAGCGAACCCCCGGTCTGGCGCAAAAGTGAACAGCCGGAGGCGGCGCAGGAACCCGGTGAGCCTTCCCGCTCCAGTTCCCCAAGCTATCGTGAAACCGGTGATGGCCTCTCGCCGGCCGCGCTGAGCCTGGTGCGTGAAGCCGAGCAGCTGCTGGCCCAGGGTGACGTATCCGGCGCCATCGCCCGTTTGGAGCGTGCACAACGTATTGCGCCCCGATCGGCCGAGGTGTATTTCAAGCTGTCGGAAGCCTATGTTGCTGGCAATCAGCTGGGCTCTGCCGAACAGTTCACGCTGAAAGGGCTGTCGCTGGCGGGCAGTGATATCCGGCTGCAGCGAGCGGGATGGTTGCTGCTGGCGGATATCCGCCGGGCTCGCGGGAATGTAGCGGGTGCGGATCAGGCGGAGGCGAGGGCCTGCCGGTGCAGAGGCTTATTCGACGAGCGGAATCAACTCGGCCTCAGTTGTCTGGTCGGCAACAACCTCAAGGCTCTGGGTACCTTCGAACTCAATGTCGTCATCCTCCTCGTTGTTATCTTCCTGGCAGCTGTAACTGATGGTGTAATTACCCTCTGGCAGGAATGCTGCGGTGTAGCTGTAGAGGCTTGATTCAACGTCGAGCTCAACTGGCACAATCATGAGAGGGTTGCCTTCCTCGTTGTTTACGTTCAGATCCGAGGTTTCTGCATTCTCACCAGAGAAGACGTAAACAGCGCCGTCGTACTGACAGTCAGCCAGAGTCTCATCCGCCATACGAGTGGAAGTGATTTGGGCGACATCCACCTGACCAGTGATAGAGTCAACCTCAAGGTTGTTGACCAGTCTCAAGGACGGTTTCAGCATATAGTTGGCCAGGGCGTTACCCTGCGGGTTGACGATGGACTTGCGCACGTCAAAGTCGATGGTGAAGTTAGTAGTTGTGTCTGCGGCTACCAGGAAATCGCCCTTCAGCTTGAGGCCACTTTGCTCACCGGACGGTACGGCCAGTGAGTATTCGCTGTCGGCTGTGGATTCGAGCTTCACGAAGGAGTTGTCCGTATCAATGATCAGGCGCAACTCTGTGTAGGTACCGGCAGGAACCTCTTCATCTGTAATCAGTGGTTCACTCAGTCCACCCTGCTCAGGTCCATGGCCGGGGCGTCGGTAATACCGAACGAAACGGTACCAGTGCCTGAAGACGCAGAGCTATCGCTACCACTGCCACCGCAGGCTGCAATGCCAGCAGCAAGGGTCGGAATGGCAAGAAGTTGAATCGAACGTTTCATATAAACCTCCAAGGTTTATTTGCTGGAATCATAGCGAAGCAACATCGCTACCTGACTCCATCCTCACGCTGCTGTGGAGGGCAGAGTTCCGGAAATTTTGTTAACGTTCCCTAATGTCCGGGCAACCGTTGAATCGTCAGATCGGGAACGCGGCCAATGCATCGGCCCGGCAACTTGATATAGACTGCGCCGCTAGCATGAACCCACGCAGGTAAACAACGGCTTTGGCAATCTTTCCTTTCAAGCCCTCGAAGTCCCGGCGTTTTGACGCCCTGGTGCGGCCCCATCTGGATGCGATGTACCGGTTTGCCTACCGGTTGGCCGGCCAAAAACAGGATGCAGAGGATCTGGTTCAGGATGTCGTGGTCAAGCTATACCCAAAGCTTGATGAGCTGGAAAGCGTTGATCAGCTGCGGCCCTGGCTGAACCGGGTGGTATACAGGCAGTTTATTGACCAGGTTCGGCGCAAGAACCGTCAGGGTGATCGCCCGTTGACGGAGCTGATCGGCTCTGAGGGCCAGGCTGACTGGCTGGACAGCCTCGAATCAGACAAAGTTGGCCCGGATCTGCAATTGGATCAGTCTCGCCTGGGACCGGCGTTGGATCGCGTGATGATGACCCTGACGCCCGATCAGCGAACCCTTTTGTTACTTCATGATGTGGACGGTTGGCGCCAGGAGGACATCGCGGAGGTGCTCGATATTCCACTGGGCACCGTGAAATCGCGGTTACACAGGTGTCGGGCGGCCCTGCGAAAGAAATTGCAGCGGGAGCTGGAACCAATTGAGCCGGCTGGACGTGTGGGGGAATGAGGTGAAGACAATGTCCTGCAACGAAATCCGGGTGGATCTACCTGCCTACATCAACAACCGACTTTCTGCCTCCGCCCATGACCGGGTGGAAGAGCACATTGCTGCCTGCCCGGCGTGCCGCGAGTCGCTTGCCTCAGAGCGTGCTTTGAAACGCGCGTTGCAGGAGCAGTTCAGTGTCCCTGCGCCTTCTCCAGATTTTCACAACCGGGTTCTGTCGTCTGCCCGAGGCGCAGACAAGCCGAAGTCAGGGTGGAGTCACGGGGCACTGGGTGGTGCCATCGCCGCGGCCCTGGCGCTGGGTATTGGCCTGGGTTTTATTTTTCAGCCCGCTAGAGTGACCGAAAACGCTGAGCCTGTTGTCGCATTGTCGGAAAATGCCGCTGGAAACCCGGCATCCGGCATTGCCAAGCCTGTTGAGAAAACTATGCGCCTTGCCTTCCGTTCCGGTGAGGCCCTGGAAAACGTCACGCTCACCCTGGAGCTACCACCGAATGTGGAACTGGCCTCCTGGCCAGGGCATCGCGAGCTTAGCTGGAAGGTAAGCCTGAATGCCGGGGAGAACGTCTTGTCGCTGCCTCTGAAGCTCCTCTTTCCCGGTGCCGGTGAGCTGGTGGCCCGACTCGATACCGGAGATCGCCAGAAAACTTTTCGGGCCCCGATTCCTGAATACCCACAACGCCCGGTCGAGGATCCCGAATCATGACAGGTGACAGGTTTGCAGCGAGCGTAAAGCTGGTCGGGTTGCTGGTGTTCGGGGTTTGGGTGCCAGCGTCAACACTGGCTAATGATGATCTGGATGTTACCATGCGCATGGTGACTGACGACGCAGAGCTCACCGATTCCGTGGTGCGGGAAATCGAGTTACCCCGCGCTATCGAAAGACCCGAAAATCCAGGCAAATCTGGCTCCCGGGGTCTGGATGCGGCGAGTGAAGCCCGAGAAAGGGGGCGAGAGTTCGGTGAGTCCATGTCCGAAAAGGCCAGGCAATCCCGAGAACTGATCAAGGGTAAGCCAGAGCGCCCGGAGCGCCCAGAACTGCCGGATGCACCAGGACTGGATCGCTGAAGCCGGGTACGTAACCGGGCCGCCCCTGCGTGGATTAACCCGGAGAGACCTGTTTGCTGGTATTTTGGCGCGCCCTGTTCCTGATTGTATCGTTGCTGGCCACGTCCCTTATTCAGGCGGCTGATTCGGAAGCCGGCATGGAGGATTTCCGTGCTGGCGTTGAAGCCTATGAAGCAGGCGAGCTGAACGCTGCGAAACGTCGCTTCCAGAGCGCTGCTGATGCTGGCCTGGCATCCCCCTCTCTTCTCTACAACCTTGGCGTTGTCTCGTATCAGCTGGGTGATTATGTCGCCGCTGAATCTGCTTTTCGTGCATTGCTGGACGGCGCGAACGGCGCCCTGGCGCGCTATAACCTTGGTCTGGTTGCGCTTGCACGCGGGGCGCCGGTTGAAGCGCGGCAATGGTTCGAGCAGGCCTCCGCTGAGAGCGCTCCGGACAAAATCCGGACCTTGGCCCGGGCTCAGCTGGATAAGTTCGATGGCGATGTTCCGCCATCGGACAGCCAGCCCTCCATTCGTGGCTATCTGGGTATCTCTGGCGGTTACGATTCCAACATTGCTGGCCTGCCCGAGGATACGGCGTCCAGTGAGGGTGGGGGCTTCCTTGAAGCACTGGCTGCGGGAACATACGAGCGACCAGTCGACACCCGCTCAAGAATCACACTCGATGTGGCCGCCTATTCCCGCGAACACCCGTCCGATGAGGAATACGATACCCAGGTCTTGCAGGGAGGCTTGGGCTGGTCTCAGAGCCTGGCTGCCGGTGAGCGAGGAGCGCTGGTATCGTTGGCGAAATCCTGGTTTGACAGCGAATCTCTTGAGACCCGATACGGCATCGAAGGCTTTCAGCGTTGGTGGGAGTGTCCGCTACCACTAGCCCCTGACCAGTGTGGAATATTCCTGGCAGCGGCTACTGTGAATGGTGGTTCCGGCTTCGAGGCCTATGACGGCCAGTGGTATCGTGCACGCCTTCATGCGCTCAAGTACCTCGGATCCTGGCGACTCGACGGCGAATACTCACTGGAAATCAATGACCGGCGGGATCTGCAAACAACCAATGAGTTTATCAGTGTCTCACCTACCCACCACACACTGGAGTTTGCCGGTCGCTACCAGTGGCGGCCAGATATCGTATTCGGAGCAACAGGCTCTGTTCGCCACAGTCGATACCGGGACGCCCATCAGTTGGTGTCCGGGGAAGGCGAGAGCGGGCGCAGAACAGATAACCGTCTGGAGATCGGATTGCTGGCGGAGAAGTCTCTGGACAGCCTTTGGCTTGTCAGGGGGGAGTGGTTGGTTCGGGATAACAGAAGCAGTCTTTCGCAATATGACTATCAGCGCCAGACGCTGATGTTTACCCTGGAAGGGGCCTTCTAGCTCTGCAAGGCAAAGCCAGAAGACCGGCTACCCGTTACAGTCCTGCGTTTCTCAGGCGGTTAGCGTGTTGCTTGAAAACCGCTTTTGGATCAGTTTCGAAGAGGCTATGCAGGCCCAACGCCTGATTCACTTCATCCAGATGGTTCATGAAGTAATTATCCCGGATAACCTTGCCAAACCGGCTGCTGCAGCGGCCCACCAGGCCGTCATTCTGGCTGAATCCGAAAGCGAGGCTGGTGGTGCCCAGAAGCGCGTCGGAGGGATCCAGTACGTTGGTCAGAACACCGGTGCCACCCCAGGAATAGAAGCGGACACCATTTGCCGAGTAGGCGCCTTCACCGCAAGAGGTGGTTGGAACCCCGGCAGGGGCAAAGCTGTTGAATTCGGCGCTGCCCTGGGTGGTGAGGGATTCCAGGCTTGACCGCAGGTCCTGGTTATAACCGCCACCGGACAGCAGGTCGATCAGCCCACCCAGCGCATTACCCAGACTGGCTGCGAGGCTTTCGGCCGGGGAACTGTAGATAAGGTCGGCGACCGGCGACCCTTTATGGGGCGAGCCAACGGACGTCACCGAGGCGACCAGATCCGGCCGCACCCTGGCAATGTAACGGGCCGTGGGGCCACCGTGGCTGTGGCCAATCAGATTGACCTTGCCGTGCACTGCGGCAATGGCCTGCACCTGAGGCAGCAGGGCTTCACCGCGAGCGATGGTGCTGTCCAGGGCCGGTACCTGGGTGGTGTAGACATCGGCGCCGTATTTACGAAGATCTTCTGCAACACCGTACCAGTAATCCACGCCGGCAATGGAGTCAAAGCCGAACATTCCGTGCACCAGTACAACGGGGTAACGGGTATCTGTGTAGTTTGAAGGAGTAGAGTCCCACCACCAGGCGGCAGAGGGGGCAGACCAGGCCACGGTGAGGGCCAGGGCCAGTGCTTGGATCCAGAGTTTCATTGTCGTTCCTACAGTTTGATGTTGTGTTTGTTATTCAAACTGCGGCTCAACCTAACGGGTTGCTCCAGAGACTGTCTTCTCGTACTGCATCTGCAAGGTGGCAGATCGAGTGCTTCCGTGCGCTGACTAGGTTCTTGTCATTGTTAGATTGGTGCCGTCAGAGCATCTCGGTAGAGATTAGATCAACATTTGATCAGTAGGGCTGGGAAGTCAACGGCGCAAGAGGCCAGGTAGGTGTGTTCGCTGTGGAAGTGTGATGCCTGTCACGTGGATGGCCCCGCAGGACATGTTGCGCCTGCGGGAACATCCGTCAGATGAGCAGAAAGATCAGAGCGTGGCCATGACCTTTTTTGCCGCTGCGATGGTGTCGGTGATGTCCTGCTCTGACAGCGCGGCCGTGGTGAAGCCGGCCTCAAACGCCGAGGGTGCGAGGTACACACCTTCCTTCAGCATGCCCTGGAAGAACTTCTTGAAGCGCTCGACATCACAGGCCATTACCTGGTCAAAGCGGGTGACAGAACTTTCCTCTGTGAAGAAGAACCCGAACATCGCGCCGGCACTCTGTACGGTCAGCGGTATGCCGGAGGCATCGGCGGCTTCTTTCAGGCCATCGCGAACGGCATTGGTTTTCTCGGTCAGCCGGTCATGGAAGCCGGGTTCGGAGATCGCATTCAGCGTGGTCAGGCCGGCACACATGGCCAGGGGATTGCCGCTCAGGGTACCTGCCTGATAGACCGGGCCGAGTGGCGAGATGTGCTCCATGATTTCCCGCTTTCCGCCAAAGGCGCCAACCGGAAGGCCGCCACCGATCACCTTGCCAAGTGCTGTGAGGTCCGGGGTAACGCCGTAGAGCCCCTGGGCACCACCGAGGGAAACCCGGAACCCGGTCATTACCTCGTCGAAGATCAATACAGTGC
>LUMD01000524.1_pt1 | contig 11822 bp, 11 predicted proteins | sample 729651 | NCBI WGS metagenome assembly LUMD01 (sample SAMN03860272, study PRJNA289734) | marine metagenome | biome: seawater column; feature: ocean; material: water; isolation source: Red Sea water column Station 34 - depth 258m | place: Saudi Arabia: Red Sea | collected 2011-10-15 | depth 258 m | reverse complement strand
AGATGTGTATAAGAGACAGCAGTACAGACAATGCAGGTGCTATCAGCCACAAGGGACTGTGGTTGATGCCTTTAACCAAAACCTCGGTCATTGCGCCCAGTGGCCAGCCACCGCCAGGCAGGCACTGATCCAATTCATCAAATCCCGTTGGCACTACGGTACGGGTTGTGATCGTGGATCGGTTCCCTCGCCAGATATCCCGCCGATTCAGACAGGACTCAAGACTCACAGCAGATTGCCATTACGGATTACCCCAACACCTATACCCTCAATAGTAAAGGTGTGTTTTCTCAAATCTACCCGAATCGGTTCAAAGTCAGGATTATGCGGTAATAGGGTGACTACATTGCCACGCTGACGGAACCGCTTTACAGTGACTTCGTCCTCTAGTCGTGCCACTACGATCTGGCCGTTTTCGGCTTCCCTGCTACGGTGTACTGCCAGCAGATCATGGTTGAGAATGCCGGCATCGCGCATGCTCATGCCCCGTACTCGAAGCAGGTAATGCGCTTTGGGCTGGAAAAGTCGATTAGGCAGGGTGTAATGATCTTCAATATGTTCACTGGCAAGGATAGGGCTGCCGGCTGCCACTTCACCGATCACTGGTATTCCTGTAGGTACCAACAGTCGAATACCCCGCGAGGTTCCGGTGCGCAGTTCGATTGCCCCCTTGCGTGCCAGTGCCCGCAGGTGTTCCTCGGCCGCGTTGGCCGAACGGAAACCGAGCTGTTTTGCGATCTCTGCGCGGGTTGGCGGCATACCGGTGTGCTGAGAAAATGTCTGGATGCATTCCAGTACCTGCAGTTGTCGAGTTGTCAATGTTTGCACCATGGGGTTTGTTACCGGTTTGAGGGTCGGTACCGCATATGTGAATACTGTAATTATATACAGTTATCGGATGACTCTGTCCAGTCCGCCTGGGTTATGTTAGATGCCCATAATCAGGGAGATGTGCAGAACCCGGGAACCGTACGGACAGCACAACGCAGCAAGGAGACATGGTTTCAGGATCTCAAGGTGGCCCAGGATGATCTATCAGGGTACCTTCTCCGACAGGGCATCTTCATAGGGACGCATATCGATTTTGCCGGGATAACGTGCTTTTACAGCTTCTATAGTGTCAGGATTCCAATAGGGATGGCCGGGTGCTGGGAATCCCAGTACACACCGTTGGGGAATGCTGGCTCGAGTCAGGATCGCTTCACCGCGCCCATATAACGCACGTGCCAGACCACTGCTCCACGGGGTGCAATACTCCGATTGTGCTTTACGAAACGACAGACTGTGGATATGTCGTGTGACTTCCCGTTCGGTCGTCAGTGGTGTTCCCCGGTGCCATAGATCATGGCGGTAAATCAGGGCAGTTCCCAGCGAGTAACCTACTGCGACTTCCCGCTCGTATAACCGCTTACGAAATTCATAGAGTTCAGGATCTTTGTTGCGCAGGAAACGTTCTGCAGTTGTGCGGTCATTGATAAACTTATGAAGACCCGCTCCCGGCATATTTGCGTAGGGCCATTGGTAAGCCCAGTCGCCATGGCCTTGCCGGGGCACGATATGGGTGGGTCCGCCACATGTCTTAACGTCACTGTAATACAGAATCAGTTCAACTGATTCAGGTGCCTCCCAGTGCGGAGGATGTGTGAGGTACATGTTAGGGTAGTCCATGTGCATTCGCTGATCAGAATTACTCAGGGCGGGCCAGCCATCAGCCGGCGGGCCTCCCACTGTACTGGTCTTGGCCCAGCACTCCGATTCCTGTAGTCGAATACCACTTTCATCCGTATTCAGCAGTTGTGTTATTAGCCGTAGGAGGCGTGGGTGCAGGGTAATCTCATTGAGAGATTCAAGGTCTGACGGAAATTCCTTGCCCTGTCCCATACCAGGCTCTAGTCCTGTAGCGGTCAGATCTGTCACCGCCTGACGTATCAGTTCGTTTGGCCAGACACCATCGACCAGGCAAAAGCCCTGGTGATGCCAGTTCTTGATCTGGGTCGTACTCAAGGTATTGTCCTGGGGATCGCCAGTCAGTGCCGGTGAAGGATAGATCGTGGGTGCCTGACGTGGGGGTAAAGCAGGTGCCCGGAAGGGTTCGAGCTCGGAAAGGTGTTGAGACAGGCTTTTCACATGTGTTGAGAGCGTAACAGCTTCAGCGAGAAATCAAGTCAACACGAACGGCGGTGTGGCTCACAAGAAAGTTTGCTCCAGCGGTTCAGGTTACTGATCGGATAGTCGAATGTCTACCCTTTTGATGTATGGTGTTTTTGGCAGGTCGATTTACAGGCAATGTCCTGACCCCTAGGTTGCTCCGTATGTCATAAAATCCAAAAAACTAATGCGGAGTCTAAAATGGATCTTGAAATCCGTGGTCGGTCGGCAGTGATTACCGGTGCATCCAAGGGTATTGGAAGGACTGTTGCGGAGCGACTTGCAGCAGAAGGTGTCAATGTTCACTTGGTTGCTAGAACTGTGGAAACGCTCGAAACAGCCGTCTCTGAACTAAAGGACAGGTACGGGGTGGATGCAGGGTACTCGGCGCTGGATTTATCAGTCAGCAGCAATGTTGATCGCTTGTTTGCGGACTATTCCGGTACCATGGACATTCTGGTAAACAACGCCGGGGCTATACCTGGTGGCAGTATTGACCGGGTCGATGAGCCGACATGGCGGCAGGCATGGGATCTTAAAGTCTTTGGCTATATCAATATATGCCGCCTGGCCTATGCTCGTATGCGAGACGCTGGCCATGGTGTGATTATCAATGTCATTGGTGCAGCAGGCGAAAGGCCGAGTCCCGGATATATTGCAGGTGCAGGCGGCAACGCATCTTTGATGGCGATTACACGCGGTCTTGGTGGCCACAGCTTAAGCGACGGAATACGGGTTGTGGCAATCAATCCAGGCCTTATCCGAACCGAGCGGCTGGTGACCATTCTTAAAGCACAGGCCGAAGAGAGCTTGGGTGATGAAAATCGCTGGGAGGAATTGATCGATCCCGTTTTTGTGCCTGGCGAACCACAACACATTGCAGATCTTACTGCATTTCTGGCGTCGGACCTGTCCGGCAATACCACAGGCACTGTGTTTACGGTTGATGGCGGAAGCAGCGTGCGATGATTCCGTTACCTGCTCACTGCATTGGCACCTCGTGGGTTAGGGTAACTATGCGGCCTGTGGAGATTTATTCTGGCTTTATGATGAGAACGGGGTAAATACCCTTACGTCTGGTTAACCGGGATGTCGATGCTTGTGCTGTCTACAGGCAATAGGAGGAAAATTATGAGCCTTAGCTCTTTGGATCACTGTTCAATTCAGACAGTCAAACTGAAGGAGACCCGGGACTTCTACGTCAATATTCTCGGAATGGTAGACGGGGATAGGCCGGATTTCCCGTTTCCCGGTGCGTGGTTGTATGTGGATGGGGTCGCTGTGGTGCACAAATATGGACCTATTCCAGGTGTTTATTGAGGATCCTAATGGAATCACGATCGAACTCAACTATTGGGGTGATGCGCAGGCGGCTTCATAAATTGTCGCAGTTCGTATAGCCATGTAGGAAGTAACTGCGACCGTATTCGTGCTACCAAGCCGTGAGCACGTGTTTAAGCAGGCAGTCGTCGTTTAAATCTGGCAGAGCAGGTAGCGTTAGTTGAAGATGTCCGCACGATGCATCCGAATCTGGTTAAAGATCTTTGAGGTGCCGGGCTTTGGGACAGTGTGCTGGCTGAATTACCAGAGAATGGACTGCCTGGTGTCGGATTGTTTGACGATGCTTACTGCGGAATGTTCGCCGAAAGAGTGAGTTATGGTCTTGGTTTTGCTGTTTAGATGAGATTCAACATGGATGAAGAAGGCCTTTATAGTCAGTTGCAAAAGGTTTTGAAGAAAGTGGGTATTCAGTCACGGCGTGAGATCGAACAGGCTGCACGCCCGGCTATTAGCACAGGTACGCTCGGTGCAACAGAAACACTGACAGCTCGCGTGGTGTTACAGGTTCCGGCAACAGGCATCGATGTCGCTATAGAAGACGCGATTAAGTTAAGCTGAGTAGTTCAGGACTAGGGCTGATTTCACAGGTATAGCTTATGAGCGAATTCAGGCCGCCTTTGATTGAAATACGCGATGCCACGGTATTTCGAGGTGTCACAAAAGTATTTGACCACCTCGATCTGGTTCTGGAGCAGGGGCTTAGTACCGCAATTCTGGGACCTAATGGTGCCGGTAAGACCACACTGCTGAAGTTGCTTACCCGGGAACTCTATCCTGTTCAGCGGGACGGTGCGTACGTGCGCATTTTGGGGCAGGCACGAGGTGATATCTGGTCCCTGCGCACACAGTTGGGCATTATTTCGAGTGACCTCCAATACGAGTATGCCGGTCGGGCAAGCGGGCTTGAGGTGGTACTGTCGGGTTTTTACGCCAGTGTTGGTGTGTGGGGCCACCAGGAATATGATGCGAGCCAACAGGAGTTGGCCCAGGTGACACTGCATGAATTGGGAATTGAGGATCTGGCAGAGCGACGTTATGAGACTTTGTCGACTGGTCAACAAAGACGATTGCTACTGGGACGTGCCTTGATCAATCAACCGGATAGTCTTTTACTTGATGAGCCGACCAGTGGTCTGGACCTTACGGCCACGTTTAGTTATCTCAAAACATTGCGTCGGCTGATGTTAACTGGACGAACTGTGGTGCTGGTAACCCACCATATTCACGAAATTCCACCGGAGATCGAGCGTGTCGTTCTGTTAAAGACAGGTAAGATTACTGCTGATGGTCACAAGCACTCGGTATTATCCAGTCAGTCGCTGAGTTCGTTGTTCGGCGAGCCAATCAATCTGATCGAATCGGACGGCTGGTATCAAGCGACACCTGCTTGAAGGGTTCAGACTGCTGTTTTCTTCCTTGCGCTTGATAGGCGTTCTGGTTTGTCATCGTACTCCACCGTATTTTCACCATTGTAGACGAGGAAGTGGCGGCCCTTGGCGCGTGCAATCAGTGTTACACCGAGATCCTGAGCAAGCTCTATACCCATGTAGGTGATTCCGGAACGGGACACCAGAACGGGAATGCCCATGTGAGCAGCTTTCATCACAATCTCAGATGTGAGCCGGCCGGTGGTGTAGAACAGCTTGTCATTTCCGTCAACGCCTTCCAGCCACATTTCTCCAGCAATAGTATCGGTGGCATTGTGTCGACCGACGTCTTCAACAAAATAGAGGATCTGTGCACCGTTACATAATGCGCAACCATGTACTGCGCCAGCGGCACGATAAACTTCGTTATAACTACTGATTGTCTTTAGTAGTGCATAAATAGTCGACTGAAGTATCTCAACACGAGGCAGGCGAGTGTCGTAGAGTTTGTCGAGTGTGCAGCTGAATACAGTACCCTGGCCACAGCCACTGGTAACAATACGGCTGGAGAGTTTTGCTTGTAAGTTAGTGATTCCTTCACCGTGGGTTGTGATGACATCAGCGGTCTCTCGCTCCCAGTCGACTTTAATTTGTGCGATCTCTTCGATGTGGTCGATAAGTCGCTGGTTGCGTAGATATCCCAGTGTGAGCTTCTCCGGGTGGGTGCCCAGCGTCATTAAAGTCACGACTTCACGTCCATCAACTTTGATGGTCAGCGGAAACTCCCCAGCTATTTGCAGATCGCGTGGGTCGCCGTACTCGTCCCGCGCTTCGACAGGATGGGTTGCTGGTAGCCCTTCATTCGACATAATAGGTCGATGGACTGTCGGTGGCTGTTCAAGATCTGTCTGCGATTGCTTCATGTCTTTGTGCCACGATTGAGTGACCTTGTTTTGATCGGTATAGTGATCGTCTATGTTACATCCTGCAACCGTCAAAACCCCGAAATCAACACGGTTTTGAATGCCCGTTATTGTGGAGCGAAAGTCGCTGCATGACAAACTGTGGTTCGCATGCATGCGGTAGTGGTGGGATCATTGGCGGAGACCAGAATGCTGACGAGGTCGGACAACACTGATTGGTGAATAGGAAGGTGTCACGCAATATCTTTAGGATAGATTTGAAATCGAGTTGTATATAGATGATCTAGAGAGTTATCCCTTCGATCTTCGTGCCCACTAACCGAGTCGTCGTCCTTTTTTGGTCCGATGGGAGAGGTTCTGACAGCCGGTGAGGTTATCAGCAGTGATGAAAGGGATGGCGAAGGGATCGAACTCGAATGTCTGATTCAGACAGAGTAATCAGTGACTATCTCGGTTTTGGCCTGTCGGGGGATGATCAATTAGCGCAGGCACGACGTGCAGCTCTGCTTCACGGGCTGGAAGGCAGCGCAGAGCCCACATCATTGGTTTCGTATACCTCAACTGGCCTGATTCTGATCATCGGCCCCGAAACCTCTGCGTTGTTGGTGGCGGAAAGTCTTGTCCAGTCTGTGACCTGCTTCGTACTCGCGACGGACATTATCGACAATAGGTCGTTCATATCGGCAGGTTATGAGGCGCGTCAAGTTGCTGGACAGGACGTCCCTGTTATTTCTGGCAAGCCGAAAAAAATACTCGGTCATCTGGGTAATTTCGAGGTGATTATTGAACGGTGCCAGAGAGAGGTAGCGTTAGCGAAGGTCATAAATTTGGCGGGCGGGGGAATCGACATAGTCCTTGATCTTTCTCGAGACCCGTTGCTTAGGACCGAATTGTTGCCTCCTGGCTATTTTGCACCAGCTGGGAATTCATCACGACTGGATCAGGCATTGTCGGATATACCCGACCTTGTTGGGACTTTTGAAAAACCTGGTTACGTGCAATACAACCCCGACATCTGTGCCCACGGCGAACGCGGGATAGTTGGCTGTACTCAGTGTATTGATGCCTGCCCGGCGGGATCGCTCACTTCTCTGGCAGAACGTATCTTGGTCGATCCGTACCTATGTCACGGCATGGGAACATGCGCTGCGGTATGCCCAACCGGTGCAATGACTTACGCCTATCCGTACTTGGCCCATACATTAGACAGTCTACGTCGGCTGCTTAGTAGTTTCCGTGAAGCTACAGACAAGGCGGCGGTGTTATTGCTATATGACAGTGAACATGCCGGCAGTGCTGTTGAGGATGCAGTGGGTAACGTGGCTGCTGACATTATTCCCTGGCGGATCGAGGAAACGGGTTCAACAGGTATTGAGATCTGGCTGTCGGCATTTGCTTACGGCGCACGATCAGTCGTGATCGTCACGACGGCATGTACACCACCTTCCACACTGCGCGTACTTGAGTCACAGGTCAAGCTGGCGGATGTGCTGCTGGACGGACTGGGCTACTCCGGTACTTGCATCCGTCTGATAGATGTTGAGCATCTCTCCGAACTGGACAGTCTGGCGGGAGATCCATCCAGTGAACTTACGGCCGCAGCCACATATGGCGGGGTAGACGAAAAACGTGTGGTACTTCGGTTTGCTCTTGATCATCTGATTCAAGCAGCGAATGTCAGCAAAAACCAAATTGATCTTCCAACCGGTTCGCTTTTCGGGACAGTGGAAATCGATACTGATGCGTGCACGCTGTGCATGGGATGTGTATCAGTCTGTCCTTCTGGAGCGATGGGTGATGATAAGGACAAGCCCAGATTGACATTCCTGGAATGGAATTGTGTTCAATGCGGGATCTGTGAACGTGCTTGTCCAGAAGGCGCAATTTCACTGCATGCACGCTTGTTGCTGGACGGTGAAGAACGAATGCGGGTTCGGACGGTCAATGAAGAGCCACCTTTTCTCTGTATAGATTGCGGCAATCCGTTCACGACACAGAGTATGGTGGCCAAAATGGAGGAAAAGCTGAAGGGGCATCGCATGTTTCAGGGAAATGGACTAAAGTCACTGCACCGATGTGAAGACTGCCGGCTCAAAGCGATGTTCTGAACGGGTTATGTTTTAATTGAACAGTGGTCGCGCAGAACCTAATAGACCACCCGTGTTCAGGTATATTTTTTCTCGCGTTACTATTTTCTGGGGACAGTTGGTCAGTATGTTGGTTTTCACTCAACTGTGGTGATTCAGCGTGCCGACTGTCTAGCGGAGATTTAAATTAGAGATATTCAAGTCAGTCAGCAGGTATCGAGCTGATCGTAAAAGCCGACCTTCAGGCGATCGATATGTGTCATAACGAGATGGTTGTGCAGTTCGGGGAACAAGCAGGTGATAAGATAACGCACCCGGCAGATAAATGGAGTGAATATGTGAGCCGTTGTCTTTTCGTCACAGTAGACCTGCAGAGGTTACCGTGAACAGGGAAAGCTTGATGTAAAGTACGAGGAGAACTTAGATGGGAAACGAAAGGAAAAAGCACAGGAAAGAAAAGAAGAAGCCCAAAAAACCGAAGGGTCACTCTTTGGTAGGTTTGGATCACAGGTAACTACATCATTATCAATGTAAGGCTGCCAAAATCATGGATGCCCTTTTTTAGGATAGTCCGTAGGTTTAATCTCTTATAATTAGTTCCGAATTGTTTTCGGAGAGGTGGCAGAGTCCGGTCGAATGTACCGCACTCGAAATGCGGCGTACCGCAAGGTACCGTGGGTTCGAATCCCACCCTCTCCGCCATTTGGCCAAGGATCAAAGAGTAAGGGAATATGGCCACTGGATCATGGTCTGTAGCGGGTAAAACGGAACTTGTGAAAAAATACCTCATTAAGTATTCAGTCCATTTTCATTATTACTCCTTTGGTGGGGAGAAGAAAAGCGACGTCAGGTCAGGTGAATACGAGATGGAAGGTCCTTCATTGGAAGAAGTGTCCAGGCTATTTAAGGACTATTTCTATGCGAAAAAGGAAAGTTACTTCGTGGCGTTACCTGAGTTTGGTTGGAAGCTAACTCATCTGGAGATCGACAAGATTTGGGAGCCGCCTGCCAATCTAGAGACTGTTTTTAATGGAATTTTGGCCTATTACGAGAATCTGATAAAGCGGATAGGCGAGGGGCCTTTGGGTAGTATGGACAATAATCGGATTTAGGAAATCATGCTCGCCTTTCTTTCTTTCAAACTTGCGCGGATTCTGGGAGTTCGACCGGTCGTCGTCAATCTGGTCCTTCTGCATGTTCTCATTGGGATTGGGTTGACCGCTTACAGTGGCATTGATGACACTGGCGTGGCACAGTCGACGGTTGTGGGGATATTTACTCTCATGTACGTGGTCCTTGTTGGCGGAGTAGTTGGACTGGGCCGATTGGCCAGTAGGAATTTTTTCCGAAAACCTGACCAATGGGAGGATGTTTAACAGGTTGCACTAGCTGCCGCTATCCACACCTACCTTGCCCAGCACCTTCAGGTTATCGAGCGCTGTCATGTCACCCTGTTCAGCCGCGCGTCTAAACCACTTGATGGCCATTTCTTCATCAGGGTTAACCCCGTGACCGTGCATGTAAAGCCATCCGAGAATGTTCTGTGCCGGGGCATATCCTTGTTCGGCCGCACGACGGTACCAATACACAGCATTCCGATAATCTTTATCTATGACCCATCCGTCATGAAAGTAGTCACCCAGGTCGGACTGGGCCCATGCCTTACCATCACTGGCAGAAAGTTGAACCTGCTGCAGGGCCATTGAGAAAAGTCTAATCGCTTCTCCTTCATCACGTTGTACACCACGCGCTGTAATCAACATGCGGGCAACACGTACCTGAGCCCTGGGGTCCCCTTGGGCAGCCAGGGGCGCAAGAAAGCGGTAGGCCTCGCTGTAGGCGCCCGCGTAGTAGGCCGTGAGTCCGCTCTGGAGGTTCAGCATTTCTTGTTGAGAAGCCAGGGTGTCCGCTTCGGCTTTTTTAGCAGCCGCTTCTGCCTGGAGCCTTTGCTGCTTTTCGGCGAGTTGCCGGCGCTCCTGAAGTTGTTGCTGCAACTGGAGTACTGTCTGATTCTGTGGTTCGATAGCCGCAGCAATCCGCAGGTTTTGCTCGGCAATCCCATATTCACCGGCAGCGAGTTCTCTTCTGGCCTGACGGAGAAAATGTTCGCTGATGCTGCCGATGCCATTTCGGGCGCGTTGATTATTGGGGTCGAGATTGAGTACTGCCCTGTAGAGCGTTAAGGCATTGTCACCCTGAGGTTCGACGAACTGGTTGTTCTCGAACGCATTCGAAGCCCTGGTCAGTAGTTGTTCAATGTGGCGGTGTCGGTCCCGTATCTGTTGTTGGCGGGTTGCTTCGGCGATTGCGTGAGCTTTTGCCGCGGCCGCAACCTGTTCAAGTCGATTTTTTTCAATCTGGTCTAGTTTTTGTTGAACGCCGATGACAGCCTCTGATGCTTGATTGATTGTCGCGAGTAACGCAAGTTTGTCGCGGGCCGCTCCAAGGTCACCTGTATCGATCAGAGATTCAATGTCACTGATTGACTCGCCAATCAGATTTTTTATGCCTTGCGTGGCTTGTGGATTATCTGGGTCCAGTAGCAACACTTCCGAGAATTCCTGATAGGCATTACCCGATTGCGGTTCGAAAGAACGGCCGGCACGGTGGTGTATTCGAGCTGCTTTAAGGTGGGGGTCGGTCAGTGCGGCTATCTCGGTTAGTTCACGGAATTTTTCGGCCTTCTGTTTGTCAGCAGAGCCGGTGAACACGGTCATGCCATCCTCACTCGAGGTATTCGAGTTCTGTTGTGATGGATTACCACCTGCACTGGCCGTATCAGATGTTGTGTTGATCTCTATTTTTGCGGGTGTGGCGGAGGGTACAGTATTCGCGTTCTGCGGACTTAGCCACCAATAGGCAATAATTAAGACCAGAACACCTGCGGCGATTAGGCCCAGGGTCTTTCCCTTGCTAGGTGGGTCGGAGTCGAGTGGTTTGTCATCCGCCTCAACAGGTGTGAAGTTGTCACCAGAGAGTATCTCACCGGCACTACGGAGCTCGTCGGTAACAGTTTGTTCTACAGACAGGTCAAAAGCCTTTTGAAAACTGCTTTCTTGCTTCGCTGATGGGGCGTCTGTGCGGCTTGGTGCATGCAATGGTTCAACGTCCTGTGTTGGACCGTTGCTTGTTGTTGTCAGATCCCGGGGCTGGGTTGACTTAGCCGCAAACACATTGTGTGGGGGTTCGGTATGTTTGGCAGCGCTATTCTCAGAACCTGGCGCGAGGTTTGCGGCGGACTTTTTTAGTGCGGCCAGCGCGATTGCGGTTGCGCCATGTGAGGTTTTGATACTTCCGTCCGAGCTGTTTTCCCGTAAGGTTGCACGAACCCCTTCGCTTTGGTTTTTGATTCCGCCGTGTCGTCGGGCAAAAATGTTATTACGATCAAGGGCGGCAGGCGGTGCTGTCCGTGCTCGTTGCTTTTTGTTGGTTTTTGTTTCTAGAGGAGTTTTTGTACTTCCAGTGGCCTTTGTAGCTGGTTTAAGATTTAGTTCAAGTGGATCAGAATATGTGTCATCGTCGTCAGTCGATTTTCTGGCATCGGGGTCCAGCCAGTTGAATATTACTTCTGTATCTTCAGGTCGTTCGGTAGTTTTGAGGGTGATAAGCCAGTCGACAATTTCCAAAAAGCTGCCGGAGTAGTAACCAACACCCGCTTCTACTGCCGGGACGATCGGATCAGGTATGCCGCGATCGATAGCATCCATGCGGGTTGAAGACGGAACCGGGGCTGCGCAGGTTAGGCATTCGTAGAGTACCGAGCCCAGGGCGTAGAAGTCTGTCCATGGGCCAATTCGGCCCCGGGCCGTGGATAGCTCCGGAGCACGATAGTCCGATGGCACTGACTTATCTGCGGGCGGATAATGGAACCGGTCCGTATTGAACCCGCAGATTGCCAGCTGTTCGTTGTCAGAGATAAAAATGTTTTCAGGTGCAATCTCCAGATGGAATAACCC
>LUMD01001237.1_pt1 | contig 11847 bp, 10 predicted proteins | sample 729651 | NCBI WGS metagenome assembly LUMD01 (sample SAMN03860272, study PRJNA289734) | marine metagenome | biome: seawater column; feature: ocean; material: water; isolation source: Red Sea water column Station 34 - depth 258m | place: Saudi Arabia: Red Sea | collected 2011-10-15 | depth 258 m | reverse complement strand
CATATGCAGCGTTGCAGTCAGTTGCAGACGCACATTCAGCTGTGGCCGCGTATGCACCGTTAGTGTTAGCGTACTCCGCTATGGCCACCTTAGCCCCAGATGCAAGAGACAGCGCCTCGCTCGCCTGAGCACGTGCCGTATAGTTCTGATACTGCGGGATTGCAATCGCCGCAAGTATGCCGATGATCGCGACAACGATCATCAGTTCGATTAAGGTAAAACCGCTTTGAATTTTTTTCATTTAGATTCGCTCCAATCTCAGATTATTGCCGATGTTTTATTCTTCAACCACTGCGGGCACTACAAGGACTCTTTAGGGTTATTATGCCTCATGACCCTACAAATGACAGCCCCGCATTCACTGACATCAGCTAAATATATGATACTAAATAGTATAGCCATCGAATTCTCCAGCATCTCCTACACGCGGGCGAGAACCGCCTATAACAGTTAACGCTATACTTACTCACGATTTTCAGATTTTCGAACCTCGAATTGCAGCCCGATTGAAAACCTGCGGAATGTTGATCCTTTCCAGCTGTGGCAAAACGACAAAAAAATAAAACAAGCGTATTCCTGTGGGCCGGTATCAACGCCGAGGGGCAACCGACCCAGGGTGAATTGGAAGCGTCGAATGCGCAACGGGCACGCGCTGCACTACGCCAACAGGGCGTACGCGTTAAGCGCCTGCGCAAGAAATCCAAACCGCTGCTTCCCAAGCGCATCAAGCCCAAAGATATCTCAATCGCAACCCGCCAGCTGGCGACCATGCTGGGTGCAGGTATCCCCATCGCAAGTTCTTATGCCGCGATCGCAAAGGGGTCCGACCACGAAAAAATTCAGGAAGTCTTCAAAGAAATTCAAACCGAAGTCGAATCAGGTACCAACCTTAGCTTGGCCCTGAATCGGTATCCACGACTGTTCGATGACCTTTACACCAACCTTGTCGCGGTCGGTGAGCGATCCGGCAATCTGGACAACCTGATGGAGAAAATCGCCAGTTACATGGAGAATCATGAAGAAATCAAGGCCAAGATCAAAGGCGCAATGTTCTACCCGGCGGCAGTGATCGCGGTCGCTTTTATCGTCACCACACTGTTGCTGTTATTCGTGATACCGCAGTTCGAGGATCTTTTCAGCAGTTTCGGGGCGAGCCTGCCCGCCTTGACTACTGCCCTTATCGCCATATCACGCGGGTTCAGAGATCATTTTCTGTCGATATTTGGTGGAATCATCGGCAGTATCGTCTTCCTAGTATTCACCTACCGCCGTTCAGAAAAAATGCAGCGCGGTGTTGATCGCCTGAGTCTGCGCATGCCCATCTTCGGTGAGATCCTTCGCAAAGCGGCCGTCTCCAGGTATGCCCGTACCCTCGCCACCATGTTCGGTTCTGGCGTACCCCTGGTTGAATCTCTTAATTCCGTGGCTGGCGCAACGGGTAACAGCCTGTACAGCGACGCCTGCAGCAACATCCGCGAAGCGGTCAGCACCGGCCGATCGTTATCAGCATCAATGGCGGATACAGGCCTGTTCCCGGCGATGGTTATCCAGATGACCACCACCGGTGAAGAGTCCGGTGCCATAGAAGACATGCTCAACAAGGTCGCGGATTTTTACGAGCGAGAAGTCCGCGAAGCAGTAGACAACATGAGTAAATTGATTGAGCCACTGCTTATGGTGGTTCTGGGGGGTATCGTTGGTACGCTTGTGATCGGGATGTACCTGCCCATCTTTAAGATGGCGTCCGTGGTCTAGGCTCCTGGTTGTTTAAGCACAGTTGGCACCTGTCCTGTGGACTACCTAGATCTCCTGACCGCGATGCCCACAGCCACCGGCTTACTGGGGCTGGTACTCGGCCTTGTTGTCGGCAGTTTTCTCAACGTGGTGATCATTCGCCTGCCGCCGCGCCTTGCCTATCAGTGGCAAGTTGATCAAACCACCTCAGAATCGTCCCAGGTCAGCGCGAAACCGCCACCGGGCATTGTGCTGGGACGATCTCATTGTCCGACGTGTAATCATGTCATCCGCTGGTGGGAAAACATCCCGTTACTGGGTTACTTGATCCTGCGCGGACGATGCTCGAGCTGTCAGACCCGGATTTCGATCCGCTACCCGGCAATCGAGGCATTCACTGCAGCGGTGACACTGGTCATCATATGGCGTTTGGGCGTCAGTTCAGCGCTTGTTCCGGCACTGATCTTCAGCTGGACGCTGATCGCACTGACGTTTATCGATGTCGACCATTTTCTGTTGCCGGATATCATTACCCTGCCGCTGCTCTGGCTCGGACTCCTGGTCAATCTCGCAGGCGGATTCTGCGACATTCATGCGGCGGTAATCGGTGCTGTGGGGGGTTATCTGTCCCTGTGGGGCGTCTATCACCTGTACCGGGTGATCACGGGGCGTACCGGTTTCGGTCATGGCGACTTCAAGCTGCTGGCGGCGCTTGGGGCCTGGCTCGGCTGGCAGATGCTGCCTCTGATCCTCCTGCTGGCATCGGTGGTCGGTGCTGCAGTCGGTATCTGCATGATCACAGCCGGTCGGCTGAACAGCCGCCAGCCGCTGCCATTTGGCCCTTACCTTGCAGGGGCTGGCTTTATAGCGATGCTCTTTGGCCAACCACTGGTCTATGGTTATTTTCGCCTGACTGGTGTGGGATGAATTCCCGATGCTGAAAATTGCATTAACAGGTGGCATCGGTTCGGGTAAGACAACAGTGACTGATTACTTTCGAAAACTGGGTGTACCGGTGATTGACGCTGACGAAACTTCACATGAAGTCACACAGGCCGGCGAACCGGCGGTTCAGAAGATCTCGGACGCTTTCGGTGACTCAGTGCTTGATTGCGATGGCAATCTCGATCGGACCGCCTTGAGAAACATTGTGTTCGCTGATCCCGAATCCCGCAAGCTACTGGAATCGATCCTCCATCCCGAGATTCGGCGACGAATGAATGAAGCGGCAAGCCGTACCCAATCACCCTACTGCTTGTTTTCGATTCCGCTTCTTATTGAAACCGATCAACACACGAGTTACGACCGGATACTGGTGGTCGAAGCATCCGAGGACCGGCGCAGGTCCTGGATACAGGCACGAAGCGACCTAACACAAAACGAAATCACCGCTATATTGTCAGCGCAGGTTTCAGACGAACAACGGCGGCGTGCAGCAGATGACCTGCTGATGAATGACGGCGGGATCGATGATCTTCATGCCCGTATCGAGCGCCTACACCAAACTTACCTGGCTCTCTCTACGGCACACAAACAGCCAAAGGGTTAGTTCGTGGCCAACCGGAACTGAACCAGTACGCACAACGCCCAGGGCATCAGGTCCGGTATTCTGCGTTTATCCGAATGTACTCGTGGGTCAAGTCACAGGTCCAGACTCGTGCACGACCAGCCCCTAATCCCAGATTCACGGTGATCTCAATTTCACTTCCCGTCAGGTGCTGATCCACGATCGACTCGGTATAGCCGGCAACACGCTGTCCCCGGTGAGCGATCAGCACACCACCCATCGAGACACTCAGAAGTTGCTGGTCAACCTGTGCCTGGGACTTTCCAACTGCCATAACGATGCGGCCCCAGTTAGCATCTTCCCCGGCAATGGCAGTCTTAACCAGCGGCGACTCGGCAATGGCGAGGCCAACTTTGCGGGCAGCAGTATTCGAGGTGGCGCCCTCAACGTCGATGGTGATGAACTTGCTCGCGCCTTCCCCATCTTTCACGACCTGCGTTGCCAGGTCAACATAAACCTCCAGTAGCGCCTGCTTGAAATTTTTCAATGCCCGATCCGATATGCTTTCAGGCTCAGCGTTACGCGCCTGACCCGTTGCTACCAGTATCGATGTGTCACTGGTCGAAGTATCGCTATCGACAGTAATGCAATTAAAAGAGCGGTCAACCGTTGCGCTGTGTACAGATCTCAGTACAGCCGCTGGAATGCGTGCATCCGTAAATACAAAAGCCAGCATGGTCGCCATGTTGGGGGCAATCATACCGGACCCTTTGGCAATACCCGCAACCGTGATTTCGGTATTACCGATCTGGCACCGGCGATAGGCACCTTTGGGAAACGTATCTGTTGTGGTGATCGCCCGGGCAGCCTGATACCAGGATGCATTGCCTAACTCCCCGATCAGTCTGGGGAACACGGTATCTATCCGATGTACCGGCAACGGCTCACCAATCACTCCGGTTGAGGCGACCAGCACACCAGCAGGACGGCAAGCCAGTGCTTTGGCAACGCGCGTCGCAGACCACCTGACATCGTGCATACCCCGGTCACCCGTAAATGCATTGGCATTACCGCTGTTCACCAGCAACGCGCGGGCCCGGCCTGAAGTAATGTTGTCACGACACCAGATCACGGGCGCCGATGCTGTACCGGATCGAGTGAAGACCCCCGCAGCGGTCGTGCCCTGTGGCAAAGCAGCCAGCAGCAGATCGTTACGACGCTTGTATTTGATCCCAGCAGCCGCGACCGCTAGCCGAACACCCGCCACCCCTGGTATACGGGGGAAGCGCCGAGGCGCAAGCGGAGACTTGGAAACGTCAGGCAATTGTTCAACCTTCTCAGAACTGTTGTACTTGTCACAACTTGCCGTGGCAATGTTTGTATTTTTTACCGGAACCGCAAGGACACAGTGCGTTACGGCCAACCTTGGGCCCACCACGAACAAAGGGCTGCGCAGCTGCCGCAGTGGATTCCGGTGCCGGAACATTCGGTTGGTCTCCAGATCCCAGTGCGGGCAGAGGTTCAGCTGTGGCATCGGGATGCAGGTATTCAAGCCCACCGGCGCTCTGACGCCGACGCTGCACCTCAAGCTCCTCAACTTCAGCCGATGTCTGTATCTGGATCTTCGATAGAATTCCGATGGTCTCGTTCTTAACCCGCTCCAGCACGTCAGTAAACATCTCGAAGGCTTCGCGTTTGTACTCCTGTTTTGGATTCTTCTGCGCATATCCCCGGAGCCCTATCCCCTGACGCAGGTGATCCATCTGGGCAAGGTGATCCTTCCACTGTTCATCCAGAACCCGCAACATGACCGCCTTCTCGAGGTGCCGGATGACCTCTTCACCCACACCGGCGGCTTTTTGCTCATAGGCTCCGATTACTTCTGACTCAATTCGTTGGCGAAGCGTCTCCTCGTGAAGCGCGTCGTCTTCCGCCAACCATTGAGCCACGGGCATTACCAGTCCAAATCGGGCTTCGACTTCCCTCTCAAGGCCCGGGATATCCCATTGCTCTTCCAGACTCTCGGGCGGTAGATGAACATCAATCAATTCATTGACAACTTCGGTACGTGCCATGCCAATGGTATCGGAGATATCATCCACCTCCATCAGCCGATCGCGCTGCTCGCATCGTACTCGAGCAGTTGCTTTCGGATATCGAAGTTACGGCCCTCGACTTTCTTCTGGGAGTTCTCAATGGCGCGGGTAACCCAGGAATGCTCAATTGCCTCACCCTCTTCCATACCCAGCTTCTCCATCAAACCGGATACGCGCTCGGAGCCAAATATACGCATCAGATTATCTTCCATGGAAAGATAGTACCGGCTCGACCCTGGATCACCCTGGCGCCCACAACGACCCCGGAGCTGATTGTCCACACGACGTGATTCGTTGCGTTCTGTTCCCAGAACATGTAGTCCGCCAGCATCCACCACTTGTTTGTGGCGTTGCTGCCATTGTTCGCGAATTGATGCCCGGTCGGCTTCGTGACTCTCATCTAGTTCAGCAAGTTCCATATCCAGGTTACCGCCTAGAACGATGTCCGTTCCACGACCTGCCATATTCGTTGCAATAGTAATAGCACCTGGTCGACCTGCCTGCGCGATGATACGGGCCTCGCGCTCATGGTGTTTCGCGTTCAGTACCTCATGTTCAATACCGGATTGACGGAGCATTCCCGAAAGATACTCAGACGTTTCGATCGAGGCCGTCCCCACCAGAACAGGCTGCTGCTTGTCACGGCACTGCTCTATCCCAGTGAGAATAGCGCTAAACTTTTCACTCTGAGTACGATAAACCAGGTCTGGCTGATCATCGCGAATCATCGCCATGTTGGTCGGTATGACCATCACCTCAAGTCCATAAATCTGTTGGAATTCCACAGCTTCAGTGTCTGCAGTACCCGTCATACCGGACAACTTATCGTACAACCTGAACAAGTTCTGGAAGGTAATCGCTGCGAGGGTCTGATTTTCCTGCTGGATTGGAACACCTTCTTTGGCTTCTACAGCCTGGTGAAGGCCTTCTCCCCAACGCCTCCCTGCCATCATACGCCCGGTGAACTCATCGATAATTACGATCTGACGATCGCGAACGATGTAATCGACATCACGCTGAAACAAGGAGTGGGCACGCAGTGCTGCATACAGATGATGCACCAGACTGATGTTGCCAACATCATAGAGACTCGATCCCTCGTCCAGCAACCCTGCCTCGAGCAGCATCGCTTCGGCGCTTTCGTGGCCGTCTTCAGTCAGAAAGACCTGCTTATTCTTCTCATCGACAGAGAAATCACCTGGGCCCTCTTCTTCATCTTGTCGCACCAGTTTTGGGATGATGTGATTGATCTTCACATACAGGTCAGTACTGTCGTCGGCCGAACCCGATATGATCAATGGTGTTCTGGCTTCATCGATCAGGATGGAGTCCACTTCGTCTACGATAGCAAAATCGCGTGAACGCTGAACACGGTCCTCGACGCCGAACGCCATGTTGTCGCGCAGATAGTCAAATCCATACTCGTTGTTGGTGCCGTAAACGATATCGCACGCATAAGCACCTCGTTTAGACTCAGGGGCTTGCCCGGATACGATCACACCGACCGTCAGACCCAAGAACTTGTAGATCTTCCCCATCCAGTCGGCATCACGGGCAGCGAGGTAGTCGTTCACTGTAACTACATGGACAGTCCCGCCGCAGACAGCCGTCAGATACGCCGGCAGGGTCGCAACCAGAGTCTTGCCCTCACCTGTACGCATTTCTGCGATCTTGCCCTCGTACAGCACCATGCCACCGATCAGCTGCACATCAAAGTGCCGCATATCCAGGGTACGCTTTGCCGTCTCACGCACAACCGCAAATACTTCCGGCATCAGATCTTCCGGGCTTTCACCTTCGCCAGCACGCCGGCGGAACTCATCAGTCTTGGCTGCCAGAGCACCATCATCAAGCCCGGCTATCTGTTCTTCCAGCGAATTAATCCGGTCAACCACACGGCTCATTCGCTTTAGATTTCTCTGGTTTCGACTGCCGAAAATCTTTGTAGCAACATTACCGAACATCAGCAAGATATCTCCCGTGTATTTAGCGACCAGATCAGAGTAATGATCCCGACGAATTCAACCGGTCGGCTGGCAACCGGTTTCATCCGCAATCGATCTGAAAGCATCTCTATCCCGGTGAAACTGATACTATTGGACGAATTTTATCATGCGCGATTCAACTTTCAGACCAGTAGGAGCTCTGGTGAAGTCTGTGCCAGCCTCTGCTGCTGCAGATCCCGGTGGCAATACAGATAAAGCAACCCTATCTTGGCAGCTTACTGTTAGCGCCGACATCGCGGCACACACGCGTGTTGCGCTAGAGGATAGCGTACTCGTCGTGTTTGCCGATTCATCGGTATGGGGACACGCTGTCACCCTGCAAGAAAACACGATCATCACCAAACTCAAGTCTCGTGGTGTTCGTTGCGAGGAAATCACCGTCAAAGTCAAGCCCCGAGAGGCAGACCGGGTGCCCACGATAACATCAAGAGACCCTGATCCGATTGAATCAGCTTCAGCCAGCGTACTTGAGCAAAGTGCTCACACCGTAACAACACCGGGCCTTCGTAGGGTCCTGCAGCGACTCAGTCAGCATCGGCAAGCCGATGACTGACCAGTATTCTGGACCTTGCCCAGGAAGCGGCCCGGCTTGACCCCATCGAGTAAATCATCGACCACGCCAGACAGGTTTCCGTTTCTCGGCAAAAGCACGGGCACCTTCGATCTGATCTTCACTGCTATAGAGCCGATCAACGGTCGGGAATGTTCGACCTGTGATTCCGTCCAGTGCGTCCTGAAACCGCATATTCTCAGCTGCTCTTGTGACTTCTTTGATAGCCGCATAAACCAGTGGTGGACCCTGTACTAAAGTCCCAGCAAGTTCCCGAGCCCGCGTCATCAGCTCTGCCGCCGGCACGATGTGATTGACCAGCCCCCAACGGTGTGCTTCGGCGCAATCAATCCACCGACCAGTGAATAATAATTCCATGGCGATGTGGTAGGGAATCCGCTTAGGTAGCTTGAGCGCCGCGGCATCAGCAATTGTTCCCGAGTTGATTTCGGGCAGTGCAAAAGTCGCGTGATCCGCAGCGAGGATAATGTCTGCTGACAGCGCGAGCTCCAGACCACCGCCACAACAAATACCGTTAATTGCAGCTACAACAGGCTTATTCAGGTCCGGCAACTCCTGCAAGCCGCCAAATCCTCCAACACCGTAATCACTGTCGACCGCCTCACCGTCTGCAGCCGCTTTAAGATCCCAGCCTGGACAGAAAAACTTTTCGCCAGCACCGGTAATTACGGCAACCCGAAGCTCGGGATCATCCCGAAACGCCGCGAAAACCTCCCCCATCTTCCGACTGGTCGCGACGTCGATGGCGTTGGCTTTAGGTCGATTGAGGGTAACCTCCAGTACAGACGAACGCTTCTCAACGTGAATTGGCGTATCCATCCTCGATTCATCTCCTTATGTTGATGCTGGTCTCAAAACGGCAGCCTATTGCAACCGGTCTGACTCAAATCTGACCGAATCTCGCCTGCTCGACAATGGCTTGTGAAACTGACTTAACAGCACGTCGGCAGCCACCACGCCTTGTCCCAAAGGTCGCACCAGCATCGGATTAATATCCAGTTCCGAAACTGAGCCAGTCGCAGATAGGATATGGCTAGACAGGGTCTCGAGACAATCAAGCAATGCAACGGTATCACCCTGGCTTGTGCCTCGATACCCCTTAAGCATGGGCATCGTCCCGAGCTTTTCCAGGGCTGATTCAAATTCTGATCTCCTGGCGGGCAAGAGAATGATTTGAACATCCCGGAGTAATTCGACCAGAATACCGCCGGTTCCCAGCATCATGCACGGACCAACCTGTGGGTCGTGTTCAAAGCCAATGATCAGTTCGACCAGCGCATCAGTGATCATCTCCTCTACGATCAACCTGTCATAGTGCGCAAGCAAGCGCTCCGCTGAGTTTCTGAGCTGTTGTTGATTCGATACGTTCAATGTAACGGCTAACTGATCGCTTTTATGCCTTAAGCCGGCGTCACAGGCTTTCACACAAACAGGAAATCCAATCTCACCAGCTGCCTCAACCGACTCCTCGATACTTCGCACCAATTGCCCCCGCGGTACAACCAGGCCCAACTCCGACAACCAGGCTTTTCCTTCCCACTCATCAACGCTAAACGACCCCTGCCTTATTTTGGTTGTTACACCCGGCAGCCGCAAAGGCGGTGCCTGCCGCCATAGATTTCCAATCTTAGCTGCCGCTTCGACCGCGTCCAGTGCCTGTTCGATCCCGCATAACGGTGCGATACCACAATTGATGAAGTCGCTGGCTGTATCTTCGGGCAAGTTTTCCGGCAAACTCGCCAGTATCCCATTGACAGTAGTCCTGTCTAGGAAAGTCCAACACCAATAGCGATAAGTCAAACCCACAACTGAGCATCGCACGATACGTTTTGTACAGTCTGTCCTCATCATTCCAATTAAATGTGTGGTAGTCCAGCGGGTTCGATACGGTTACCAACTCTGTGAGCGTTTCTCTGATCCGCTGGTACTGATCAGGGGAAAACTCGGGGAAACTGACATCTCGACCTTCTGCCGCGTCTGCCATCAGCATCGCCTCACCACCTGAACAACTCATAGAACCTATGCGGCTACCGGACAGCGGTCCGTGTACATGAAGCAGTTTGAGTGTTTCAATCAGACTGTCCAATGAGCGGACCCTGGCGATCCCCAGTCTATCCAGAAGCGCATCGGCAATCCGGTCGGAACCTGCCAGTGAGGCAGTATGTGATAAAGCAAGCCCGGCGCCACGTACGCTCGAACCAGCCTTGATGGCCACCATAGGCAGGTGCCTGTCCCGCGCAAGTCTGCTCACCCGTTCGAGAGTCTGCACATCACTGAATCCTTCGACGTGTAGACCCACCGCAGTCACACGGTCATCGGCCACTACTGCCTCTATAGCATCCGCGACATCTGTCTGGGCCTGGTTTCCCAGCGCCAGAACATAAGCTATTGGCAAACCGCGTGTCTGCATAGTTAGGTTCAGCAGGATGTTACTGCTCTGAGTAAACAGTGCTACACCTCGCTTCACCCGCTGACCACCGTGCTGGTCGGGCCACAGCAACGCACCATCTAAGTAATTGATCAGGCCATAACAATTCGGCCCAAGGATCGGCATACTGCCAGCGGCCTGAACCAGTTCTGCCTGAAGCTGATTACCGTCATCGCTTTCGCTGAATCCTGAGGCGTAGCAGACCGCACCGCCAGCATCGATCTTCCGAAGTTCAGCAACGATCTCGATGGTTTGCCAGCGGTTGACACCAATAAAACTGACGTCGGGTGCTCCCGGTAGTTCACTGATATCACGATAGCAACGACGGCCTGCAACTTCATAATGTCGAGGGTGTACCGGCCATATCTCGCCGGGAAACCCCAGTCGTGTGCACTGCTGCACCACCTCTGCGGCTTCTCGACCACCAAATACGGCGACAGTCTTGGGTCTAAAAAGGCGTTCGAGATCCAAAGCGCTCTACTCGGCGTGTAAGTCGTCTAATCCCAGCGAGGTCTCAGAATATCTCTCGAGATAATATGCCTTTGAATTTCGCTGGTACCTTCCCAGATCCGCTCAACGCGGGCGTCACGCCATATCCGCTCGAGCGGCAGGTCAGCCATCAGCCCCATACCGCCGTGAATCTGGATCGCCTCATCAGCCACATAAGCCAGCATCTCGGTCGCGTAGAGTTTTGCCATCGCATAGTCTGAGTCGGTTGCGCTGCCCTGATCAGTTTTCCATGCACTCTTCAAGGTCAGAAGTTCGGCAGCTTCAAGACGCATTCGCATCTCTGCAATCTTGAATCCAACACCCTGGAAACGACCGATCGGCTGTCCAAACTGCTTTCTTTGTGCGGCCCAGTCTACAGCGAGTTCCAATGCACGATGGGCACGGCCCAGGCACATTGCTGCCACCTGAAGCCGGGTCGCGCCCAGCCAATCATTAGCGACCGCAAAACCTTGATGTTCATGACCCAGCATCTGCGAATCTGGAATCCGGCATTGATCGAATTCAAGAATACAGTTGTGGTAGCCCCGGTGAGAAACACTGTGATAACCCGGACGAACATCGAATCCTTTGGTTCCCTTGTCGACCAGAAAGGCACTGATCAACTTCCTAGGCCCACGACTGGAACTCTCCTCTCCCGTTGCCGCAAACAAAATAACAAAATCGGCGATATCAGCATGACTGATAAAATGCTTAGTGCCAGTGATGACATAGTCACCACCATTTCGGTCTGCTCTACAGGCCATTGAGCGAAGGTCCGATCCGGCGCCTGGCTCGGTCATCGCGAGACAATCTATTTTTTCGCCCTTTATGCAGGGTAGAAGATACCGCTCTCTTTGCTCGTCAGTACAGGCCTGCAGGATATTGCTCGGCCGACCTACAAGATACTGCAGCGCAAAATTAGCCCGACCAAGCTCTCGTTCAAACAGAGTCAGCGACACGCTATCAAGTCCGCCGCCGCCGAGCTCTACCGGCATATTTACAGCTGTCTCTTATAC
>LUMD01001278.1_pt1 | contig 11858 bp, 13 predicted proteins | sample 729651 | NCBI WGS metagenome assembly LUMD01 (sample SAMN03860272, study PRJNA289734) | marine metagenome | biome: seawater column; feature: ocean; material: water; isolation source: Red Sea water column Station 34 - depth 258m | place: Saudi Arabia: Red Sea | collected 2011-10-15 | depth 258 m | reverse complement strand
CTACAGGCTTAAACCAACCACCCATCACTTTTCTGTCATCAATTATTCCAACAACAAATCCCAAAATAGATACAATGATTACAGCTAAAATCTCTGATATTGGAAAAAATACATACAAGATAATCTCCGATGCCACAAGACCGATTACTATGGAAATACCTCCTGGTCGAGCTACCTGAACATTACCCTGTTTGCCAACATCTTTTACTGTCATATTTCGCTTTTCTAAAAATTTGATTAAAATTGGAGTTAAAGCATACACTGAAAAAAAAGCAATGGCTGAGGCAGCTATAGCCGCTATTATTTTTTCTTCCAATTATCTGACCTTTAGTTGTGATTTTATGTTATTAGCAACAGTCATACCAATTTTATCTATTGCTGCTAATTGATTAACAGAAGCTGCTGCTAAATCTTGACGAGTTCTAATATTATTTCTGTACAGCCTTCTTGCTCTTACACGTCCAATTCCCTTAATCTTCGCAAGATCTATCAATTCCTCTTTTATACCATAGATGATTCTCTGTCGTAAGTCATCAAGCTCTTTGATTAGATCTGTTCTTCCTAGTAATCTTGATAATTCTCTAAGGGAATATACTAACCAATTTGCAGTTTCAGTCATTCTGTGCATGTCACCAGATTCAATGTTTAGTTGATCTGACAAGTCAATTTCAGTTCCTTCGTTAATCCATAACTCCATTGCAAGTAAACTTCTTGTACAATCTTGCACATCAATATGTTTAATTTTTGTTTGCTCATTATTTTCGAGTACAATATCTACCCTTTCTTCATCTTTAATTCTTAGTCCAAATTTTGGAAAAAATTCACCACAATCAGTGATTAAATGTAAAAAACCAAACGTATGTTTTCTTCCTTTAGAAATATCATATTCAATGGCATTGCGAAAATCTCTTGCAGTCATCGGGTCAATATATAATCTAGAAACCATTTGGCCAAATTTAGTAGCTATAAATCCATTTTCATTCTTAACAATAAATTTTACCTGCATTCCACCAAGTGTTTGTGAAAAAAATTTGTTAATCCTATCCTCTGTGATTGTTGGCGATGTAACAATCAAACTAAGTAAATGAATTCTTAGAGAACTCGGTTCTATGATTTTTGATGCAATGGGCTCCGGTTCACCATCTATGTAATGATCTAGTAGATCATCTTGGGGAATTTGTTTTGCAATAATTATTGATTCACCCTCTTTATCATATTGTGGTCTGCCAGCTCTTCCACATAGCTGCTTGTATTCTAAAACGCTAATCGGAGTATTCCCTGCAAATTTTGTATCATATCTTAATATGCTTGATATAACTACTCGACGAGCTGGAAGGTTTACGCCAGCGGCTAACGTTGGAGTAGCAGATAATATCTTTATTTTACCACTCCTAAATTCCGTTTCAATTATTTCACGACAATTTTGATTAAGCCCAGCGTGATGAAAAGCAACTCCTTGTTTTACAAGATATGCTAGTTTTTTAACTAGTTGTGTTTGCTCATTATTTGATAATAGTTTTTTTGAAATTTTTTCGAGCTCAGATAATTCGTTCTTGTCTAACATTTTTTCAATATATTTTCCAGAATCTGTAGCAAGTTTGGCACAGCTAGGTCTAGTCATAGCAAATAGCAAACTTTGACCTCCATTTTTTACAGAATCTATACCCAAACCAATTGATGGTAATCCTATGCTGTCAAAATTTATTTCATATGATTGTCTTTTTTGATTTTTTACCGTAAAATCATCATATACTGCTTCAGAAAGCGGTACAGGTCTCCATTTGCTTTCAACCTGTTTACAATCTAACCATTCTGCAAGTTCATCAGAATTTGTTATTGTTGCACTTAATGCAATAATCCGAGGCTTATTTCCAGCAAGTCCAAGTTTGAATCTGGTTAGGATCATTTCTAAAGTTGGACCTCTTCCTTCATCTCCAACCAGATGAATTTCATCAGCTATTACAAGTCCTATATCATCAATCCACGCCGGACCATATCTCATTAAGGAATCCATCTTTTCGTTTGTGAGAATTAAAATGTCAGAGTTTGCCAAGTTACCAACTGAATCAAAATCTCCCGTAGAGATTGATACTTTGATTTTACGGTCAAGTTTCATAGTTTCCAATTTCTTGAATTCTAAAAACTTTTCAGCAGCAAGAGCTCTCAAAGGACTAAGATAAACAACTTTTGTCTTATGTTTTATGACATGCTGAATCATTGCCAAAGTGGCAATCAGAGTTTTTCCACTTGCGGTAGGAGTTGAAACTAGAATGTTTTTTTCATCAAGAATTCCTGCTTTGATGGCGTCTTCCTGCGGTGGGTAAAGTTTTGTGTATCCTTCTGATTTTAAGAAATTAGTTGTATTATGATCAAGTGGTAACTCATCAATTTTCATACTGTATTGTAATGACCCGGTGTTGACTCATAAATAGCTGCTTCATGGATCAATTTCTGAATGAATCTTTTAATTTCATCTTCAGATTTAAATTTCTCAGATTTTAGGAGCTCATCAACAAGTTCTTGCTCTGGTACAGGTGATTTCTCATCACCCTCAAATAATCTAAGAGTTTCCATAAACGTACCCAGTTTTGTAACTTCGCTACGAGGACGACCCTGAAGTACGCCAATGTCAACCTTTCCTGTATTAACATCTACTCCTGAATTCTCCAGCATTTTATTGAATAGGTAAATTGCCCTATCTGCATCCTCTTCCTCAACCTGGTTTTTCAACAAGAGTCTTGCCCGAGCTGTAGCTAACCTAATTAGTCCTTCTAATTGTCTTGGTGTGATTGTGATCATTTTCTCTTTATCTTCACCCTCAATACTTCTCATTTTAAGATAGAATTCCATTATCTTATTTTCAGCTTCTTTTGTAAGAGCTGGCTCAATTCGTTTCGCATACGCCAAATATTTTGTAAGAATATCTACATCCACAAGTGAAGTAGTATCCGTTCCAGAAGATCCATGCTGGCTTATGATATGCTGTGCTATCTGTCTATCTTTTTCTTCCGAGGGAATATCTCTTACAACAAAGACCAAATCAAACCTAGTAAGAAGTGGAATTGGAAGATTTACGTTCTCAGTTAAATTTTTGAATGGATCATATTTTCCAAACATTGGGTTTGCTGCAGCCAATATTGAGGTTCTTGCATTAAGGGTTGCTACTATACCACCTTTTGCTATGCTAGCTGACTGTTGTTCCATCACCTCATGTAGAGCACTCCTATCTTCTGGTCTCATTTTGTCGAATTCGTCTATACAAACTAGACCTTGATCACCAAGAACCACAGCACCAGCCTCTAGCATGAAAATCCCAGAAGCATCACGTACAACAGCAGCAGTAAGACCAGCTGCAGTAGAACCTCTTCCTGAGGTGTAAAGTCCCCTAGGTGCAATCCTTGCACAGAATTTTAGCATCTCACTTTTTGCAGTACCCGGATCGCCAACAAGGAAAACATTGATGTCTCCTCTAACTTTAGTGCCATCTGAAAGCGCTCGTTGTGTTGAGCCAACAATCAATAAAAGAATTGCTTCTTTGAATATCTCATGACCACGTATATGTGGCGCAAAGGATCCAATCAATCTATTATAAATATCTGAATTTTTTGCTAACGTTCTGATTATTTTCTGTTCATCTGGAGAGATCTCTTCCCTTTCTGTTCTTCTTGAACTTTTAGTTCCCTTGCCACCAATAAATTCAATATTATCTCCATCTATTCGTAGTCTGTAAAGTGCACTTTCAGACTTACTAATTCCAGATATACGTTCTTGCTCAATTCTAACAATTCCAGTTAAAACAATTCTATCACCGGGACGTGCATAATCTACCAAGTCTTGTTTCATACTAACGTTCACATAATGAGGCAACTGTCCTGGTGGAAGATCCTCAGGCAACTCCTGTAATCGAACTATTTGGAAATCTATGAATCTACTTTCTTGAGGTACTATAGCTAAATTGGTATGCCTACAATTTGGAGTTTGACATTTTACAGAAGCATTCAAGTTCATTCCATCAAGTAGCGTAAATACCGATTTATGTTTATCAAGACACTTGTAAGTTACTTCCTTAGCAAGTGGTTTTACTTCTGAAGCCCTTACTACCATACCAGAGACACTTATCATCTTAGTTATTACTTCAGAGTTAATCTGACGTAAACTTCGTTCATCTGGAAAGTTTGCTATACGCGCGCGTATGTCATGTTGTATCTTTTCTGCGTATTCCGGATTTCTTTCCTTCAACATTTCATAAATAGCATCTCTGAACGCAACAAGAATTTCATCAGCACTTTCTCTGAATTTTGATTCAATAAGTGGAACCGATACCAAGTCATTAAAATCTACAACAACATACGTTACTTGCTTAACTATCATTTGATCAATTTGTTCAACATAAGAAAAAGAACCTGTAGGATCTTTGTATTGAGTTAAGAATTCTTTCACCTTATCTCCTAATGCTGATTTTGTAAACGATCCTTCTGCAGTCATTTTTTGCTACCTATTATTGTTTTAGAAAACTTGGAGCTATTATCGTGAAGGTTATTGTATAATTCACGTTCTTCTATGGACAATTTCTGAGAAATCTCAGCTGTTAGTTTGGATGCATCTGCAAGACGAATTATTTTTGTTTGTCGAGTTCTAAGTAAAGTGTTTAGCATACTTTCAACCACATCATAATCTTTTTCAGGTAGCCTCTTCATGTATGATTTCATCTTTATGTAAAAATAAGGATCAGTTTGTTGTTGCACCTGAAGTGTTGCCAGATCAAATTGGCCTAACATTTTTTCTTTTTCAAGAGCTTGTTTTAATTCTACAAGCATATCCACGTCTTGAATCTCAACATGTTTTTCAGATTCTAAAACATCTGCAATCCATCCAGGAATATTAAGAATTTCACCCTGTTTTCCGTTAATAGAAATCCCTAAAGTGTCTAGCTTTAGATCTTTTTTAAACTCCACTTTAACATCCTTTAGACTATTTCCTATAGAATGCATATGGATTAGTTCAGATATTTCCAATGGATCTATAACATCATTGAAGCATTTAATGGATACGATCGGATCAAATCAATTTACAAAAAGCTTTGATCATTTGATCCTTTATGTCATTTATTAATAGGAATAGGTTGGTTAAGATCTGATGTCACTATCAAACGTTATGTGGGTAGAAAAATACCGCCCAAAAAAAATTACTGAATTGGTAAATCAAAAGGAAGTTGTTAATAGCATAAAATCATTATTAAAAAATCAGGCCGAAATACCTCATCTATTATTTTCAGGCTCTGCTGGAGTCGGTAAAACTACTACTGCACTTTGTGTATCAAAAGAAATCTTAGGTGAACATTGGCGAGATTACATACTCGAGCTTAACGCATCCGATGAACGAGGAATAAACATGGTAAGGCAACGAGTAAAAAAATTTTCACAGTTTGCGGGATTAGATACAGAAATACCGTTTAAGATAATAATTCTTGATGAAGCGGATGAAATGACATCAGATGCACAAACTGCACTCAGAAGAATAGTTGAGGACACATCAAAAATTTGTAGGTTTATTTTAATTGCAAATAATTTATCAAAAATAATTAACCCCATTCAAAGTAGATGTGTTGTTTTCAAATTTACCAAGATCTCAGATAATGATATTATTTATCAATTAAAATTTATTGCGAAAAAGGAGAATGTTAAATTTGATGAAAAAGGACTGAGTGCCATTTGCAATTATACAGGTGGGGATCTACGTCACGCAATAAACATTCTTCAAGCTACTGCTAGCTCGGGAAATGTAACCGAATCTATTGTAAAGTCAGTTGTTGGATTAACTAAAACAAAAGATGTTCAAGATGTTCTGAAATTGGCACTTGATGGAAAGATTACTGATGCAAGGAACAAAATGATAGAGTTGGTTAAGGTTTATGGAATGTCGGAATCAGATTTCTTAAAATACATCAATCAAGCAGTTTTTAATTCTAAGGTCAATAATCTTGAAGAAATACTGGAAACAATTGCAAAGTATGATTACAGAATTTTGGTAGGTGCCAACCCTGAGATTCAACTATCTGCACTATTAGCAGAGTTAACAAAATTTGGGAAATAATAAACGCAGAGAGAGGGATTCGAACCCCCGCGTGCTTGCGCACACAGGCTCTCAAGGCCCGCGCTCTACCAGGCTAAGCGACCTCTGCAAAAAACGATAATAGTAACTAATTAAAATTTGTTTTAAAAAAATAAAGAAAATGAACGTGAGTTCGATTCTAATGGTCTGCGTGTGGGTTTGCTTGTCCAGAACCTAGCTTTTGGAAAGTACCTGAAGCCTTTTCGTGAAACTCTTGGTTTCCTTGATCTCTGATTGCATCTGCCTTATCTGTGAAATCAAGTCGTTCCTCTTTTTCAGTTGAGCCTGCGCCTGGCCATGGGGTTGTATCTTTCACTGCTTTTATGCCTGATATATCCTTGTCAGTTCTGTACCATTGAAATATTTGTACAGGACATGCTTCAATACAAGCACCATCAGCGACACAGACATCCCAATCATTTGCTACCATAGTACCAGTGATTCCAAGTTTCACCATCTTTTCTTTGTGTTTCTTGTAATCAGCTAGAACTTTCTCATCTTTAGATGCATCCCAGTCATTTCCTGGTTCACCAGCTTGAGATGGCCAAACCCAGTGAAAATTTTCACCGTCAGAATAATTGATCTTTCCAATTGGTTTTTTGTCTCCTTTACAGAAGTCCTCTAAAATTGGCATTAAGAATTCTATTTTTAGATATTATTTAAATCTAGACAATTTTAGTTATTACTAATCGTCAAAATTTTTAGTTGTTTTAATTATAACGCTGTTTCTAACTCTTTCCTTACGTTCATATCTTTTCATTGGAATTTTAAATCGTTGGACATAATCAAATATGATATTTATCGAGGGCCAAATATTGGAATTTTTACTAGTGTTAACGATAAATTTGTATACTTGGGATTCTAATGGTACTAAACAACCATGGAGTGCTTTTGCCTAGAACGTCTTCTCCAGAAGAGATAGCAAATTTACGAAAACATACAGGTTTGAATGTAAAAATATTAGATACAAAATATAATGCGCTAGGAAATTTAATTTGTGTTAATGATAAAGGTGGAATTGTTTCTCCTATTATTGAAAAAGAATACGTAAAAGAAATTGAAGATGTTTTGGATATAGAAGTGATTCAAAAGAAAATAGCTGGATACTACCAAGTTGGTGCTGTAATGGAAGCTAACAATTTTGGAGGTGTTATTCATCCTGAAACGGAAGAGGAAGATATTAAAAAAATTTCAAACGTTTTAGGAGTTAACGTTGAGCCATCTACAATAAATGGTGGTACCCCGTTTGTTTCGTCTGGAATGTTAACAAACAACAATGCCATTGTGGTTGGTAGCTTAGCAACTGGTCCAGAAATTATGATGCTGTCAAGAGCATTTACAAATTAAGAACATCTTTTGGGTTTGTAATTAATTCATCCAATGAAATTTGTTTTTCAGTCCTATCCATCATATTTCTTAGTACAACATTCTTTTCAGCAAATTCCTTAGGGGCAAAAATAATACAGAACTTTGAGTATGACGAGTCTTCCATCTGTTTCTTTAATGACTTTGCAGTTAAATTGATGTTTGTTGGTATTCCAAGTTTTCGTAGTTTTGACGCACAGTTAATTGCATCCGATTTTAACTCGTCATTTACATAAAGTATAGATGTTATATCATTGGATGGAATACAAGAAATGCCTTGTTCATCAAGACGTATGATTATTCTTTCCACACCACCTGCAACTCCTGTAGCTCCTAAATCATTACGACCAAATGCGTTTGGTAGATTATCATATCTACCTCCACCTACCAATGCGCCCAAGTCAGAAGTGGTATCGAATGCTTCAAAAACTATACCAGAGTAATAATCAAGACCTCTTACAATACCAAAGTTAATTCTAATATTGTTAACTCCTCTGTTTTTTAGTGAATCATACATATTACATAATTCATTCCAACCTTCTAAACTTGAAGTATCAAAGCTTTGCTCAATTTCTGACGGTGTTCCCTTAAACTTTGAAAACTCTAATATTTTTTCCAATTTTTCTGGAGAATATCCTTTTTGTTTGTATTCTTGTAGTATTTGATCTTTCGATTTTTTTTGAATTTTGTCTACAGCTCTGAAAATATCATGAAGCAGTGTGATCTCATTTGATTCAAAAACCTGGGTGATATATGATTCAACTAGTTTTCTATGATTGATATCAATACTGATATTTTGGAGTTTGAGATTGTCAAAAAATCTAGATGTAAATTCTATAGTCTCGGCATCATGTTCCGCATTTAGATTACCAAATGTTTCAATGTTCCACTGATGAAAGAATCGATATCTGCCTTTTTGTGGTTCATCGTATCTCCAAACACCACCAAATGAAGAAAATTTTGCAGGTAATTTCAGATTTTTTTGTGATACAGTGTATCTTGTAAGACCTACAGTAAAATCAAATCTTAGTGCTACCTCCCTATCGCCCTTATCTTTGAATTGATATATCTCATCACGAATGGATGGTCCACTCTTTGCTTCTAGCACGGATAAAAGTTCAATCGGTGAAGGTTCAATTAAATTAAATCCAAAAGCTTTTGCTGTCTCCAAAAACTTTTGACGAACAAACTCAATTTTTATCATTTCATCCTTATCAAAATCCTTCATTCCTCGTGGCAGATCCAACAAAAAAAAATCGTAGAAAATGCCTTTAAGATTTACTGTTTACTTTAACTCATTAATAGCAGAAATTCATAAAAAAAGTATGAGCTACAAATATCTTGAACACTCAACTGACGCATTTATAGAAGTTAAGGCAAAAACCTTAGAAGAAGCATTTTCGGTTGCGGGAAAATCAGTTGTTGATACTATAATTGATTTAAAAAACATTCAGGAAATTGAGGAAAAAAACATCAATGTGAAAGGGAGAAGCCTCCTAAATCTGTTGTATAACTGGTTAGAAGAGATTGTGACTATAACAATAACGGATGGTTTTGCCATAAGAAATTTTTCTGTTAGTATTAAAAAAAATAAAGAATACCAAATTGCTTCAAAGGTTTCAGGTGAGAAATTGGATCTAAAAAAACACAACTTCAAAGTGGAAATTAAGTCACCTACATTTCATTTGATGGAAATAAATGAAAATGATGAAATAACTATGCGATATCTACTCGATCTGTAAATAATTTAATACCCATAAGCTGGGTCTATTTTTCGTTGAATTTCTACAATTTCATTTAGTATGTTTCTCTCATCAGAGCTTAATTTCTGCATAAACCTCTTTAGTAATTGCTTTGCATCTGAGGAAGAAGGTAACGTGTAGAAAACATCTTCTTCAACTACTTGTCTACCCACAGTCACGTTTTGGACAGAACATGCAACTTCCTGTCCTGTTTTGACGGAGTCTATGGTTTTACCATCATGTTGTAACTGGTGTATAATACCAATCTTTTTTCCAGTTTTGTTCATGAAAGGAATTTTTTGACGCAGTTTACCTACATCTACCCTAATACCAAACACTGCCGGGTTATTATTCCTAAAAATAAAACCTTTCAGAAAAGTGAATTTGGATATAGGGGTTAGTTCTTTAAAAATAGCAGTTTCTTCGTCCGACTTGTCATCATCAACCCATTGTGTATATGTATCAATTAAACTATAGATTATTTTATCAGTGAAAACTTTGATATGGTTATCATCTGCTTCAGTTTCAGCATCTTGTAAAACCTTTACATTAAATGCTAGAATCACACCCAAGTGTCTATCATTTTCTTTGACTGCCATTGCCTCTAGAATATCTCGGCGAGTTACTGATCCTATATCAGCTTTTGAAATAGGGATTTGCTGACGGCGCAGCATTTCTATTATAGCTTCGAGTGATCCTATGGCATCACATTTTATAATTACACCCTTTGTTTCCGTATTAATAAAAACAGATTGCATCTCATCTTCAATAGAATTTTTAAAACCCTCTAACTCCGAGTTGTCACTAGTTGCATAAAGTGTACTGCCGGGCAAAACACCCTCTAAATCTGGTGATGCTATTTTTACGCCAGCGGCTGCCTGCACCTGTTCTACTGGTTTAAATTCATTATTATGGAATCTTCTTTTTTGAGCTGCCCATCGATTAAAATCAAATTTGCTGTAGGACCAAGACCTGTTTCGTCATTAACTTCTAATACAATTCCTCGGTTGGATTTTTCTTCTTGGTTTAACTTCTCTTTTAGAAATTGTTGTGTCAGTCCAACCAAAACAGCAAATAGTTCAGGTATACCTATGCCCGTTTTTGCACTAACTGGTACTATTGCAATCTCTTTCTTGTAGTCACTAACCCTGTAAAATGCTTCAGATTGATAACCCAAAACAGAAAGTGCAGTGACTACATTGTAAATTTTTTCATCTAGAAATGCCTGTATTTCAGGATTTTGTTTCTCAATGGTTTGTGTAATAAATTGTGTTTGAGCATCCTTCCAACCAGAAATCATATCAGTTTTGTTTAGTGCCACAACAAAAGGCACTTTTCGACTCTCTAAAATTTTTAGACTTTCGTTAGTTTGAGGTTGGAATCCTCTATTTGCATCAACCACTAAAATTGCAATATCTGCAGCGGAACCTCCACGTGAGCGCAAATTTGTAAAAACTTCGTGGCCAGGGGTATCAATTACTAGAATGCCTGGAATTTTATGTTCAACTTTACTCAATTTTTCATAAAGCGGTCCACAAATTTTCTGTATTGTTTCTACCGGCAGAAAACTTGCTCCTATATGTTGAGTTATACCACCAGCTTCTCTGCCTTGTACACCAGTACCGCGTACTTTGTCAAGTAATGAGGTTTTCCCAGAATCAACGTGTCCTAGAACGGACACGATAGGTTGTCGAATGCGCATTTTTGATCACTAGAATACCACATTCACTTCCTTATCAAAACTTTCGCTAGAGTCTGAGGCATGGATAGAGTTTTCTGTTATACTAATTCCAAAATCACCACGTATTGTTCCAGCATCAGCTTCCTTAGGGTTAGTTTTACCTATAATTTCTCTAGTTAGACTGATAGCGTTATCACATTCAATTATTGCAGCGACAACCTTCCCAGATGTAATAAATGATACCAATTCATCAAAAAATGGTTTAGAGATATGCGCGGAATAGAATTGCTTAGCCATTTCTGTTGTAAAATTTAACATTTTTTGCTTTGAAATAGTAAATCCTTTCTTTTCAAAACGCGTTAGGATTTCTTCTACCAGATTTCGTTTTACAGCATCTGGTTTTACGATAATTAGTGTTTGTTCAGTCAACTTACTTTTTGACTTTGATTCCGCCTTTAACGTATTTTTTTGTCCATTTTAGTTTTCTTGGATCGCGTTTTAGAACAAGTGCATTTTTTTTACATTTAGAAGAGCAAAACCACAGTACAGTTCCATCGTTTTTTGCAATCATAGTTCCTGATCCCTTTACCACTGAACGATTACAAAAGCTGCATGGCTTTTCTAACAAACTCAAAATTTTTCTACCTTATCTTTTTGGCTTCACGTTCTGTTTCTCTTAAAAGCAGAATGTCAGACATTCGTACTGAACCTTTAACATTTCTTGTAAGTACTCTTCCTTTGTCTTTACCATCCAATATTTTTACTCTTACTTGAATGACCTCGCCTGCAATGCCAGTTCTACCAACAATCTGGATAACTTCAACTGGTGTTAATACGTCAGTCTTTTGTTGTATGTTCATTGTTCTGATTTAGCTTCTGGTTCTGGTTCTGATTTAGCTTCTGGTTCTGATTCTGATTTAGCTTCTGGTTCTGATTCTGATTTAGCTTCTGGTTCTGAT
>LUMD01000822.1_pt1 | contig 11942 bp, 7 predicted proteins | sample 729651 | NCBI WGS metagenome assembly LUMD01 (sample SAMN03860272, study PRJNA289734) | marine metagenome | biome: seawater column; feature: ocean; material: water; isolation source: Red Sea water column Station 34 - depth 258m | place: Saudi Arabia: Red Sea | collected 2011-10-15 | depth 258 m | reverse complement strand
ACCCACGACAACTGGTTTTTTGAGCTGGAGGCGACGGACACGATCATGGAGTTCAAGCAGGGGGAGAAGTACGTTTCGTGGCTGCCGCTGGCTCACGTATTTGGCCAGTTGGTGGATAACCACTACTGGGTGAAGAACGCCCTCCACATGTATGTGGTGAACAACCCCCTCAATGTCGTCGATTTCGCCAAAGAGATCCAACCGCACCTGTTTATCGGCGTGCCGAGAATCTACGAGAAAGTCTATTCGAACGTAAAGGCAACACTGGACGCCAAGGCGATACTAAAGGTTCTGCTGAAGGTTCCCGGCCTCTCAGGACTACTCAAAGAGAAGTTAAGGAAGGCGATAGGTATGGGGAGATGCCGCTTCGCCATTACCGGCGCAGCGCCGATTAATCCCGACATTCTTACACTGTTCCAGTCTCTGGGAATCCCCATTTTCGAAGGGTACGGCATGACGGAAGACACAGCCGGGGCGACCATCAACTACGGAGGCATGAACCGGATCGGCACTGTGGGGACCCCCTTTCCCGAGACGGAGATGAAAGTGGCCCAAGATGGGGAACTTCTGATGCGCGGCCGCCATGTGATGAAGGGATACTACAAGAATCCGGAAGCAACCGCTGAGACCATTGTGGACGGCTGGCTCCACACCGGCGACGTGGGGGAGATCGACGCCGACGGCTTCGTAAAAATCACCGGCCGGAAGAAAGAGATTTACGTCACCTCCGGCGGAAAGAACATTGCACCCCTCGTTATCGAAGAGACTATGAAGTCCATACCGATCGTATCGCAATGCTATCTTGTGGGGGACGGGCGGAAGTTCTGCAGCGCCCTGCTTACGCTGGACGCCGGCGCCATCATTCGGGACAAACTTGGCGTGGAAGCGACTGAAGTGCCGAAAGATCCCTTTGCGCAGATTGCGAAACTGAAGGAGCTCGGCCACACCTTGGATGACTTCACAGGGAGCGATGAAGTTCGGGCCGAAGTGCAGGCACAGGTGGATGCCCTGAACAGCAAGTTCTCCAGTCCGGAGCAGGTGAAAAAGTTTACCATCCTGCCGAGGGACTTCACCATTGATGACGGTGAGCTGACGCCGACGCTGAAGATTCGCCGGAAGCAGATCGGGGAGAACTGGTCCGCCGAAATCGAGGCGATGTACAGAGAATAAAAAAAGGGGGCAGCTGCCCCCTTTTTCGTTCTCGGTAGAGAGGCCTTATTTAATCTCTACTTCTACCTCTTTCACCTCAACAGGCTTGGACCGGGGAATGGAGATGGCAAGCACACCGTTCTTATAACCGGCGCTCACCTTCTTCTCGTTCACCTCTTCCGGCAGCCGGAAGGACCGCGCGAACTTGCCGTGGCGGGACTCGCGGTAGGCATAGCCGTTCCGGTCATCGCTGTTGTCGGCCCGCTTCTCACCGGTGATGGTGAGAACGCCGTCCTTGACGGTTATGCCAAAGTCGCCTTTTTCCATTCCCGGCGCCTCCACGCGAACTTCGTACGCCTTCTCTTTCTCGATGACGTCGAAGGCCGGGAGCCAACTGGCGCTGGAGGCGGGGCCAAGATCGAAACCGCGGCCAAAGAAGGAATCGATGAGCCGATCGAAATCGGTGAGCATCGAACCGCCGACAAACGGCGAAAGCGCCGTCGAAGACCTGTTGATGGGTGTCCATTTGATTAATGACATGGTCATTCTCCTTTCATTCTAACTGTTCGTTGAACCAACTCGGTTCACCCCTTTCAGGGCAAGGGGCGTGCCTGCTGAACATTTCTGACAAATATGCGCATACTATCAAAATACCGTCATAAGACAACTGAATAATTGACATAACCCACGTTCATTTCTGATATATTGGCCGAAATACGTGTAGAATACGATTGTCATGAACAGAGCGACTGATAAAAGAATAGAGCCCTCTTGTTCTCTGTGAAGTTCGCTTACTCCCCCCCCATCCCTGCCTTCTCCCTCAAGGGGAGAAGGAACGGTTTAGGCGGGGGAGAGGAACATCCAAAGGATCCGTTGGAAGGTGAGGGGCGGCGGAGGGAATTGACGTCATTTAACTCCAAACAAGAGAGAAGCGCTTTGAACAACAGTGATCGGCCGATGAAGAGGAAAATATAGTTGTTGCTTGAGGAGGAGGGGGGGCGGTATTTTAAGCGGCTCGCAGTTTCAATCAACAAACAAGGAGAGACGATCATGACCTTATCTGTCGTGTTTCGAACTATGGCTGTCTTTATGAGCTTGTGGGGTATCGGTATGTGGGTAGCCCCGGAGAGATTGGCTGGGAATTGGGATTGGGAACTAACAGAAGCTCTGTCTATTATGATGCAGTTCATGGGTACCACGATGCTCGTTTTTGCTGTTATTCACTGGCAGATGCCGACTTGGGCGGGAGACAACCTGAAAACAGCAGGTATGGCATTCGCCATCATTCATGCTGTTTTCCTGGCGTTGAACGTGTATCAACTGGCCGTAGGCAATGTTCCAGCCAGTGCCATGAACATTGGAGGCAACGTCCCCCAAGCGATTCTTACAGTTCTATTCTATCTGAAATCGCGCTGACGATAAACATAGCATAGTTCAGACATGAGGCAGAAAGCCGCTCTCTTCCGAGGCGGCTTTTTGTTTTGTGGAGCGTTGAGTACTCGCCGCGGCCTAATCGTGTGAGTAGGAAATCTTCTTATTAGTAAAAAAGAGCTGATTTACCAGCACGGTTCTGGTGGAGACAGATGGCAGATCGTCTTGAATCGCTCGGACGATTTTGTCCACATGTTGTAGATTTCTCGCCCTGATCATTATGGCGAATCTCAATTCTATTCAGACGGCTTGGTATCTTTCTCTACTTTTCGGGGCGGGCATGGGCTCAGTCCTCGTTCTCCGGTGGTTTTGGGAGAGGATCAATCTTTATTCCGAGATGGCAGCAATGGCGGCATCTCTCTTAATGGCTCCCGTTATCCTTCTCACCGTTAGCGATGAGTGGGTTAGGTTGTTTCTCATGTCCGCCGGCTCAACACTTTCGGTGATTATCGCTACACTGATTACTCCTGAGACTGAACATAGTGTTCTCGATCAATTCTTCAGAAAGGTAAATCCACCGGGCTTTTGGGGGAAAACAGCTTCGAAGGCCGGCGTAAATCCACGGGCCAACGTTGTCGCATTAGGAGATGGAGTCTACACTGTGTTGACTACGGCGCTGACTATTTTCCTTCTGCTGATCGGGATTGGCAAATTACTGGTGCCGCATCCATTCGGCTCACCAATATTGCCGTGGCTATTCATACTTTCAGGGGTGGCAAGCGTAAAGTTGTGGTGGCGCAGGGTGATGGAGACGGGATATGCGGACGCTTGATCTTGCGGCGATGAATTAGTGACCAGAACTGGAGAAAAAGTTCGATATGATTAGAACTGTTCTATTCGCAGTGCTTTATCTTCTTCCCTCTTGGTGCTTGGCTCAAGAGGCCGACCTCGTTCTGACGAACGGCACAATCTGGACTGTCGATCACGCCAACCCCACAGCGGAAGCGGTGGCGGTGAAGGACGGGAAGTTTATCTACGTCGGTTCGAACCGCGGCGTTCAGAAGCATATTCGCAAAGGGGCCACGGAGGTGATCGATCTCGAGAGTCTCTTTGTAACACCGGGCTTTAACGATAACCACGTCCACTTCGAGTGGACCGGCCGGCTGGTGTTCGGCCTCAACCTGTTGGAAGTGCATGAAGAGAAGCCGTTTGTAAAGAAGGTGCGGGAGGTGAACGACCGTTTTTCTCCCGGCGTCTGGATCACCGGCGGGCAGTGGTCAGCCTATGAGGCGTGGGGCGAAGGGACGGTTGGAGAGGAGGGGCGAAAGGCAAAATCGGATCTGTTCAAGCCGAACAGGAAAATGGTCGATTCGTTTACGAAAGATCGCCCGATCTTTATTCAGCGGTTTGACGGGAATGTTTTCTTCGCCAACGGGAAGGCGCTGGAACTGGCAGGCATCGGCCGGGATATCCCGAACCCCGCCGGCATCTCTGTGGAGAGAGACCGGAAAGGGACGCCCACCGGCATCCTCACCGGCGCCAACGTCAGAAACCATTTCCAGAAAATCATTCCCGACAGGTCATGGAACCAACGGCTGTTGGAGACACAGGCCGTTTTGGACCGATGCAAAATGTTCGGCGTCACGAGCCTGTCCGACATGTCGGATCCGCTCCAGCGGGAGATCTTCTATCATTTGAGAAACAGCGACGCTCTCACCGTTCGGGTCCACTCCCGGGGGTATCTCGATCAGTGGGATAAGTTGGCGGCCCTCAGAATCAAGGTGGGCGCCGGCGATGAGATGATCCGCCTCGGCGCTGTGAAGGCGTGGATTGACGGCATCATGGGGAACTCTTCGGCACGATTTTATGAGCCATACTCTCACATCTCCGGTGAGCGGGGACGGTGGCGGTCCATCATGTTCCCCTGGACGGCGGCGAACGACGGTCGTGACATGGTGAGCAATCTGGAGAACCTTGCCATGAAGGCGGACTCGGCAGGGATTCAACTCTCGGTTCATGCGATCGGTGATGAAGGCAACGGCTACCTCCTCGACATGATGGAGCGGATGATTGAGCGGAACGGCCAGAAGGATCGGCGCTTTCGGCTGGTCCATGCGCAGGTGATCCATCCCGACCACTTCAAGCGGTTCAACGGACTTGGCATCGTGGCGGAGGTCCAGCCGTACCACTGCACCGATGACATGCGGTGGATGGAGGAGCGGATCGGTCACGACCGGTGCCTTGGTGCCTATGCGTTCCGGACGCTGTGGGATAACGGCGCCGTCGTCTGCTTCGGCTCAGACTCCCCTGGCACCAACGCTGCCCGCTATCCGCTGAACCCCATGCTGGGGCTTTACGCCGCCGTGACGCGCCAGACACTCACCGGCGAACCGAAAGGGGGGTGGTTCCCTGATGAAAAGTTGACCATCGAAGAGGCGATTCAAGCCTACACACTCAACTCCGCCTACGCCTCTTTTGAGGAGAAGATCAAAGGCTCCATCACGGTGGGGAAACTTGCGGACATGTCAGTGCTATCGGACAACCTACTAGAGATCGATCCCGCGAAGATCAAGGATGTGGAGAATGTCATGACGATCCTTGGGGGAAACGTGATCTACAGGAAAAAGTAGTGCCAGACGCGTGAGCAGCCGCTCTCTTTTCTCACTTTCTCTGTTCCTCTTTTATCTGGATTCGCGGCGGAACAGTTGTTGACGGCAGCGGCGGTCCAGCCGTTCGGGCCGATGTTTTTGTGCAAGGCGATTCCACTCTGTTTGTCGGAATGCCGCCGGAAGGGGCCACAGCACTGGATACTATTGATGCCGCCGGACTTGTGGTGACACCCGGCTTCATCGATCCACACGCCCACGGCGACCCCTTCAAGACGCCGCGGTTTGAAAACTTCCTCGCCATGGGTGTCACTACCATCTGCCTCGGCCAGGACGGATTCAGTCCGGAGACGGAAAATTTGGGGGAGTGGATGGCCTCAGCCGATACGCTCCCCCTCGGGCCGAACATTGCCATGTTCACAGGGCACAGTACACTCAGAAGACTGAGCGGGATCGATTTTGATCCCGATCCGTCAGAAGAGGCAGTGGGCGAGATGGAGGAACTTCTTGAGAGCGCTGTCTACGCCGGCGCTTTCGGAATGACCACAGGGCTGGAATACACCCCCGGCACGTACGCAGATCAGAAAGAGCTTGAACGGCTGGCGAAAGTTGTGGGGAGGCACAACGGCCTCATCATGAGCCACATGCGGACGGAACAGGACGAAACGATGGAGGACGATCTTGCCGAGCTGTTCGCTCAAGGGAGGCACGCCAGCATCCATGTCTCCCACATGAAGGTGGTGTTCGGGGAAGGGGAGGGACGCGCGGAGGAAGTGCTACACCTCATGGCCGAGCAGAGAGACATATTTCCCAAGTTCACCGTTACCGCTGATGTCTATCCCTACATGGCGAGCTACACCACGGTGGGGATTCTCTTTCCCGAGTGGGCGAAGCCGCCGAACGATTATGAGGAGGTTCGTAGTGAGAGACGCGGAGAACTCCTCACCTATGTGAGAGATTTGGTGGTGAAGCGGAACGGCCCGGAGGCGACCCTATTCGGCACCGAGCCCTACAAAGGGAAGACGCTGGCGGAAGTTGCCGCCGAAATGGAAATCCTTTTTGAGGAGCTGCTGGTAGACTCCATCGGTCCGGCCGGGGCGAGCGCCGCCTACTTTACCATGGATCGGGAGCTTCAGGAGCGGTTCATCGTTGACCCCTACGTTATGATCTCCTCGGACGGCTCCCCCACCATGCATCACCCGAGGGGCCACGGCGCCTTCGCGAAAGTGATCAGAGAGTATGTGGTGGAAGATTCACTCCTGACCCTTGAAGAGGCGATACGGAAAATGACGTCTCTTCCCGCCCAAACGGTAGGGCTGGAAAAACGGGGGCGCATCAGGCGGGGCTACATAGCCGACCTGTTGATGTTTGATCCGACAAAAGTGAAGGACAACGCCACCTTTGCAGAGCCACACCTGCCAGCCACAGGCTTCGAAACGGTGATCGTAAACGGGCGTGTGGCCGGCCCGTCATCCGACTTGTCTTCCGGAAAAGTTTTAAGGAGACGACCTTAGCCTATCAGGCATTAGAATTGATTAATTTAAATCCCACGAAGCACAGCTTGAGGAAACAGGCCACCGCTGTTAAATTCAATCGGTTGAGACATATTTTCGCTATCAACAAATGAGAAAGGGGTTTAGCATGACAATTCGTGACTTTACTAAAGCATTCTCCATAATGGTGTTGATTTTTTCGGTACAGACGAAGGGCCAGCACGCTGAGCTTATTAAGCCGATGGACATTTTTGAGATGGAGACTGTTTCTGATCCTCAAATCTCTCCCGACGGATCCCAAATACTTTATGTTCGGTCGGGAAGTGATATCATGACTGACAAGCGCTATTCGAACATCTGGATCATCAATAGTGACGGAACAAATCAGCGACCCATAACCAGTGGACAAACCAGCAACAGTCAGCCTCGGTGGTCTCCAGATGGAACACAGATTATATATGTTTCAGGAAGTTCGGGATCGAGCCAGATTCATAAACGTTGGATGGACAGCGCAGAAACGACGATACTCACGAATGTCCAAACACGACCACACGGCATTAGCTGGTCACCGGATGGACAACAGATTGCATTTTTTGGCACCGTGCCAACGGACGCTGAGTTTGCAGTGGACCTCCCGGAAAAACCAGATGGGGCGGAATGGGCTACTCCCGCAAAAGTAATTGACCGGCATGTCTATCGATTCGACGGTGTAGGATATTTGAAGGGTTACAAGCAGTTGTTTGTACTCCCTGCGGAAGGAGGAACACCAAGACAACTGACTTCTGGACGATTCAACTTTGCCAGTTATCGCGGAGGACAAACGGTCTGGTCTACCGACAGCAAACATATTTACGTCTCAACAAACCTTAATGAGGATTGGGAGGCCGAAGGGTATCGTCAGAGCGATTTATATCAGGTTCAGTCGAAAGATGGATCAATGAAAAAGCTCACAGAAAGGGATGGCCCCGATGGGAATCCTGTCCCATCTCCCGATGGGAAACTTCTTGCTTATACTGGTTATGATGACAAAAAAATGGCAACGCAGATTTCTCGTATCTATACCATGAACTTGAAGACAAAAAAAGTTCAGGAGGTTCAGATAAATCTTGACAGAGGGGTCTCCAATCTTGCTTGGTCAGCAGACAGCAAGAAAATTTATTTCACCTATGCCGACAAGGGGAACACAAAACTCGCCGCCACCTCACTGAAAGGGAAACACAGCATACAGGCTGAAAGCCTTGGACGGGGATACTCCGTGGCGAGTGACGGGAGGTTTGTATTCATTACTACAACGCCGAGCATCCCTTCTGATCTTGCCGTTGGGAAAACAGATACAAAAGGAACGAAAAACATTACATCGGTGAACAGTGATCTTTTGGGTCATAAGGAACTTGGCAAGGTGGAGGAAATCTGGTATAAGTCTTCTCTGGATGGACTGGATATTCAGGGGTGGATTATCAAACCTCCTGGCTTTAACCCTTCCAAGAAGTATCCTCTGATCATTAAGATTCATGGCGGTCCTTTTGCCAACTACGGAGATCGCTTTTACTTGGAAAAACAGCTGATGGCAGCTGAAGGATATGTGGTGCTCTATACCAACCCCAGAGGTAGCACAAGTTATGGAGAAAAATTCGCCCAACTCATACACCACGATTATCCAGGGGACGATTTTTATGATTTGAATAGCGGTGTGGATGCCGCCGTTAAGCAAGGATATGTGGACGAGAACAATCTGTTTGTGACTGGTGGTTCAGGAGGAGGCGTCCTCACATGTTGGATGATTGGTAGAACCGATCGCTTCAAGGCGGCAGTTACAGTTTATCCGGTGATTAACTGGTATAGTTTTGTCCTCTATAGTGATATTCCATGGACCGCTAAGTATTGGTTTCCGGGCATGCCTTGGGATCACGTTGAGAAATATGAGAGTAAATCACTGCTATCGGTGGTGAAAAATGTAACAACGCCAACGATGGTACTTACAGGTGAAGCAGACTATCGAACTCCAATGCCAGATTCAGAACAGTACTACTCTGCGCTTCAGATGCTTGGGGTGGAGTCAGTGCTGGTTCGTGTTCCTGATGAGCCGCATGGAATTTCCGTTCGCCCTAGTCACCATGTTAGCAAAATCATGCACATTATGGGATGGATTAACAAATATAATAACTGACAAGCGCCCGCAGGGCCTTAGAAAAACTGAAGACTGAATAAGGAGAATAAAATGTTGTGGAATAAAAAAATTATTGTGCTGTTTATACTCACCGTAGGAGTTAGAGCTGAAACAGCTGAAGCGTGGTCCCCTGAAATGGTGATCCAGATGAAAAGTATTTCCCAGCTGGATATATCACCATCAGGCGACCTGGTCGCATTTGCAGTCAGGGAAGCTCTGATTGAAGGAGAAAAATCCGAATATCTAAATCAGATATGGCTTACGGGAACAGCAACGGAAACGCCACCAGTTCAATATACTTTTGGTGACAAATCGGCCTCTCGACCCCGCTTTTCACCCGATGGGAAGCACATTGCGTTTTCCAGAGAGTTGTCCGAAAAATCACAGGTTTGGATTATGCGAACAGCTGGAGGAGAAGCGTGGCAATTTTCATACCAGAAGGAGAGCGTGATTGATTTCAAATGGTCACCGGACGGGCAACACATTGCCATGGTAATGAAGGACCCAAAAAGTGAAGAAGAAGAAACAGAGGAAGAAGAAAAACGTGACGTTATACTTGTCGATCAAAATTTTAAGAACAATCATATTTATCTGAAAAGATTCACAACAGAAATTGACACAACAGAGGCAGATAAAGTCACATCCGGAAGCTTTACAGTCAATGCTTTCAACTGGAGTCCGGACGGCCGGCTAATCGTTTTTTCACACAGCGAGGAGCCGACTTTCAATAGCCGATCAATTACGGGAGACATTTCTGTTGTAACTGTTGCTAACAAAACAACAACAACACTAGTTGACTGGCCCGGCGTAGATGCTGACCCCTTATTCTCGCCCGATGGCAAGACCATTGCTTTTTCATCCGATGGAGGGACCACCGAGCGGATAGGCCTTGGCGACTGCTTTGTTGTCTCGGCAAAAGGGGGAAAGCCGAGAAAGCTTGCAGAAACGCCCAACAGGAGCGTTGGCGTGAGAGGTGCTCCGGGAATCATGCAGTGGTCGAAAGACGGTAAACATGTATACACTTCGGACTATGAAGGGACAACAACGCAGATATATAAACTCGATGTAAAAGGAAATAAGATTGCAGGACTTACAGCCTATAATGGTGTTATCTCCAACCCTGTAATTAGTTCTGACGAAAAAAAGATTGTTTTTGTTGGTCAATCCACAGAGGTCCCTGCGGAACTTTACGTTAGTGACCTTCGGAAATTTGATCCCAAGGTACTTTCAACCTTCAACAGGAATAAAGACTGGCCAGAGATTACGAAAACCGAACGGGTGAGTTGGAAGTCAAAAGATGGCCTAGAAATCGAAGGATTGCTGACGTACCCATTGGGATATAAACAAGGAAAGAAATATCCACTGGCACTCATGATACACGGCGGCCCAGCAGGAGTTTTTACTGAAACATTCACAGGAAACCCAAGCATCTATGTGATTCAGTATTTTGCAGAGAAAGGGTATGCAGTCCTGAGGCCCAATCCGCGAGGGAGCACGGGTTATGGAAAAGAATTCCGCTACGCGAACTTTAAAGACTGGGGATTTGGTGACTATGAGGACATCATGAGTGGCGTTGACAAAACAATAGATATGGGGATTGCTGATCCAGAGAGAATGGCTGTTATGGGGTGGAGTTATGGGGGATATATGACATCATTTCTCGTCACAAGGACTGGACGCTTTAAGGCAGCCAGCATGGGGGCTGGATTGCCAAATCTTGTCAGTATGGTCACAACGACGGATATCCCTGATTATCTCGTGGCACACATGGGATCAGAAATCTGGGAAGACTATGAAACTTATGAAAAACATTCAGCGATATATCGAATCGGTAAGGTGACAACCCCCACACAGGTGATCCACGGCTCCAACGATCTACGTGTTCCGTTTACTCAGGGGCAGGAATTTTACGTGGCATTGAAGCGTCGAGGTATCGACACAGAAATGGTGGTATATCCAAGAACACCACATGGCCCACGTGAGCCGAAATTGCTGATGGATGTCTCGCCACGCATCATGGCGTGGCTCGATAAATACATCGATCGTGGGCAAAAAGATGTTCAAGCAGATGGAGCCAAACCGTGAAACCGTCCAGAAGAGAGTTTCTAAAGACAGGAGCGTTGGGCTCGGTGGGGATCAGCCTCGGACTTACCCAACTTGGGCACGCTGTGCCGGAGCAGCCGATGCGGCCGCAACCGCTCCGCATCCTGATCCTCGGCGGAACTGCATTTCTCGGCCCACACCAGATCAAGTATGCTCTTCAGAGGGGCCACAAGATTTCCACATTCACGCGGGGAAAGACGGAGCCTACCGTAAACAGAGAGGTGTTTAAGCAAGTGGAGAGCTTGGTCGGTGACCGAAACGATAATCTAAAGGCATTGAAGGGGAGGACGTGGGACGCCATCATTGATAACTCCGCCACCTTCCCGCGGTGGGTGAGACACACCACGGAGATTCTGAAGGGTAACGCTGACACATATCTTTTCACTTCCTCCCTTTCCGTCCACAAGAGCTTTGAGAAAAAGGGGTTGACGGAAGATGGTCCGATGGCGACGACCGATGATCCAACGGTAGAGGATATGAAGCATTACGGCGCCCTGAAAGCGCTCTCTGAAGATGTAACGCGGGACGCATTCGGCGACGGCGCCATCATTGTCCGGCCCCACCTGATCGTAGGCCCCGGCGACAGGACTGACCGGTGGACCTACTGGCCAGTGCGCATCGACAGAGGAGGCGAAGTGTTGGCTCCGGGAGATCCGGACAGGGCGGCGCAGTATATCGACGTGAGAGACTTGGCGGAGTTTAACATCCGGCTCATTGAAGAGCGCGCCGCCGGCACCTACAGCGCCGTAGGGCCGCTGGCCCCCCTCTCCATGGCGGAGATGCTCTACGGCATCCGGGCGGTGGTGAGCAGTCGTGTATCTTTCACCTGGGTCGGTCAGGACTTTCTCGCGGAAAACGAAGTGGCGCCGTGGAGCGAGATGACAGCGTGGACACCATCCGGCGGGGAGTACGACGGATTCTCATCATTCGACAACAGCAAGGCCGTGGCCGCAGGATTGACCTTCAGACCCCTTGCAGAAACAGCCAGAGCCACCCTCGACTGGTGGAAGACTCTTCCTGAAGAACGGAAGAACAACCCCAAAGCGGGACTGG
>LUMD01001896.1_pt1 | contig 11953 bp, 15 predicted proteins | sample 729651 | NCBI WGS metagenome assembly LUMD01 (sample SAMN03860272, study PRJNA289734) | marine metagenome | biome: seawater column; feature: ocean; material: water; isolation source: Red Sea water column Station 34 - depth 258m | place: Saudi Arabia: Red Sea | collected 2011-10-15 | depth 258 m | reverse complement strand
GTTATGCCAAACTTTCTCGGTCCCTTCAGCCTTAAATACATACTCCTGGTTGCTGCTGATCGTGTTGTTGGCAGAAAAACCCGGTATGATCGGCCGTGCACACCGTGCCCGTGAACTGTACGGGCGGGTTACTGAAGTACACCTTGCGCTTGAGAGTAAAACGGTGTTTGCTGACAACCATCTAGACAGAATAGTTACCACACCTACGTAACCAACGCCACGGGACACACGCCATGATCAAAGGCCTTCATCACAATGCTTATCGCTGCCGGGATTCCGAAGAAACCCGCTGTTTCTACGAGGATTTTCTGGGCCTGCCCCTGGTTCATTCTCTGGAAATCGGTACCACCATGACTGGCCGTGGTACTCAGGTACTGCATACGTTCTACCAGATGGGAGACGGGTCGTTTCTCGCCTTTTTTGATGACCCGCAGACACCGTTCGAGTTTAAAGACCAGCGCGACTTTGATCTGCATATTGCGCTTGAGATCGAGCACGACCGGCTGCAGGAGATGATGGATAAAGGCATCGCAAACGGAATCGAGACGCGGGGGATTTCCGATCACGGATTTATCGACTCGATCTATTTTCGGGATCCCAATGGCTACGTCATTGAACTGACCGCAAAACGACCAGATCATGACCACGACATGGGCTCAGGCGAAGACGCGCACGCGATTCTTGATCGCTGGAGTGCCCAAAAAACTCAGTGACCACTTGTTCGCACTCCGCTACCAGTATCTTTTTAATCGGCGAAACCCGTAAAAGACGATGGAATACGTTGAATGTCCTGAATAACGTCGGCCGGCAGTCCACCACGTAACTCCGATGACGCACTGTCGTAAACAGCATCTGAAATACCGCCAAAACGCCCTCTAATGGCCTCGGCAATCTCGTCGTGACGTCCCACAGCGGTAAACAAATGCACAACGTCATCAGTCACTTCTTGGGCCATCTGATCCCATTGGCTGTTTCTAGACATCTGGTTCAACTTCAAGCCCAACTCTTCCAGTCCATGCGCTTGGAGAACGGGCCAGTACGCTCGGGTCGAACCGTAAAATCCTATACGTATACGCACCCACTCAAACATCTTGGCCACCGCCTCGTCATCTGCGCCCGTGGCGATGAAACCACCTCCTGAAATCTCGAAATTGTTTCGCTGACGGCCAACACTTGCCAGGGCGTTGTCAAGAATCGGTATCACAGTATCTTCCAGATACCGTCGGGTACAAAAGGGATGGAGGCGTACACCGTCATAGGCCTGCCCAGCCGCTTTCATCATCGCAGGGCCGACTGCCGCAACCGTAATCGGCGGCGCTGGACTATCCATTGGTTCTGGCGTGAAATTTGGTGTCATCAGGGTAAAACGGTAATGCTGCCCTTCGAAGTCCAGTGGTTCTCCTGTTTTCCAGGTCGCCCAGATGGCGCGTAGCGCATGCGCATATTCGCGCAGTCGAGGCGCGGGTGGGGACCACGGAACACTGAAGCGACGCTCGTTATGACCCTTGACCTGACTGCCAAGGCCCAGTACAAAACGACCCCCCGACGCCGCTTGCAGGTCCCAGCCAATATTGGCGACAACCATGGGACTGCGCGAAAAAGCAATGGCGATGCCAGTCGACAGTTCCAGTTTCTGCGTGTTAACCGCAGCAATAGCCAAAGGCAAAAAGGGATCATGACGGTTTTCCAGCGTACTGACGCCGTCATATCCGTTCGCCTCGATCTCCCGTACCGTTTTAGGAATCCGCTGGAGATCGTGCTGCGGAATTGTAGTCATCACCCGCATAGTCGGTTAGCTAATCAAAAATACGTTGGTCATCAGAGGGTAGATCGTACACGAACATCTGGAATTTTCATTGTACGATCAGAAAGCAGGCAAACAAGTATTCAATACCCCAGTTTCGGCCGCACTCTATTGATGAGCGGGCGGCCTTCTAGATACCTACCCAGGTTCCTAAACAGCAGGTCCAGCGTCAGGTCTGTATAGTTCGCATCGTCGTCGGATGAGACATGTGGCGTAATGATGAGATTCGGGGTATGCCAGAGTTTCGAATCCGGCGGCAGTGGTTCCGGCGTTGTCACATCCAGGATAGCCCCGCCAAGAATGCCGCGATCGAGTGCAGACACCAGTGCAACGTGATCAAGCACACCGCCACGGGCCAGATTGATCAGTCCTGCGCCGGGTCGCAGTGCAGCGAATTGTTTTTCCCCGATCAAGTTCTCTGTTTCAGGGGTGAGCGGCATGTTGAGGATGACAAAATCAGCATCGTCCAATGCAGCGTCAATCTCTTCGGGCGTGTACATCGTATGGACGTACCGAGATGGTCGTCCAGTTCTCCGAACACCGCGTACCCGCAGGCCCATGGACTTCGCAACCTGTGCTGAGGCCTCACCCATTTTCCCTACACCGACAACGCTAACGGTTTTCCCTTTAATGGGCGTACTGTAAACAGGCTTCCAGTCACGACGGCGCTGATCGCTCGCAAACTTTGGGACGTGGTTATTCAACATCTGCAACCCCATGCCCACATACTCCCGGGTTTTTTCAAGATGAATGCCTGAATTACGGGTAACTGTCATTCCAGGCGGTAACCAATCAAACGGCGCGAGGTGTTCCACGCCTGCTCCGATAACATGAATCCATTTCAGCCGAGGCGCCCGCTGCTGAAGGCCGTCAGTTGGCAGATCCCAGGTCATCATGACTTCTGCCCGCTCCATCGATCGATCAAAATTGTCCAGGTCCCAGTCGAGGCATACATCGATTCTGGAAGAAACTTCAGGATGGCGTTGGCGGGCACGTGCCAACCGATCGGCAGTGGTCCTGAAGACCAATTCTCCGGCACGATTGTTTTTTATGTGGACGGCTACTTTTTCTTTGATGGGTCTAGATGTCATCGGCCTTATCTAGTTTGGCAAACGAGGTTTTTCTACAGCTGTTTCAGTCCGATCCTGCTGATGATAACCCTGTATTTGTGTTCTGTGACGCCGTCTTCAGTGTGGCGCGGGCAGCCAAGGCGACTGCCCCTTCACCTTGGCGTCTGACCATAACGGGATTCAAGTCGAGTTCCAGTAACATGTCACGAAGATCGTCGCCGAGCGGGGATTGAGGATCGTCGCACCCGACAGTCGGGGTGCGCGACTGCCTGTCATCGCCCTTTGAAATCGGGCGTGCGTTTGTCGGCGAACGCGGACAGACCTTCTTGAAGATCCTCGCTGTTGTATGTCCGTTCGGTCATCTGTCGGGTGTAGGCCGCTTGAGCGTCTGCATTACCAGGGGAGCGTTCGCAGCAAGTTTGCCGGCAAATTCCATTGCCGTTTCCATCAGTTGCTCGCGCGGAACCACGCGGTTGACCAGACCCACCTCGTAGGCCCGCTGTGCACTCATCTGGTCGCCGACCAGAATCAGTTCCATGGCGATCTTGTGCGGTATCCGGGCAGCGAGTGAAGTGATGAGTCCGCCGGTAAAACCGATCTTTGCTTCCGGATAGCTGAACCAGGCGTCCTCGGCCATCACGGCAAGGTCGCAGAACTGAACGAGCACCAGCGCGCCACCGATACACAGCCCGTTGACAGCAGCCACAATCGGTTTGTCGACCGTGATTCCCACACCCGGGATAAAGGGGTACATCTCAGTTGAGTCGTCGAGGTCCGCGCCGGCCGAAAAAGCACGTTCGCCGGCCCCCGTGATGATGCCGGCGCCATCGTCACTGTCGTTGAGTCGCTGGAGAGCACTGCGCAGCGCCTCTCCGACAGCGGGACTGATCGCGTTCATTTTTTCGGGACGGTTGATCGTGATGATCGCGACCCTGTTGCGGGATTCGTAGCTGACAGTATTGTGGGTCAAAGCACTGTCCTCCTGGCATAAAACGGTGAACAAGTGTTAAGCATAGGGCCTTTTGCGGGACGACTTCAATCAATAGTCTGCCCGAGGTGCGAACGATCTCCAGTACTGAACGCGTTAGGTCCGCGCAGACAGTGTCTCATCGGGGTAATAGCTCACAAGCAACCGGTTCAGCATCGTGCTTTCCCGCTCCCCCTTTCAAAGCCTGCTCAACTTACCTCGTAGACATGAACTCGATGGGAAATCTCGGGCTCTCCGTACGGCATACCTTTAAAACTTTCCGTCACAAAGGTCTCGCGCCAGACGCCTGCCGCCGTCAGTCGCGACAGTGCTTGTGGGTAGGCAGGCTCCTGAGTAGGATCATCACGCAAACTGAAAACAATCGGTGCACCCGGCATCGCTACCCTAATCAGTTCATCAAAACTATGAGCCGGTGCATGCTTGGGCGTGATCGTTCCACTGGATAACACAGCAGCAAACGTATCGTCACTGAAATCCAGTTGTTCCCCGAGTGTCATCTGATGCAGTTCTGCATAAATCCCTTTAGCACGAGCAATGTCGAGCATCCCTTCGGACAGATCGATACCCGTCATCGGTCCATAGCCCAGCATGGCAAGTGCTTCGCTCTGGATACCGCCTCCGCACCCGGCATCGAGAATCGGTGCCGTACCCGACGCAACGAATCGTGTGAAAACAGCAGCAATCATCGCGGGTATCCGGTAGCCCATGGCACATAAGTCGGACTCATAATCCCTGGCCCACCGGTCATAGGCCGCTTGCTGTTCTTCCAGGCTATTTACCTGGTAGGACTGAGACACATTCGTTTCGGACATGGACTTTTCCTTTTTAATTGATAGAGCATATTTCAAGACCGCACACGCCTATTATCGGGGTCGCACGGTTTCTCGGCCAGAACCCGGCTGGTAATCATTTAGCCCAGTAGCGAAACACCCAAGGGCTTACTGGATCTTGTCACGGGGTTATCTATTTGTTGTGGATTAAACGGCTAAGTAACCGGTCCAGCTGGTTAGCAAATGCAGTTCGGTCGGACTGACTGATCGACGATGGACCCCCCGTGTGTATACCGCTGCTTCGCAGCGAATCGAAGAAATCCCGCATATTCAAGCGTTGTCGAATGTTTTCTTTGTCATAGAGTTCGCCCCGGGGATTCAGGGCCATGCATCCTTGACCGATCAGTTCAGCGGCTAGAGGAATGTCTGCTGTGACTACTAAGTCACCCGGGGTTGATTTCGCCACGATGTGGTGGTCTGCGACGTCATATCCGGATGGCACCTGAACGCTATGGATATAGGGTGATCGTGGTACTTGTAGCGGCTGGTTGGCCACCAAGACAACCATGACAGGTACCCGGTCAGCAGCCCGGTAGAGAATCTCCTTGATCACCTTCGGGCAGGCATCGGCGTCCACCCAGATCTTGCACTCCGGTGTTTGGCTTTGCGCTGTGATCATTCGAAGGGTCGAACACAAAATGCTTATTTCAGGGCGCGGCGCGGGAAATAGAGTGACACAACATCGACCGGCGCGTTAACCATCTCGCCGGTTACAAGATCACCACAAAAGCTACAAAGTAAGTGGACATCGTCTGCCGCTTGAAGATCTGTTTTACTATTTTCAGCAATAAGAGCTGCTTTGATTGGTGGCCAGGGGTGGAATTGAACTGCCGACACGGGGATTTTCAGTAGCCTGCTCCACCAAATTAGTCTTTTTTTCAGTGCTTTCCAGCTATGCGTGAAAAACTGCGTGAAATAGAGCCCTTACGCACGCTGTAATTGTACTAATTGCTGTTGTTGCTTACTCAATCTTTCCCTTGTTTTACGTATCTGTTCCCTCTTCTTCCTTTCCTTTGCTAACTTGTCGTACTTGTCTGCTGTATTTTGAAACGCTGTACTTGCTGTTATCTCTGCTACTTTCATCATTTACTCGCTAATGATATTTAGCAACTTTTCCCTCTCGATTCTGTTTCATCGTTATCCAGGGCCTGACACTTAGGTGATCGGTTGACGACTAGAAAATACACGTTGCGTCCGACTGCACCTCCAGATTCGGGTATTCACCGTTGCATAAGCTGCGCTCGACACCGTTTTCAGAAGAGGCTAACCGCCACATCCATGACTGTGCAACCGGGCGGCGGGTATCAAACTGTCACGGTAGCTACCGTTGAACTTCTTGTGCGACTGATTTAGACATGGTTACGCAGCATCAGTTCTCGCGGATGAGGATCGAGGAAGTACTGTCCTTTTAGGTACTCAATGTTATAAAGTCGTGCGAAGTGCCGAATTAACGTTAACGGCACAACTAGCGGGACCAGACCCTTTCGATAGTCGTGGATCAGGTCTGCAAGTTCTGCTCGCTCCCCAAACGTGAGTTGTTTCTTGAAATAGCCGGCGCAATGCTGCAACACATTAGTATTGCGTCCGGGTGATGCGACCTTGCCCAGTGCGGTCATAAAATCCCTGATGTAGCCATTGCGAAATTCGGATCGGGGCAGATCTTTTACTGTAGCCACCCGTTGTCCGAGGTCACGGTAGATTTTTGTAGAATGTGCCATTAGGTATGGAATGCTACAACCTGCCGGGGTGTCCAACGCCCGGTAAAGAGCCTGTTTAGGCGTTGGAAAGCAAAAATACGTTCTATAAAATTTTCTCGTAGACGGGCATCGTGAAGTCTACCTTCTTCCTCGATAGGTAAATCTGGTAGAGCCTGCAGGAGTATTGCTGCAAATACGCCGATCCCATTGCGATCGGGCATTCCCTTCTCATTGCGAACCTTGACACGCGCCATTCCACAACTGGGAGAATCTTTTTTCAGTACATAGCCGGATAAATCAAGTTCACGGAGTTCACGTACCCGCCGGCGGGAGAATACTTCCATTGTCCTGGTATGGTCGAGGCCTGATTTTGTTTCTATCAGCACCACGGAATCAGCATTTTTGGTGAGATGCATGGTAGGCCGTGGTAGGCCAAGTCCGGACTCCACTTCAGGACAAACCGGAACCCAGTCCACAAATGGGCCAAGCTCATCTGTCAGAAAGCGGTCTCGCTTATGTCCACGGTCGTATCGCACTTTCTGCCCGAGCAGACACGACGATACTCCGATTCGAAGCGAAACTGTTGGCGATGATTCAGACACCTTGTTGTGCATCCAAGTTCTGTTCCCGGGCTTTACGATACTCCATGAGTGCTACGCGACGTTGGCTCGCGTGATCAACTATAGGAGTCGGATAGTCTGACGCCAGTTGCGCTGCAGATGTGGGAGAATGAAGCTGTGACGCAGGTACATCTCTAAGTTCGGCAACCCAGTGACGAATATAGTCACCTTCTGGATCCCAACGTTCGGACTGTTTCCAAGGATTAAAGATCCGAAAGTATGGTTGAGCATCTGTTCCAGTCGAGGCAGCCCATTGCCAACCCCCATTATTACTGGCCGGGTCGCCATCAACAAGATGTTCGAAGAAAAATCGCTCACCGAGTTTCCAGTCAATCAGCAAATCTTTTGTAAGGAAGCTCGCGACGATCATTCTGGCTCGGTTATGCATCCAGCCGGTGCTAAGAAGTTGTCGGATTCCTGCGTCAACAATTGGAAAACCTGTGCGCCCCGTACACCATGCGGAAAAATCCTTCGGATTGTTTCGCCAGTTAAGATAATCATATTCCTGGCGGTAATTACCGTGAAGAACGCGAGGGTTTTCTTCAAGAATTGCATTATAGAACTCGCGCCAGACGAGTTCGTCTAGCCAGCGCTGTACGCCGGACTTATAAGATGGATCTGAATGAGAGGCTTCCAGAGCTTGTTTAAAACATTCACGGACAGAGAGTGTGCCAAAACGCAAATGCATTGATAAGCGTGACGTGCCGTCAAGGTCTGGTCGATCTCGATTCTGGTGATAGTGAGCAACAGGCTTATTGAGAAACTGATTGAGACGATTATTCGCAGCCCTGTATCCGCCCTTAAATGTAGGTTTCTCTAAATTCTTTTTCAGCTTAATAAATAATCTTGGCGTGGAAACGGTTCCAAAGTCAGCTATTGAGCGCGGTCGTTTTGATGCTGTGAAATCACCATGGTCGCTTTGGGAGTACTTTTTCCACCAGGCGTTCCGATAAGGCGTATACACAGAGTAAGCAGACCCTTTTGATGATCTGATATCGGTCGCGGAGAAAATTACATGATCTCGTCTTTTGAGCACTTGATGCCCTGCTTTTTCCACAGAACGGATTACTGACTGGTCTCTGGACCTTGCAAATGGTGTTGTGCCTTCATTAAAGGAAAGTACGGATACGAACATTTCGTGCATAACTTGGGGTATCTGTGTCTCGGCAGGACCTTCCACAATGACTAGTCTGCTTCCAACCTCCGCTATATCACTAGCGAGATCATCCAGACATCCAAACAGGAAGCTGAGTCTCTTTCGCGAAACTGACGGTTTGTTCACCAGTCTAGGCTCCAGGACGAACAGCCCACACCACTCGTCTACAGCCTGAAATAGATCACCAAGTGCTCGATTATCTTGCAGCCGTAGATCGTTTCTAAACCAGTGTAGCCCTCTCATTTCGTCACTATCGTCGAAGCGATCTAGTTTTCAAAATTAAAGATAGCAGAATCTGCTGTGAATGCATTTTTCAAGTTGAGAAAAACCAATTTTCCACGACTTTTTCTGTCTCGAACTTTGATAGGTCATTCAATCACCACAAATAAACGCCGCGCCGACACGTCACCCCGCCCGACGTCGGTCCCGCTATTGGCACCTGGACCGAGCCAATCCTACCCACTGGCTTTGTCTGAATCGTTTTTTCCATTCGAGGTCGTTAGCCCTCAAATTGATATCAAATATTACTGTCTTGTTCAACGATACGTGATGGAGTCACTCACTATATGACCTTCCTTGCATAGCGCAGTGGCAAAGTTGCCAACAATAGCGACAGTAGGAAATGAAACGAGTGGATGTGGCGAACCAAAAAACCATCACAGGAAGGAGTATGAAAGAGACTCCAAATACCACCCTACCCGATTCAGGTCAATTTTAATACAGGTAACCCACTAAGGTAATGCTCAGCTGTACCCATCTTAGGACCATACTGGACCGGAAAAATAAGGCTCAACAGCCCATATTATGACCAGTATTACTACTAAAACTACGAAGCCGAATCCTGTGCCACCGCCTATCCCCAGCACCCTTAAAACTGGGCTTTAAAACACAATAAACTGCCGTTTACCACGCGATCACCAGCACTCTACCACTCAAAAACCTGCTCAATTTACTATAGTTTTCGCTGGTTAAAAGCTTTGTCGAGCAAGATATGTCGAAGATAGTGTTTGTACCGTTAACGGACGAAATGGTATTTGAGCATCCAGAGATGATTGCGGGACCGATCACGGCCTATAAACCGGTCACGGATAGTAAGAATCATCGATCCTTAAACGTAAAGAGATCACTGGACGGTCCAGCTGCTTATCTGACAGGTGATATGGTCAATGGCCTCGACGTTGTCTATACAAACAACAAGCCTGTCAAAGGATTCCATGTATAGGACGATTCTTCTACCTCTGTACCATCAACTTCCCACCGCTGCAGAGGTCGGCGCAGCGCATTTAGTTTCCCGCAGTTACAACAGCTATATCGAAGGATTTTTCGTACCCCACCTGATGCAAACCGTGGTCGGTGTCGGCATTGTGGCGCATGGCACTGTTGCCATCGAGGATGATGGCGCAGCAGAACAACTGGCAAGTGAGGCGCGTCAATGCTGGTTCAATCTTCTTGACGATCAAGGTATTCCAGTCGGTACGCTGGGTGATACAAGCAATGGTGTGCGGGGTCATTGGGTTAAGAGCGATCAATACTCAGAAAAAATAATCGGAGAACACGCCCGGCTGTTCGATCTTGCCATTGTCCGCAGGAATTTAGATGACAAGGGATCATTCTGGCAGGCCACTGCTGAAGCGGTGCTTTTCGAAGGCGGCAGACCGTTATTGCTGGTCGATGATGCTATTCCTTCAACTTTGGGGCAAAACATTGTCATAGCCTGGAATGGCAGTACAGAAGCGGGCCGAAGCATCAGCGCAAGCGCACCCCTGCTGGAGGCGGCAGAGCAAGTCACTGTGCTGAGCGTAACCGATGGGATGGTGTCAGGTCCCAGCGGTGCCGATATTTCTGACCATTTAAGGGTTCGGGGTATTGCCGCGCATGAACAGACCATCGATCGAAACGGCAGCAGCATCGGCCAAGCAATCCTCAATTTTGCCGAGCGAACAAATGCGGATCTGTTGATCAAAAGTGCATTTACGCATTCAAGGTTCCGACAACTGGTGTTTGGAGGGGCGACTCGGGAAATCATGCAGAATTCAACACTCCCTGTTCTCATGTGTCACTGAATCATGGCAAATGATCATTTATCCCGACATCGAGATTCAGGGCGGGTGGTTACCGAAATTAAAAAAAGAATCGAATATCCGGGTAGATATGCTGTTCGGCCTCGCGTCAATGAAGAGGAAGGTTGTTGTAAAGAGACTGAAAAGAAGAAAATCAAGCCGCCAAAAAAACTATGGAATGATGGCGACGAAGGTAATGATTCGGTCGGTGGATGAACAGGGTATGGGGACCTAGGTTATAGTCTGACATATTGCATTACTTTCATCGAATTACCCCTCAGCGCCCTCCGTTGGGGGATTTTTTTGTCCCAGGAAAACCCCCATCACACGCATGGACCGATGTGATGGGTGTCAAGCAGCATGTTGTGTGCCTGTACGAGGCAGGTAGTGCAATCACTAAAGGAAGGAAGGGGTAATGAAATAAGCCCCGTACAGGCCAACCCACTGTAGGTGATACCGAGCATGAAGTGTGGGCGGTAAAGGAGTAATTTGATGGCAATTTTTCGACAATTCCGCCCATGTATCACAAGCTTGTTGGTTGGATATTGTCCTTGGGGTGTTTATACAGTACCTTGGACCTATCGAATGATCATAGAGTGAGTCCCTATGCAGGTATCGATAAGCGGTCAGCACTTTAAGGTGACTCCGCCACTAAGAAAATACGTGACCCAAAAACTTGAACGCATAGATCGACACAGCGGCCTGTCGTTGATCCGCGGCGACGTCGTGTTACATGTGGAGAAAAACCGTTATTGGGCAGAAGGCACTCTACATACAAAAGGTGCAGATTGGCACGCCACGTCGAAGGGCGACGACATGTACGCTGTCATTGACCGTGTTGTCGACAAACTTGATCGGCAAGCAAATAAACACAAGGAAAAAATCGTTGACCATCATCAACAAGATGGTGGGCTGAAAAGCCAGTTGCAACTGGATAGTATTTCTAACGATGAATGAACTGACCTTTGGTCCTGCTAATGAGAAGGATTACATTGACAGTCTTGAGCGTACACTACGCTATGGCGGACTCGACCATGAAGTAAGTGCAATCTGTGTAAATCAGCACATGCTTTACCATCAGAATCTGTGAAACAACACTATGAAGCCAACCAGCGAGGCCATTATGAAACATGACACAAGTGATCGCCAAGGCGTCGATCAGGTAGTGAGTCACAATATACGATTGGGTAAATACCTTAAGGTCGCTGTCCGATCGGGCTTTGTTAATGCCACAATATGTTTTGAGAAGGATGTACGTGATTTTTTCTTTGATTGGATCGAGAACGAAAGGCGGCAAAGTTGTGACACTTGAACAATTCGATTAGTTTGAATTCGAAAATCTTGAAGAAGTCCGCCACCAAAATACGGATCGTTTAGGGGGAGACAGTATCCCAAGTTATCGCGAAAATGAGGCTTTCGTGGGATGTTGGGAATGAAACACACCTACACCTTCATCTGCCTGTTTCTGCAAAAAGGTTTACAGGTTTAGTGGGCTGTTGGGAGTGACGAATTGAGGTTTACAATTTTGTGGAATGATGAAAATAATGCGCTGGGATAAACTGATCTATTGAGAGTGGATGTGAATCAGTCACCGCCATCTAACGGATATTCTGGGCAGTATTTATTCGGGCGGGTACTGTGCTGGATGGGCATCCACGATTATCGCGTTATCAGTGTCACCAGTAGTTTTGGGCGCGGCGGTGGTGTTGAAAAACGCGAATGCAGACG
>LUMD01000724.1_pt1 | contig 11955 bp, 12 predicted proteins | sample 729651 | NCBI WGS metagenome assembly LUMD01 (sample SAMN03860272, study PRJNA289734) | marine metagenome | biome: seawater column; feature: ocean; material: water; isolation source: Red Sea water column Station 34 - depth 258m | place: Saudi Arabia: Red Sea | collected 2011-10-15 | depth 258 m | reverse complement strand
TCATCGAAGAGCTCATGGTCGAAGACCTCCTGGAGGTACTGCCCCTCACCCACATCCGGGGCCGCACCCTCACCGACACGTGGGTCATCATCGACGAGGCCCAGAATCTGGAACGGTCGGTGCTGCTGACCGCCCTGTCCCGCATCGGCCCCAACAGCCGGGTGGTACTCACCCACGACGTCGCCCAGCGCGACAACCTACGGGTCGGCCGCCACGACGGGGTGCTCACCGTGGTCAACGACCTACAGGGCCACCCCCTGTTCGGCCACATGACCCTCACCCGGTCCGAACGCTCGGCGGTGGCCGGCCTGGTCGCCGACCTCGTCGAGACCGAGCCCCTCAAGCTCGAGTAGCCCAGCCGCACGGGCCTGCCCGGGACCCGTCCCGGCACCTCCCTAGACTCGGCTCCCGTGAGGGCGAGACTCCCGGGCCTGCTGCCCACCCTGCTGCCCCTCCTGGTGGTCGCCGCCGCCGTGCTCGTCCCCCTCCCCGGGATGCTGGCCATGGGCGCCACCGCCATGGAGGAGGGCAACGTCCTCGTGGTCGCCGACCTGCTGTTCGACGGCACCTTTCCCCACGGCGACGTGGAGTACCTCTACGCACCGGGCAACGTCTGGGCCGTCGGTACCGCCTTCTGGCTCTTCGGCCCGTCCGTGCTGCTCGAGCGCCTGGTCGGCCTGGCCTACCGGGCGCTGCTGCTGTGGGGCCTCTACCGGATGGCACGGCCATGGGGCCGGGGCACGGCGACGGTGGCGGCACTCACCGCCTGGGTGGTGCTGGCGCCGTTCGGCCTGCTCGCCTACTCGTGGCTCTGCGGTCTGGCGCTGCTGTGCGCCGGCACCTCGATGGTGCTCGACGGGGGCGCCCGCCGTTCGACGGCCGTGGGCGCCGGCCTGCTGGGCCTGGCGGTGTTCCACCAGGTGGTGCTCGGGCCTGCCGTGCTGCTGGTGCTCGGCACCGAGGCGTGGCGCACCACCCGTGCCCGGCGCCGCAGGCTGGCGACGGGACTGGTGGCCGGACTGTCGCCGTTCCTGCTGCACCTCGTCCTCGTCGGCCCCGTGGCGGCCATCGAGGGGATGGTCGTCGACCCGGTCTTCCGCCTGCGGGCCGGCCGCCGGCTGCCCCTCCCGCCCGACCCCTCGGAGAGCGGCGACATGTTCGCCCGGGTCGATGACCTGCTCCGCGGCCCCGATCCCTGGCCGGGGCTTTCCCGCCCGGCGCAGGTGACCGCCGTGTTCTGGCTGCTCTTGGCCACCGCCGTTCTGCTGCTGGTGCTCCCCCGCCTGTGGCGCCTCCCGCACCGACGGCGGTTCACCACCCTGGCGCTGGTCGGCGTGGCGATCGTGCCGATGGTGCTCCAGCGCCCCAGTCCCAACCACCTCAAGTTCGTCGGCTGCTACGTGTTCGCCGTGGCGACGATTGCCGTGGCCGTGGCCCTCGGGCGCCGTCTCCCGTTGGCCCGCCGGCACCTGGCCGCCCCGCTGGCACTGGTTGCCGTCGTCGGGTTGCTGTTCGCCGTGGCCCCGCACCACCTGGGGCGCTTCACCGTCGACGCCTTCGGCGCCCGGGCCGCCACCTGGTCGACCCCGTCGGTCACCCATGCGGGACGCACCCTGCCGGTGGGCGACGCCGACTTCGCCGCCGACCTCGAGGACGTCCTCGCCGCCGTCGACAGGCACACCGACCCCGGCGACACCGTGTTCGTCGGCCCCCTGGACCTCACCCGGACCAACTATTCGGAGACGTTCCTCTACTTCCTGCTGCCCGACCTGGTGCCGGCCAGCCGACACCTCGAGATGAACCCCGGCCTCGCCAACCGGGACGGCGGCCCGTTGGCCGACGAACTGCACGACGCCGACCTGCTGGTGCTCACCGACCGCTTCGACGGCTGGTCGGAGCCGAACGCCTCGGTGGAGCCGGGCTCGCCCGAGCCGGCGCGGGTCGTCGCAGAGCGTTTCTGCCCGGCCTGGGCCGCCGAACGCCACCAGATCCTCGTCCCCTGTGAACCGGGCGAGCAGGGATAGCGTCCGACGCCATGGCCGAGCAGGGGCGCCCCGCCTTCACCTACATCCCGGGGATCGACGGCATCCGCGGGATCTGGGTGGTCATCGGCCCGCTGCTGTACCACGCCGCCACCGACACGGTGTCTGGCGGCATCCTCGGCATCGACCTGTTCTTCACGCTGTCGAGCTTCCTCATCATCTCGATCGCCCTGAACGAGTTCGAGAAGACCGGCCGCATCGACCTGAAGGCCTACGCCGGCCGACGGGCCCGCCGCCTGCTGCCCGCCCTGTTCGTGGCCCTGTTGGCGCTGACGCTCTACCTGGTGCTGTTCGTCCCCGCCGACCAGTTCCCCCGCTGGACCGGGGCGATCGTCTCGGCGCTGGCCTACTGCGCCAACTGGTTCGAGATCTTCAGCGACGTCTCCTACTTCGAGGACTTCCAGCACTCGCCGCTGCGCCACGTGTGGTCGTTCTCGATCGAGGAGCAGTTCTACGTCTTCGCGCCGCTGTACCTGATCACCGTCCTGTACCTGTGCAAGAAGCACGCCTACCGGGTGCTGCTCTGGACGATGGTGGTCGGCACGATCGCCTCGACCTGGTGGATGGGCCACCTCTACCCGGGCGGCGGCGACCCGTCACGCGTCTACTACGGCACCGACACCCGGGCGCACTCGCTGTTCGCCGGCATCATCCTGGCGGTCATCGTGCGCCAGCGCGGCCCGGTCCGCACCCGGCGGGCGCAGCTGTGGTGGGTGGCCGGCGCCTACGCCGCCACGCTGTTCTTCGCCTGGGCCATCTTCGAGATCTCGGAGCGCTCGGCCTGGATGTTCGAGCACGGCGGCTTCCTCTTGGTGGCCGGCATCTCGTGCGTGATGGTCTACGGGGTGGCCCAGCCGGCCGAGCCGGCCTGGCACACGCGCCTGCCGGCGTCGCTGTCGGCGCCGGACGCTCCGTGGCCCAACCGGGTGCTGCTCGGCGCCGGGTACGCCGGCCTGTTCGCCGCCGGCTGGGCGGTGGTGAGCATGGTGCGCGGCAACGCCCCGTTCGACCACTGGCCCTATCTGCTGGGCGTCGGCATCGGCTGGTTCTGGTACGGCTGCGCCGGCGCCACGAAGGGGCCGCTGCACTGGTTCCTCGAGTCGCCGTTGATCCGCTGGGTCGGCAAGATCAGCTACGGCCTCTACCTGTACCACTGGCCGATCTACCTGCTGGTCACGCCCGAGCGGATGGGCCGCCTCATTCCCGGTGTGGACGTGGTCGAGGGCAACAACCTCATCTGGCTGCACCTCCTCCTCACGTTCGCCGTGTCGGCGGCCAGCTTCTACCTCGTCGAGCAGCCCGTCGTGCACCGCAAGGTGCCGCTGCTGGACCGGCCGCTCAAGCCCGTTCCCGCCATCTCGGCCGGCGCCGTCGCCGTGGTGGCGATCCTGCTGGGCCTGCTGTGGGTCAACACCCGCCCGGCCGACGAGGCCGCCGCCTCCTCGAGGGGCCCGTGCGCCGAGCAGGGCCTGCTGCCGCCGGCGACCGACGACCGCACCCGGGTGCTGGTGGTCGGCGACTCCGTGGCGCTCCAGATCGGCGAGGCGCTGTGCACCTGGGTGCTCGAGAACCCCGGTGAGGCCGTGGTGCTGAACGAGGCGCACCTGGGCTGCGTGGTGGGCCGGTACGGCCAGAAGCGGATCCCGGAGGGCATCGAGGGGCCGGTGGGTGAACTGTGCTCGGCGTGGAACGACCCGGTCGAGCCGCACGTGATGCTCGACCCCGAGGTGGTGTCGTGGCCGACGGCGGTGGAGGTGTTCCAGCCCGACGTGGTCCTGTCGCACATCACCCCGTGGGACGTGACCGACCGGCTGGTGCCGTCGCTGGGCGACGAGTGGGTCAACGTCGGGATGCCCGTCTACGACGACTACATCTCGTCGGAATACCGGCTGGCCTCCGAGGTGCTGGGCGCGACCGGCGCCCGTGTGGTGTGGCTGGAGGGCGCCCACCTGAAGCGAGAGATCCGGCCGCAGAACCACCCCGACCGGATCGACCGTCTCAACGAGCTGGTCGTGGCCGCCACCGCCGACCTGGACCACGTGTCGACGATCCCCTACCGGGAGTTCATCGGCGACAACGGCTCGGAGCGGGAACGCCACACCCGTTTCGACGGGGTGCACCTCTCGGAGGCGGGCATGGCCGAGGTCGGGCCCTGGCTCATGGGCCGGATCCTCACCGAGTAGTCCCCGGCTGTCGGGGCTGTGGGCTCAGGCCCGTTCGGCCCACCAGGCGTCGAGGCGGGCCTCGAGCTCGGAACGCTCGAGGTCGCCCTCGGCCCGCTTGAGGGCCAGCAGGAACGCCAGCGCCTCACCGACCTCGCGGCCCGGGCCGATGCCGAGGTGGGCCATGACGGCGTCGCCGTCCATGCCGGGGCGCTCCGCCCGGAAGCGCTCCTCCTCGGCCAGCTCCTGGATGCGCCGCTCGAGGTCGTCCATGGCGTCCTGGATGCCGGCGGCCTTGGCCCGGTTGCGGGTGGTGCAGTCGCACCGGATCATGTGGTTGAGCTTGCCGAGCAGCGGGCCGGCGTCGCGGGCGTAGCGGCGCACCGCCGAGTCGGACCAGCCGTCGGTGTAGCCCTTGAACCGGCCCGAGAGCCGGACCAGTTCGGCGACGTCCTCGACCAGCTGCTCCCCGTAGCCGAGTTCGGTCAGGCGCTTGCGGGCAATGCGGGCGCCGACGGCCTCGTGGTGGCGGAACGTGACCTCGCCGTGCTCGAACGAGCGGGTCCGGGGCTTGCCGATGTCGTGGAAGAGGGCGCCCAGTCGGACCGTGATCTCGGGGTCGGTCTTGTTGACGACGGCGATGGTGTGGGCGAGGACGTCCTTGTGCCGGTGGATGGGGTCCTGCTCCATGCGCAGCAGCGGCAGTTCGGGGATGAGGACGTCCATCTCGCCGGAGTCGACCGATGCCCACAGCCCGGGCGCGCAGTCCGGCTCGAGCAGGATCGCGGAGAGGCGCGCCGCCCCGGGGGCGGTGTCTGACGATGCGGCCACGGGTCCGAGTCTACGGACCCGGGCCCTCCGGTCCCGGAGGGTCAGCTGGCGGGCGGCGCCTCGATGTCGAGGCTGAGCATCCGGGCGGCGTTGCCGCGCACGATCTTCCACACGACGTCGGCGGGCAGGTGGCCCATCATGTCCTCGGCGACCTGCTTGGTGTTCGGCCAGGTGGTGTCGGTGTGCGGGTAGTCGGTCTCGAACGTGATGTTGTCGACGCCGACCTCGTCCAGCGACGCCAGGCCGTGGTTGTCGCGGAAGAAGCAGCCGTAGACCTGCCGGTAGTAGTAGGTGGACGGCGGCTCCGGGATGATGTCGGCCACGCCACCCCACGCCCGGTGCTCCTTCCAGACGTCGTCGGCCCGCTCGAGGATGTACGGGATCCAGCCGATCTGGCCCTCGCTGTAGGCGAGCACCAGTTCGGGGAACCGGACCAGCACGCCGGAGAACAGGAAGTCGCTGAGCGAGGCGATGGCGTTGTTGAAGCTCAGCGAGGCGGCGACGGCCGGCGGGGCGTCGGGCGAGGCGGCCGGCATCTTGGACGACGAGCCGATGTGCATGCACACGACGGTCTTCGTCTCCTGGCAGGCGGCGAAGAAGGGGTCCCAGTAGCCGGTGTGGATGGACGGGAGGCCCAGGTTGGGGGCGATCTCGGAGAAGCAGACGGCGTGGCAGCCCCGGGCGGCGTTGCGGCGCACCTCCTCGGCGGCCAGGTCGGCGTCCCAGAGCGGGATGATGATGAGCGGCACGAGCGCCCCGCCCGAGTCGCCGCACCACTCCTCGACCATGAAGTCGTTGTAGGCCTTGATGCAGGCGAGGCCGAGTTCGCGGTCGGCGGCCTCGTAGAAGGTCTGGCCGCAGAAGCGGGGCAGGGTCGGGAACGACAGCGAGACCTCGACGTGGTTGGCGACCATGTCGGCGACCCGGGCCTTGGGGTCGTAGCAGCCGGGCCGCATCTCGTCGTAGGTGATGGGCGACATGGTCATCTCGTCGCGGTCGAAGCCGACGGCGGCGACGTGGCGCTTGTTGGGGTGGACGAGGTCCTCGTAGAACCAGACGTCGCACCAGGGGGCGTCGGGGGTGTCGAGTTCGTACTCGTACATCTTGGCGCCGCCGACCCATGTCATCTCGCCGAGGCGTCGGCGTTCGACGCGGGGGCCGCGGTCCTTGAACTTGGCGGGCAGCCACTCCTGCCAGAGGTGGGGGGGCTCGACGATGTGGTCGTCGACGCTGATGATCGGTGGGATCTCGGTGCGCGCCTGCCCGGTGGCGGTGCTGTCCTCGGTGAGGGTCATGGCAACTCCCAAATCTGACGGTCCGTCAGATTCTAGGCGCACCCTGCCCACGGGCGGCCACTCCGGGCGCTCCCCCGTGCCGAGGCACTCCGCTACGGTCCACCCCGTGACCGGATCCGACCGCGAGGGGCCGCACGGGGAGGCGGCGACGTACGAACGCGAGGGGCGCGTCGCCACCATCACCTACAACCGACCCGAGGCGCTCAACGCCGTCAACAGCGACCTGCGCCGCGACCTCAACGCCGCCTGGCAGCGGTTCGTGGCCGACGAGGACGCCTGGGTCGGGATCGTCACCGGGGCCGGCGACACGGCCTTCTGCGCCGGCGCCGACCTGAAGGACCGCGGCGGCTCGGTCGGCGAGTTCCCCGGCACCTTCTGGGAGATGCCCACCGTCAACTCCTTCGAGTCGGGCCTCGAGGTGTTCAAGCCCACCATCGCCGCCGTCAACGGCCACTGCATCGGCTACGGACTCACCGCCGTCGCGGCCTGCGACTTCGTCATCGCCGCCGACCACGCCACCTTCTCGTGGCCCGAGGTCACCATCGGCATCCCCACCATCGTCGGCGCCATCCGCCTCCCCCGGAAGGTGGCCTGGGCCGACGCCATGGAGCTCCTCCTCACCGGCGAACCCATCGACGCCGAGCGGGCCAAGGAGATCGGCCTGGCCTGGAAGGTCGTGCCCGGCGACCAACTCATGGAGGAGGCACTTGCGCTCGCCGGGCGCCTCTGCCGGGCCGCCCCGCTGGCCGCCCGGGCCACCAAGGAGGTGGTCGGGCCTGGGCCGAGAAGCGCCCGCCCGACTGGCAGGGGCGCTAGGCCCCCGGCGAGACTCGGGGCCGCCAGACCACGACCCCGGGGAGTTCCACATGCGAGTCGGCATCATCTTCGCCAACGCCGGACCGTTCGGCACCGCCGAGGGCTGCACCACGCTCGGCACGCACGCCGAGGCGGCCGGGTTCGACGCCCTCTGGACCGTCGAACACGTCGTGTTCCCCGAGGGCTACGAGTCGACCTACCCGTACGACGCCAGCGGGAAGATGGCGATGGCGTCCGACACGCCACTGGTCGACCCGCTCATCTGGCTGGCCTGGGTGGCGGCGCACACCACCCGCCTGCGCCTCGCCACCGGCATCCTCATCCTTCCCGAGCGCAACCCGCTCGTCCTCGCCAAGGAACTCGCCACCCTCGACGCCATGAGCGGCGGACGGGTCGACCTCGGCATCGGCGTGGGCTGGCTGCGCGAGGAGTTCGACGCCCTCGGCATCCCCTGGGAGCGACGCGGCGCCCGCACCGACGAGTACGTGGCCGCCATGCGCACGCTGTGGGGCGACGACAGGGTGTCGTTCGACGGCGACTTCGTATCGTTCGACGAGGTGTCCTCCAACCCCAAGCCCGCCAACGGGTCGGTGCCGATCTTCATCGGCGGCCACAGCGAGGCCGCCGCACGACGGGCCGGCCGACTGGGCGACGGGTTCTTCCCCGGCAAGGGCGACCTCGACGCCCTCCTCGACACGATGCGCCGAGAGGCCGAGGCCCACGACCGCGACCCCGCCGGCATCGAGGTCGTCTGGGGCGGCGACGGTGTCATGGACGCCTCAACGGTCGAGCGGGCCGCCGAGCTGGCCGCCAAGGGCGTCACCCGCCTCGTGGTGCCCGGCTTCCTCTTCTGGCGGGACCCCGAGGAGTCGCTGGCCAGGTTCGGCGAGGAGGTCGTCGCCCCCCTGTCCGAGGTCTGAGCCGGGCGCGCGTCGGACACGCCGCCCGATCGGGCAGGCTGGAGGGCATCGACGCCCGCCCCGACCCCCTGTTCCTCCCGTGACCGGCTGGATGCGCGACCCGCGCGACCGGCGCGGCCGCAGCATGGGTCCCGGCTTCGGCGCCGGACGCCGTCGTAGCGGCCGACCCCGGCGCAGCCGCCTCGGCGACCTCCTCGCCGAGCGCCGCACCCTCCTGCTGGTCCTCCTCCTCGTCGCCTTCTTCGTGGTCATCGCCATCGGCGGCACCGCCACCGAGGACCCCGTCGACGAGCAGCAGGACCTCTCGGCGACCGTCCAGGCCGCCATGGTCCGAGCCGGCCTGCCGACCGTCGAGGTGCAGGTGGTCGACTGGACGGTCGTGCTCCGAGGCCGCGTCGCCTCCGAGGAACTGCGCGAGGCCGCCACCCGGGTGGCGCAGGCCGAACCGGGCGTGATCGGCGTCGAGAACCTGGTCCTCGTACCCGAGCCGATCGTGACCGACACGGTCCCCGAGGAGGAGGCGCCGGACCTGCCCGCCAACCAGGCCGACCTGCTGCTCCAGGCCCGCCTCAGCGCCGCCGCCGCTCGGACCCCGATCCAGTTCGAGAGCGGCGGTGACCGCATCACCGAGGAGTCCCTCCCCACCCTCGAACTGATCGCCGACTTCCTCGTCGCCAACCCCGGGGTCCGCGTCCAGATCATCGGCCACACCGACAGCGACGGCGAGGAGGACGCCAACCTGGCCCTGTCGAGGATCCGGGCCGAGGCCGTCCGGGCACAGCTGATCGCCCGCAGCGTCGATGCCGAGCGGCTCACCCCGCTCGGCATGGGCGAGTACGACCCCGTCGCCGACAACGTCACCCGCGAGGGCAAGGCCCGCAACCGCCGCATCGAGTTCCTCGTCCTTCCCGAGGGACAGGAGGGCCTGAGCGCCCCCACCACCACGACCACCACGACGACCACCACGACGACCACCACGACGACCACCACCAGCGAGCCGCCGGCAACCACCGCCGGCTGACCCCGGGGCATGGCAGTACGCCGTCCCGGCTGCGAGACTGTGCCCATGGAACCCACGGTCGACCAGGCCACCCGGACCTCAACCAGAGGGGTGTCGGAGTTGTCGACACCCACCCCCCGCTGGCGGGGCGTGCACCACCTGGCCATGGTCACCCCCGACATGGACACCACCGTCCGCTTCTACGTCGGCGTACTCGGCATGCCCCTCGTCGCCACCCTGCGTGCGGGCCCGATGCGCCACTACTTCTTCGAACTCGGACCCGGCAACACGATCGCCTTCTTCGAGGTGCCCGGCGCCGAGACCTTCGCCAAGCCTGCCGGGGCGCCGACCTCGCGGGCCATCCAGTTCGACCACGTGTCGTTCGGCGTCGCCGACGAGGCCGCCCTCGTCGAACTCCAACGGCGGCTGGTCGAGGCCGGCTGCGAGGTCACCCCCGTGGTCGACCACGACATCATCCGGTCGATCTACTTCCACGACCCCAACGGCATCGCCCTCGAGGCCTCGTGGTGGACGATCGACGAAGCGACGCTGGACTTCGCGCCCGACGACCTCCAGCGGTTCGCCGACCCCGACCCGGTCCCTGCGGTCGCCGAGTTGACCGAAGGCGGCCTCCAGACGACACCCAACACGCACCTCCGGTGAGCCCGGACGCACACACGCCGAACACCGGCTGGCGGGCACGGGTCACCGACGCCGCCTCGGGCCTGTTCCGGCACGCCCCCGACCCGCTGGCCGACACGTTCTCCCACCCGGGCGACCCGGGACTGTTCGGCCCCGGCTCCATGACCTGGCAGCTCATGGGCGACGTGGCCGCCTTCGTCGGCGGCATCCGGGCGCTGCTCGTGCAGGCCGCCCACCCCGAGGTGGCCGCGGGCGTCGGTGACCACTCCGTCTACCGGGAGGACCCGCTGGGCCGCCTGTCCCGCACCGCCGCCTACGTCACCGCCACCACCTATGGCGCCATCCCCGAGGTCGACGCGGCGCTGGCGATCGTGCGGCGGGCACACGGGCCGGTCAGCGGCACCTCGCACCGCGGCGTCACCTACGACGCCGGCAACCCGGAGATGGGGGCATGGGTCCACAACGCCCTCGTCGACTCGTTCCTGACGGCTCGCCGCACGTTCGGACCTTCGCCGGCCTGGCCGCCTGGGTGGCCGGGCACCCGGCAGTGGCGGCCTCGCCGGCGGCCGACGACGCCGTCGCCTTCCTTGCCGGGCCCCGCCTGCCATTGGCCACCCGGCTCGCCTACCGGCGCCTCTACGACGCCGCCGTGGCCACCGTCCCGCCACGGCTCCAGGCGGCGATCGGCGTCCGGCAGCGGCCCGGAGCGGTTCCCCTCGGCCGGGCCACCACCGGAGTGCTGCGCGCCGCCATGGGCAACTCCCCCGCCTGGGCGGCCGCCCTCGAGCGCTGCGGCCAACAGCGTCCACCCGGTGTGCGCTTCCGCAACCCCCTCGGCACCAGCCGTTGACCCGACCCGGCTGCGTCGGAACGACGTTCCGGAAATGCCCAGCCCGCTCTCCAACGACCCAGCCCGCTCTCCGACTACAAGGCGACGAAGGCGGCTGAGCCGCGACGCGCGCCAAGTCCGCCACCGCGGGCCAGAATGTGGACCATGGCTGCGACGGTGATCGACGGGGGTGCGATCGCGGCCGAGCTGCTGATGTCGCTCCGTGAGGACATCGCCACCTCGTCGCACGGCTCCCCGGGCCTCGCAACCCTCCTCGTCGGCGACGACTACGCCGCCGCCGCCTACGAGCGCCGCATCCGCCACCTGGCCGAGGGCCTCGGCTGCCACTACGACCCGCGCCACCTTCCCGACGACGCCGAACTGGCCGACGTGCTCGCCACGCTCGGTGCGCTCAACGCCGATCCCCGCGTCTCCGGGATCCTGGTCCTCCGGCCGCTGCCCCCGCAGATCCCCGAGGAGACCCTCTACCGGCGCCTCGACCCGCTCAAGGACATCGAGGCGGTCCACCCGTGGAATGCCGGCCTCGTGGCACTCGGCGAGCCCCGCTTCGTTCCCTCCACGCCAGCGGCCGCGTTCCACATGCTCGACCGCTACCTGCTCGACTCCGGGCGCAAGCCGTCCGAGTTCTACGAGCGGTCCACGATCGTGTGGGTGGGCCGCTCCAACAACGTCGGCAAGCCCGGCATGTGGCTGGGCCTCGAACGCCACGCCACGGTCATCTCCTGCGACCGCTGGTGCGACGAGCACGGCCGCATGCGGGACTACGCCCGGCAGGCCGACGTGCTCATCGTGGCGGCTGGCGTCCCGAACCTGATCGGCGCCGACGACGTGCGCGACGGGGTCATCGCCATCGATATCGGCATCAACCCCGTCAACGATCCCGAGACGGGTAGGGTTCGCCTCGTCGGCGACCTCGACTACGACGGTGTGGCGAGCAGGGCCGAGGCCATCTCACCGGTCCCCGGCGGGGTGGGACCCATCACCGACGTCTGGCTCTTCGCCAACACCGTCAAGGCCGCCGGCCTGCCACGCTGGGTCCACGAACTGGGGCAACCGCGGTGAGCACCCGGAGCCTCCGAGCCCTGACTTCGGCGTCAAGGGTGCGAGACGCGGGTCGTCCCACCTAGCCTGCGCCCGACCCCGACGGGAGGAACATCGTCCATGGGAATCTTGTGGCTTCTCGACCTACACACCAACGTCGTGTATTTCGTGTTGCTCCTGGGCGCGTTGGGCCTGACATTCTGGGAGGCCCGGGAACAGGGCTACGACCGACAGCTCACCCTGTGGTGGCTCTCGGTCGTGGGCATGGCCCACGTCCCGGCCTACCTGGCCCTGCGGGTATGGGTCGCCTGGCAGAAGCGGAGCGGGCGGTGAATCCGATCCGCGATTCGTCCACC
>LUMD01000684.1_pt1 | contig 11991 bp, 21 predicted proteins | sample 729651 | NCBI WGS metagenome assembly LUMD01 (sample SAMN03860272, study PRJNA289734) | marine metagenome | biome: seawater column; feature: ocean; material: water; isolation source: Red Sea water column Station 34 - depth 258m | place: Saudi Arabia: Red Sea | collected 2011-10-15 | depth 258 m | reverse complement strand
ACATAAGATAATGCAGTTTATTGGGCCAGATAAGGGAGACATTCTTGAAATCATTGAAGGAGCATCCAGAGATACTTAAAGAACTGGAGGATGAATCTGATGAAAAAACGAAGGCTCTGCTAAAAATGATTTTTCAACACATTCAGGACGATCCAGAGTATTCATCCGTTAATCATTAAGATTGCAAGTCATTCCTAGCAGGAATAATAAAAAGCGGCTAAATATTCTGTTTTTGTAGGATGACGTCATCAGAAACTTTTGGCATAGAAGCTGGGTTTGGAGAGAAGGCTGTGGAATGGATGAATAGTGTGGCTGAAAATAACAAGTGGAAGTTCGAGGCAAGATTATACAACCACAGCATAACTACCAAAAATTTTGGTGTATTTGAGATGTTCTCATGGATTGGAGACGTTAAAGTTGCTAGAAACCTCATCGTAAAAGTGAGCAAGCGTTTCAGGGCCAGGGTCATAGAGGGGGGCTACAAGCCAGAAGACAAAATATACAAAAAAAGTAAATCCGATTTTGCTATGGTTAGAAAAGGCGAGAGGGTCATCGGGCATATAGAATTCAATGCTCCACGTGTTCGCAGTGAAATGTGGACAGTTGGGGCTGAAGAGCGTAAATAGTATTTTACCAGTTCAAAGTTCCTTATATTGCCAGGTTACCTTTCCAAGCTTAATGTTTCGCTTGTATGATGTGGACGATGGATCATGCAGCTCTTCATGTCTTTTTTTTCTTAGCTCTAGATCGTCGGCATCAATTGGAAAACTCTGTGTGCATAAATCGCAACAAATGTGTTTTGGCAACAACGATCTATATTTTTGATCCATGATTTTAGAGTTGTTGCGAATCTCGTACGATTAACTAATAAACAAGATTGACTTAAAGAAGTACGCAAATCAAAGAGAAACCACATTTTTGGGAGCATTGTGAATTTCCCTCGATCTGCGATTAGCTCTGCTTGATCGAGCTATGATTTAAGTGCGATCATTTCTTGCGATCATGCCTAATTTTAAAGAGTTACGAGCTTTATAGTGTCCATTTTCTTGTTAATTTGAAAATCTTTTGTAACAGTACTAACCTTTTCTGCATTACCGTTTAGCATAAACAACTCCATACATTTTTCTCCGTTAATCTTGCTGTGAAGATGTGTTGTTATGAGATCCTCGTAACTGTGTTTTATTTCTGTCACTTCGTTGTCATAATCATCATTATGGACAACGAGCAAAATTGCATTAATGTCACCGGTCAGTTCCGCTTTTTGTTTTTCCTCTGAAACGAAGCTTCTGATGCCGGCGCGGATTGCGTCGGACCTTCCGGAGAATCCCATTGTCTTTTTATAGATTTATTAATAATTAGGCGTATATTTACACATGATAGTAGATATTGAGAAACTTTCAGTTGATTATACTGGAATCAAGGTATTAGATAATCTAAACTTTGGAATTGACGAAGGTGACTTTCTGGGAATCATTGGACCAAACGGTGCAGGAAAATCTACATTGTTCAAATGCATGCTTGGGCTGCATATACAGTATAACGGAACAATTAGGGTCTTTGGCAATGACATACGGAATTCCAGAAAATACCTCTCACAGATAGGATACGTACCACAAAAGCCGGTTGTAGACAGAAACTTTCCAGCAACGATTAGAGAGGTTTTGTCTATGAGTCAAAACTCTAGTGATCCAAAAAAAGTAGAAGATGCATTGCAAAAGGTCTGGATGCACGAACTGGCTGACAGAAGAATTGGAGATTTATCAGTTGGCCAGCAGCAACGTGTCTTTATTGCAAAGGCATTGGTCAACTCGCCAAAAATCCTAGTTTTGGACGAACCTGTTACTGGAGTTGACGTATACAATAAGGATTTATTCTTTCAGATTTTAAATGAGCTAAACACCAAAGAAAAAATTTCAATCATATGGTCATCACATGATTTGGATGCGGTGGAGCGAGTTGCCAATAAGGTGGCCTGCCTTAACAAGACGCTTTTCTTCCATGGGGTTTCGAAAGAATTCTTTTCGGACGATGAGATGCTCAAGAAATATTCAGAGACCTCCATGCAGATGCATATGCATAATCATTGATGTAAAATGACCTTTGAATCTGTATCATACGAATCAATCCCGCATGCGCTGGTATCTGGAATTATCATTTCCATCCTTTGCAGCGCCGTAGGGCTGTTTCTGGTTCTGAGAAGGTACTCCCTATTTGGTGATGCCCTGGCTCATTCTGCATTCGGAGGTGTGGCGTTTGGTCTCTTCGTTGGAGTCTATCCATTATGGATTGCATGTATAGTAGCCATACTCAGCGCATTGGGTCTCACTAAAGTCCGCCAAAAATTTGAGATTTCATCTGATGCCATAGTTGCAATACTGTTTGCAACCGGACTTGGTGCCGGCATGATATTGATCAGCATATCTGACGATTTAGACCTGCATGACATTGAGGAATTTTTGTTTGGCTCAGCGATAATCGATACTCAGAATGTAATTACAATACTTGTAATGGCCGGTGTAATTCTAACTATTCTTTTCTTCACATACAAGAAATTATTGTATTCTACATTTTCCGAGGAGCAGGCCAAGGCCTCTGGAATTCCCGTTGACAAGAGGAGCTATCTTCTAATTGCCGTTGCTGGAGTCACCGTTGTCATATCGATGCAGTTGGTTGGAGTTCTCTTAATCTCTGTATTATTCGTGCTTCCCAATGTTTCGGCGATGCTTTACTCTCGCTCCTTTAAGCAGACAATGTTTCTCTCAATGTGTTTTGCAGTATCCGCTACCGTTTCCGGTATAATGATATCATATCAATTTGATATTGCCCAGTCCGGATGTATAGTATTGGTAGCAGCTGTAATCTTTGTCGGCTCGCTCATTGCAAAGAGTGCCGGGCTGGTAAAGACGGCTGGAATCATGACAAAGGCACGTTGAAAAATTGGACTCTAAAACCTAGAAATTGATGTTAAAAATAGGAAAATAGAGGTTAAAAACCTAATAATTGGATCAAGAAATACAGAAACTAGTATGGGTTTGCAAAAAATACGAAATCTGGCTAAACGTTATTTTTCTTCGCGCGTGAAACTTGCAATTAAGTCACCATCCTCAGCTTCAACCTCGTATTCATTCCGTCCGAAAAGATGAGCTGGTGTCCGAATGCTCCATTTACATTGAAAAATAAGACTGAAATTCCTAGAAATATTAAAAGAATCTTTTTCATAGTTCTTCAGTGAGACTGATAAATTGGAACTAATTTAGAGACTGAATATACTCGTGAAGCTTTTGCTTCTTTTCCTCAAGTGTCAGAGGAAGATACTCCTGGAACATCTGTTTCATCTCTGTCTTCTTTTGGGCTTTCTCGGAATCAGACATTGTGTCCCACTGTAGTTTCATCTGCATAAAGTGAATAATCATAGAGGCCCTGTCCTGTATAGATAATGATTTGTATGCCTCACCCATCTCCTTGAACTGGCGCTTCTTTTCTGCTATCTGCTCGTCAGACATTCCCTTGAAATGGCTTTTCATTTTCTCATCGTGTTTTTTATCTGAAAACTTTTTGTGGTCTTTTTTTATCATATCTGACACATACAGCGCTTCACCGTTTCCAGCGTCAACTAGGACTTTGTAATATCCATGATCCTCGGTAATCAGTACAACTTTGTGAACCAGGAATCCGTTGACATCTGCAAGCTTGGCATACATTGCCTTTCCATCAGAGACGGAATTCTCACCAACTGCCATTGCAACAGACAGGGCGATTCTATTTTTTTGCTCAAAGTTATCATTTGATGAAACCGGAACGGTTCCCTGGATTTCTGGATAGCTGAACTTGTTCCATTCTGCAAAGGCGGGAACGGTTGCGATTGATATCGAAAACACGCCAATTACTAAAATTACTGCAATTGTGATTTTGGCCGATTGCCTCATAATCTAACGGTTTTTGTGTTCTATAAAAAATAGCGCTATGATTTGTTCATGGTGCCTAGAGACTAGCATAGCGATCAAACTTATCTAAAACTAGGATTAGGAATATTATGAGCCAACCTTATGACGACTCGACACAAAAAGAATGGAAGGAAAGAAAAGGAAAAATCGAAAACTATTATCGTGAAATGGGTCAAATAGGTACGCCCAATAATGAAAAAATCAGCTCAATTATCGTTGCAAAATCAGGAGATAAACTGATTGTCCAATTTGCTGATGGTGATGGAATACTCTATGAAATAATTGAGGATCTGGTAAGTCCTTTGAGAATGATTAAGACCTTGTCACATGCTGAGATTGAAAAATTTAAAAATTTGACAAAATGATTGCTAGGATTCCTTCCGTTTTTTCCTACCAATCATAAAGATAATCCAGCCGCCGGCAAGAAAGGCGACACATAAAACAGCAATTAATTCGTTCATGATATTATCTCTAAAATTTCAGAATAAAAAATACTATTGTTGCAATGATTAGTACAATTGTCGCAACGTAATACGTACGAATTGGATTTATTTTATCCATTATACGAGTATGTTTTAGGCTCTTTTATGGTTTGGAAAACATTCATTGCAGTAGACTGGTTTGTCTTGTCTTGGCTCGAATGGAACTTCACAATCCTTACCGCAGTCTCCGCAGGTCGCTTTGTGCATTTCTCGTGGTTCTCTTCTATATGACATGTTATTGCTTCTATTTTCTACCTTTTAGACCGTTAATTATACCTATGCTGCAAAGCAAAACTTTGCACTAAGCCAGAAAGTAAAAAACACAATATTATCTATAAGAATAGATTCTTTGAGCTATGAAAAAAACAACTAAAAGGAAAATTATAACTCTTGCTTGTTTTATGGTTGCCATCATTTTTTTCTTTGAAGTAATTTGGTGATTTACAGAATTATCTGGAAATCAGCCAAAATGGTACAACGATCAGACTTAACACGAAGATCGTGTATATTATACCATGAAAAATGGAGAATTGGAAAGCAACACATTTCTTAACGCCAATTATCGAAAGATTTGTCCTGTTTGCAAAAAACACATGAGAGAACATAGCAGAGAAGATTACAAAAATTGCATGGAGGTTATGAGTGATGAGATTAAGGCATTGCCAAAATCTGAAAAATCGCAAGAAATAGAATGTCATCTTTGCGTAAAGGGTACACCACATCATCACGATAAACCGTCAACTTGCTACCTCTGTATAAAAAATGGAAAAACTCTCCAATTTTCTGATATTGAAAAATACAAAAAACATCTAAAAACTGAACACTTCCTATAGTTATAATAAAATGACTAGCGAATCTGAAAGAATCAGCAAGATTAGAAATTACATAGATGCCACCATCGCCGAGATAGATGGTCATACGGAGAAGATGGAGGAATTGTTCAAAGCGGACAAGTCGGGCAAGGACAAAATACTGTATGAAATCATTATCAACTCGTATGAACGTCATAGGAATACGCTAAAACGGATTCAAAAAATGTTAGAGGGGAAGAGGGTAGAAAGCGGTCTTTATACGCTCAGCACCAAATCAGAAATGGATATGATTAAAGATAGGCTTGAAAAATTGAAACATGATGTCTGATTCAATCGCTTCTGAACTGTTGCAGAAATGGGTTAGTACTGTAAAGAGTGGAGACCCAAAGCAGGTTGTAAATCTTTACCGAGATGATGGTATTCTTCTAGGAACATTTTCTAACAAAGAAAGGGTTGGTCATGAATTGATCATCGAGTATTTTGAGAATTTGCTAAAATCCTCGGTTGATGTTCAGATCGTATCGGAGAATCCTCATGTTTTTGGGTCAAACGCTGTAAATTCCGGTCATTACAACTTTGTGAGAGACGGCAAGACAATCAATGCAAGATTCTCATTTGTTTACCACAAGGATGATGAATGGAAAATTATCTCACATCATTCTTCAGTAATACCTGAATCTGGCTAGATTATACTTAAAGGGACAAAATACTTTATTTTGGTATGGGACTATTTGGAAAATCCAAAGAGCAGAAAATCGCCGAATTTAAAGAAAAACAATCCATACTAAATGGTAAGGAGCTTAAGAAACTTCTCACTATGTTTAAAGAAAATCGTGACGAAATAGAAAAGCGCACGGGAAAGAGACCTGATATAGACGACACGACAAAGATGTTCATGCAAAAAATTCTAAACGTTTGGTTATCTGAAGGGAAAGATATTGATGACGAAAAGTTTTGGAATGCAGTTGACTATAACAAACAGTTTGATCACCCGGTTGAATATTACGAAAGGCAAAGATGAAATTTTATATTCAAAGTCAAATGATGGTTAGAAGGCAAAATGAGACAACATGAGATAAACAAGATAAAAAAGACAAAACAAAAACGTCGCGAGTCAGCTAAAACTAGTGAAATGAAAGGTCCGTGGACTGAAAGGAGACGAAAGGGAAAGGGTAGGAATAAAAAATGAATACAATATGCCCAAAATGTAAGAGAGACCTGAAACTCCACACCAGAAAGGAATTACTAAAATGTTCCATGAAATATTGGGTTTCTGATTGGAAAAAAGACTGAAAATATCACTCCACGCCTAGGCACTATATAGAATTTGTAGATCGCATCTATATACTACATATGCGTAGTATTATCAAGCGTGTTGAGGGTAACGCCGGGCTGATTCTAGAATAAATGCCCAAGAAAAAACCCTATGAAACCTTGATGGCAGGATTTTTCTGCCGTCAAAAGGTGGTATTTCTTTGAAACATTCATCTATTCAACTATCTTTGGTCAATTGTGCTAAACCGCATAATTCTCTTTTTTGTTTTTATGACTATTTTTTCAGTGTCTTTTGCGGTAGGTGCAGAGATTCAGGTTTCTGAGGAGGAGAGTAATATCCTCTTAGAAGAATTTGAGGCCTTAATTGAAGATATAGATGCGGTAGGAATATTCGTACATAACGTATCGTTAGCTCTACCAATGTTCATCCCAGGATTGGGGGTTGCTTGGGGCGCATTCTCAGCATTTTCTACGGGGATGGCATTCTCAGTTTTACAGGATGCACATCCAGTTTTGGAAAACATACCAGCACTAACCATAATATTCATGTCACCATTTGGACTGATGGAAATAGCTGCGTATTCTATAGCAATGTCCAGGAGCTATATTCTACTCCACAAAATAATAAAAAAAAATCCAATTCGTGGTGACATACGTGTTACCATAATTGAAGTTGGGATACTAGTTGGTTTATTATTGGCAGGTGGCTTCATTGAATATTTTTTAATTGAAAATATACCAACTAGTACTCCTAAAATTTAGCAATTATTTTATGAGCTTCGTAGTATGACGATATAGATCATGTAGACCCTTACCATCTAATTCTTCTTCAAGTTTTGTTCCAGTTTCATGATAATAGCGATGTTCTACCTCCTTTAGTTTTTCTGACACGTCGTGATTTTTTGACATTCGCTTGAGCTTCTTCCATTCAACCACAAGTTTTCTTTTCTCAGATTTTTTCATTTTAATCGTCACGCAATCGCTTTGCAACCATAAAAGCAGCTATTCCACCGACGATCGCCGCTAGGATAATAAACTCTGTAAAATAACCACCGTCCATTCTAACCAGAGTTTATCTTATTTCTTAAAAAGTATGTATATTTTGATCCCGACAAGTGCTCCTATTCCACAAATCGCGGAAATTATCATCAGTAACATCGAAAGATCAGTATTCATCAGCTTACTTTTTCATACCAATTAAAAAAATTGTATAATTAGGAGTTTGCTACTATATTTTTTATGAATTGTGATAAATGTAAGGATTGGCATAAAAATTTAGATTTTAAGGCAGAAAAATACGCAAAAAACTTTCCGCTAACAAAAAATCCTTTCAAAAAATGGCATGTTAACTGTAGATGCTCTTGTCACAAAAGTGCTTAGTAGTCAATTTTTGTGATTCTTACATTACTACCCTTTGATTCAAGAAAGTGACCCAGAAAATTCTTTAACTGTTCGCTTATTCTAAACCCAGCAGCATTTTCCATCATACCAGTATTTTCTATAATGGATGCCATTTCTGTACTCAGTTCAAGATTGAAAAAAGTCCAACCAGCTTTTGCAAACGGTTCCTTAATTTCAAAACCATTTTTTATCTTACAATTAGATTCAAGTTCATTCATAGCTTTTTTCACTAAGATGATTTCTTCGTCATATTTTCTGGTACTTAGTTGGAATAACGGTTTCAATCTGAAAGACTAAGGCAAAGTTACAATAAAAATTATGTCAAGAAACTAGGCAAAAAATTATGTGGCAAAAATCAAGAGTTGATATCCAACGAGTTTTACAGACCTATTCTTCATCTTCTTCATTAATGTCAGAGGTACTTTTGTTAGGTCTAATTGGGATGTAGATTTTTGTCAAACTTGAATTATAATTAAAAAACTATTGGATAGGAAGCAAGGTTATCAAAGTTTGTCTATTTTGTTAGATTGTATGAATCGTCTTTGAATTGACAAATCCTATTAGTTTTTTTATATAAGATCTGGAATCCTAACTAATCTTACATTCAGATGAAATAGATCTTGTCGTCGTATAATAAACAATGCATAAGAGAGCAATAGAGCCTATACGAAGTGGAATCTCATAATTTGTTAAGAATGCAGTTGCAGTTCCAGCTACTGTTCCAAATGTTGAGATTATGGAAAACCCAATTGGCCCACAACTGCAAATTCCAGCTGATGCCCCAATTATGGAACCGATGATACTTCCACCCATTTTGGATGTACTTTTCGATTGCCGACATTAGAGAAACACCAAGTATCAACACAAAGCTAAATGAACTTGCCTCTGTTATATGGAATATAAAGAACGGTTCAGTGAAAATAAATTCAGATAATATGGACAGTGGTATCAGCATACTAACAAATATCGTTGCAGCAAGAATTGAATATAGATAATTTGAGAATACAGTCTTAAGGTTGTTCAATATGAACAGCTGATACAAGTGGGTTTATCACTTTTAAAAAAGTAGAGTATGGTTGTGGTCCTTCAATTTTTTTTGTAACGCCATCAGGTGTAATTATAATGAACGTTGGTGTTCCTCCTGCTCCCTGTTTTACAGCTTCATCATAATTAGCTTTCACGCGTTTGCTATACTTTGATGCATCCATGCAATTACTAAATTCCTCCAAGTTCATCTCCAAGTTAAATGCAAAAGCAACTAGTCTGTCCTTGCTAGCCCATCCATTATCAATTTCTTCTTGAAAGTTGTAAAGTATGTTATGATAATCCCAATATTTTCCCTGGTCTTCTGCACAGTAAGTTGCTTGTGCAGCAGCATTAGAATCACGCCCTAAAAACGGTAGATCTACAAAGACAAGCTTTGCTTTTCCCGTTTCAATATAATTGTCAATTATGTCGGCGCGAGTATTATGGAACCAATGATAGCAAGCCTCACACTGGTAATCTCCAAATTCTACTATTGTGATAGGTGCATTTTCTGAACCTAATATAGGAGAACCATTTTTGAGATTTATATCTTGAATCTTTTGGGACATATTCGGTTTATATTGTTGCATTTCAAGCAGAGTGGAATAATATGTTGAAGACGCGATACCCACAACTGCAAGCAAAACAACAAATGCGATTATAATTGCAAATTTTTTATTCATTTTAGGTTAGATGATTAGCGAGAATAAAAAAGCTATGTAAGTTGTTCTAGTATTTATCATGATTAAAGATATTTTTAATTTTTTTAACAGCAAGATCAATAGGGCATATCTCACAGTGATTACCATGTTGTCTTTGAAAGTGTATTTCAAGCCCTTCCTGTGTTAGAAATGAGGCACTGCATTCACCACAATTTTTTTTAATCTGTGAATCCTCAGTTTTAGACATAATTACATAATTGGTTTTATGAATATAAAGAGTCGGCATGTGTTTAATTCTCAGAAACATAGCAATTTTGGCTATAAATAATGAATTTTAACATGGTTGTTATGTTCAACCTCGTATTGAGTAACATGTCCACAATGTGTACATGAAAACATCTGGTCAGTGGACTTTGCAACACGCTCAATTTTTTTCCCAGAAATTGACTTGATTGTAATGTTGTTATTATTAGAGATCACACCAAAGTTTCGTTTTTCCCCTATTGATTCCAGAAATTCCTTAATTGATGCAATAACTTCAGCATGGTTGATAGGCTCATCATCAACAATAGGGGCAAGTACAAATTTGTGTAATTTTATTGCTGGTATTGCAGCAATTTGATCTGAAACATATATGGCTAATTCATTAAGTATGGGCTCTACGTCTTTACAATCTATTGTGATCATATAATTTTGCCCTAACGACAGCTTCATTTATTTTTGCCGTTAAATGATATAATTTCAGTTATCTATAGTCAACATTTTTTCCATCAAAGAAGATATTTTCTATGGGTTCTTTAGGATTCATAGTGAAAATTGATTCAAATTTTTCTAGTTCCGAGATAAGAAAAACAATTGAAACAAAGTGGCAAGAATATTTATCAAGATATGGGAATCTCTTTGCGTCAGATTCTCTTAACGGTTCTAGTCCTCCATCAGTCTTTGTTGGTTCATATGGCTATCCAAAAGTAGGCATTGGTCCTATGGTACCACCTATACATGGAGATACAACTTTACTTGACAGTCCTGAACGTTGGCTTGGAAAAAATCTAGAAGAGATTGTAAATTTTAGATTAAACCTTGTTAGGGGAATACAAAAAATGTCTGTACAGGATACGCAAGGCAGATTTATTGAAAGTTTACACGAGGTTGCTATGTCTTCACGCCCAATTGAATCTGATTTACAATTCCAAAAAACTACAGTGCCAATTACAACAATTGACGGAGAAAGTGCACCATTTGGACCTGTAGGTGAGATCAAGTCAGCTAAATTTTCTAGTACTAGATCTGAAAAATCAATCGAGTGTGTATATTATGATCATGATCTTATGGCTCATGATGCTGTATTAGTATTGTACAATAAGGGTATTGAGATTTCAAAGATTCAAAAATGTTTTAGCGTTGGAATGCTTGGGAAAAAAAGAAAGCTTGTCCCAACAAAATGGAGTATTACAGCTACTGATGATATAATATCAAAGTCACTCGTTTTACAAATTCTGGACTTTAGTTTGATTGATTCATGCCGTGTTTTTTCTCATGATCACCTTGGTAACATGTTTTCAGTTATTCTATTTCCTCACAGATGGGTTTATGAAATGCAAGAAGCATGGCATGATGGAAATAAGATAGGCTTTGGTTCTGATAGTGAGGATGCAAATGGTATAGAACATCCACCTGCAATAGCTGGTGCATATTTTGCAGCAAAGCTTGGGGTTGCAGAATATCTTGTAGAGAAAAAACTACAAGCATCAGTTCTTGTATTGCGTGAAATTAGACCTGAATATGCTGTACCTGTTGGTGTTTGGCAGATTAGAGAAGCAATACGTGCTGCAATGCAAAAAATACCATATATTGCGCAAAACTTTGATGATGCTGTCAGTTTTGCGTCACACAGGATGAGCGTTAGTAAAACTGAATGGCTTTCTAGAGGTAGACTGCTTCATATGTTAAAGCAAAAATCAATCCCTGATTTTTTTTAAAATTACCATGAGATATTGTTAATTCTATAGCGTATTTATTGAACATTTTTAGATTTACAATATTGCATAAAAATACAATTCTTGCCATGCTGCTTATCGCGAGCCCAATTCTATTTGTGCTTGTTGCATATCCGGATAGTTTTAGTATGAGCTGGAATCAGGGTCGCGGCGGATTTTTATTTGGACTTGCATTCATTGTGGCAGAGATAGTGGGAATAAAATTTGTGGTTTCAAAAAACCGTCTTGTTTTTGGAATTCCATTGGTTATTACAACAGTGATTTACTTTATAGTATTAGATTTTGGACTGCATGATTACATAATTAATGCTGCGCCTGCGTTTAATGTTGTAGGTTGTTCCATAGGAGATCCTCATGGTTGTATATACTCATGGGGTTGGTTATGGGATTTT
>LUMD01001379.1_pt1 | contig 12009 bp, 9 predicted proteins | sample 729651 | NCBI WGS metagenome assembly LUMD01 (sample SAMN03860272, study PRJNA289734) | marine metagenome | biome: seawater column; feature: ocean; material: water; isolation source: Red Sea water column Station 34 - depth 258m | place: Saudi Arabia: Red Sea | collected 2011-10-15 | depth 258 m | reverse complement strand
TTGTAGGTCCATCCGGATGTGGAAAATCTACCCTATTGAGAATCATAGCAGGGTTGGAGAATCAATCTACAGGTGACGTAGAAATAGATGGTAATGTCGTAAATAAAACCAGGGCCAGTGAGCGTGATTTAGCCATGGTTTTTCAATCTTATGCTCTATACCCTCATCTGACAGTTCAGCAGAACTTGATGGTACCTCTAAAACTACGTCGATTGTCTTTTTTGGAACGCTTCCCGATAATTGGATGGTTTATGCCCAACCGTAGTTCCAAGTTAGATGAGATAGTGAGCAAGGTCCAAGCTGCATCAGAAACTCTTCAAATAACACACCTTTTGGACCGTAAACCAGGTCAGCTTTCTGGAGGCCAGCAGCAAAGGGTAGCAGTAGGAAGAGCAATGGTCAGAGAACCTGTAGCTTTCCTGATGGATGAACCACTTTCCAATTTAGATGCAGGACTGAGAGTTCATATGCGTGCAGAAATTTCAGAATTGCACCGAGATCTCAAAACGACATTTATCTATGTTACTCATGATCAGGCGGAAGCTTTAACCATGTCTGATCGAATGGCTGTCATGATGGACGGAGAAATACTCCAACTTGATACCCCACATGAAATTTATAACAACCCTTCAACTATCAGGGTAGCTGAATTTGTTGGAAGCCCTAAAATAAATATTCTAAAGGGAGAATGTGATGAAAAAGGTAATTTAAACTGTTTCGGTACTAAAATAACCGACTCCATTAAACTTGCCCAAAAAGGGAATGTTTCCGTAGGAATAAGACCTGAACACATGCAACTGGTTTCATCAAAGGATAAGAATGTCATTAAAGGGAAAATTGTTTATAGAGAAAATCTGGGATCTGATATTTTCCTTCACCTAACTGTTAATAAAGGAGAACAAAAAATAATTGTAAGAAGTGAGCCCAGCAACGTTATTAATACCGCAGTTGGTGATCAAGTTATGATTGGATGGGATGAGCAAAAAGTTATGGCGTTTGATGTTGATGGTGAAAACATCACAATGCAATAATATTTAACTTAGATACTGAAAAAATAATGACAAAATCTCGATCTCACATTTGGTTCGTTAGTCCAGCCGTATTACTTATGGTTGTGATCCTGATTTTGCCGGTATTTGTTGCAGGAACATTTTCTTTTACCGACTACAATTTAGGAAGTCAGGACTTTAGGTGGATTGGATGGAAGAATTATGAGTCACTGGGTAAATTCTCCAGTTACAAAAAGATGTTCACAGCATCTTTAACCTATGTAGTTATAGTAGTACCTGTTTCAGTACTTCTAGGATTAGGCTCTGCAATGCTTATCTCTTCATTAAGTTTTGGAGGAGAATTCTACAAAACTGTTTTCTTTTTGCCTGTCATGGCAACCCTATTAGCAATGGCATATGCTTGGGAATTTACCCTTGATCCAGTCATAGGAGTTATAAATAAATTTCTTGATGATGGTTGTAGTGTTGGATGGTTTTATAAATTTTTTACAGGATCATGGCTTGGAATAAATCCTACTGAAAGTTGGTATGGAGGACTCTGTAATGATCGAATGCCTAATTGGCTGGGTAACAAAAAGTATGCGTTGGGTTCTATTTCATTTATAGGGATATGGCAGGCATTTGGTTTCAATATGGTCCTTTATTTGGCAGGTTTAACTTCAGTACCACGAGAATTATACGCTTCAGCTGAGATGGATGGTGCAAATTCTACATGGGAGAAGTTTAAACTTGTTACTTGGCCAATGTTGGGGCCTACTCATGTATTCGTAGTTACAATAACATCAATTCGTTCATTTCAAGTCTTTGATACTGTTGAAGCACTTACCAGGGGAGGACCTAGCAAGTCTACATATATGATGGTTTATGCAATGTTCGAAAAAGGGGTAAAACAAAATCTAATTGGTATGGGATCAGCTCTAACCATAGTTTTTCTTGGCTTTGTTCTTATACTTACTCTAACGCAAGTTTATTTCATTAACAGGAAAGTACATTATTCATGAATAAACGAACTAATTTGGGGTCAGAGGTTGGGAAACATATTATTTTAATTATAGGCGCATTAGTTGTTATATTACCATTCTACTTGATGTTATCATTTTCATTCAAATCACCTGCAGAAATACAAAGTATTTCAGGCGGTTTTTTCGGTGCACAAGAGATGATGACAGATCGCAAATGTTTAAAGGCTGAGAGGTCTGAAGAAGAATGTACCATGCTCCCAATAGTATATAACTACACAGCAGCTTTCAAAGAAGCACCTTTATTACGATACCTTTTGAACGGTGTAATAGTAACTTTATCTATTTTTGCAATTCAGGTTATTATTGCTCTTCCTTGCGCATACGCTTTAGCAAAACTAAATTTTTGGGGCAGAGATGTTGTTTTTGGATTGGTAATTTTTTGTCTTCTAATTCCCGTACATGCGATAGCTCTTCCTTTATATCTAATGCTGGCTAAGTTTGGTTTAACAAATACCTTTGCCTCTCTTGTTATTCCGTGGACTATATCTGTATTCGGAATTTTTTTAATGCGTCAGTTTTTCAAGACTGTACCTGATGATTTAATTAATGCTGCTCGAATGGATGGCATGAGTGAGTTCTCAATAGTATGGAAGGTTATGCTTCCAACTGCAATTCCTGCATTGCTTGCTTTTGCAATTTTTTCTGTGGTTGCTCACTGGAACGATTATTATTGGCCCAGAATTGTAATCACTGGCGATCAAGATCTTATGACACCTCCATTAGGACTTAGAATGTTTAAATCTGATATGGATGGTAATGAATACGGACCTATGATGGCCGCTGCAACTGTAATTGTTGCACCTTTAGTGGTTGCATTTTTATTGGCCCAACGCAGATTCATTGAAGGAATAACGCTTACAGGTATGAAATGACGGTGAGTTTATTCTAAGAGATCGGCTTCTCTTAGAGCTTTTCATCGTTTTGGGACTATAGAACTAGCGGAGCCCCGTTCTGTAGTCCATTGTTAACGGGGCTTCATGAGAAGGAGTTGATTTATGCAAATCAAATTTCTATTTTCTGCAGTTTTCGCGGCTTTGGTTCTTTTTGTATCATCTGCTGCTTCTGCTATAACAATTGAGGTTGGGTATCCATATTCTGCATTGTTTGATGTTACAATTAAAGACAACATTGTACCAATGTTCGAAAAAGCTCACCCTGGGATTAAGGTCAAGCTTCGTGCGACCTATGATAACTATGAAGATGCAGCCAACACTATTCTACGAGAATCTGTGGCCGGCAAACTACCTGATGTTACTTTCCAGGGATTGAATAGACAGGCCATGTTCGTTGAAAAAGGGATCGCTAAGTCATTTGAACCTTTTATAGCCAGAGAAGCTGATTTTGCTAAGGATGGCTATCACAAGGCGATGTTGGATCTAGGCACATTTAATGGTGAAGTATATGGATTACCTTTTTCAGTTTCTCTTCCTGTTGGTAACTACAACATGGATGCAATGAACAAAGCCGGTATAAAAAAATTACCTACCACTTGGGATGAAGTAGTTGATGCTTGCGATAAACTAAGGGCAGTTGGATATGACAACCCTCTTTTCTGGGGTTGGAATATTACTGGGAACTGGTTTTTCCAGGCACTTATGTGGAGTCAAGGAGAACCTATACTTAAAAATGGTAAGGTGAACTTTGATGGTCCTGCTGGCTTAAATGCTCTTAAAACCATGAAGAAATTGTTCCGAGGATGTAGAATGCAGAACCTTCAAGCTGGTGATGCTGCAAAGCCTTTTAATGCAGCCAAAGTAGCTATGTTCTTCTGGTCAACTTCAGCAGTGGGGGCGATTGAAAGAGCAAAAGGTGATTTTGTTTATAAAACATCCGAATATCCAGGAATGGGGAGACCTCCAATGGGATTACCTGCGGGTGGAAATTCAGTTATGATGGTTTCTACTGGAGACTCAAAAAGAGTTGATGCAGCGTGGAAGTTCGTAAAATTCTGTACATCAGGAGAAGGTGCTGCTGTTGTCGCAAAAACCACAGGATATATGCCTCCAAATAAAGCTGCTAATGAAATGCTGGGGGATTTTTACAAGGAAAATCCAAATAAACATACAGCAGTTCGACAAGCAGGTTTACTTAGAGATTGGATTGCTTATCCAGGCGATAACAGCTTGGCAATTACTCAAGTAATTTACGATGCTCTTGAATCTATTGTAACAGGAGATTCAGATGATATGGTAGCGCTTCAGCAGGAATTGGCTGAGGAGGTTGCATCTATGCTTCCTAATTGATGATAAATACTTATCATTTTGATTCTTAATATTAAATGGCCAGTCAGGGATTTTTACTTTGACTGGTCATTTATTTTTCTACAACAATTTAAAAATACATTCTAAGAAAGACCTCTGTTTCTTGAAATAAACTATTTTTTGCCCCGAAAACGGTGGAGCATAACTGATTATGAAGAAAACATAACAAAAGCCGGGGAAAATGCAGAATCAGACTTTCTTAATGCTATTCAAGAAGTAGTTGATGATCAGGTACAGGCAGGAATTGATATTCCCACAGATGGAGAGGTGCGCAGGGAAAATTACATCTATTACCAGTGTCGCAGAATTACAGGTATAGATTTTCATACTGTGACACACAAGAGTGTTAGGTCTGGTGCGTTCCAAGCTGATTTGCCCACAATTACTGGTCCTGTATCTCTTAGTAAACCAGTGTTAGGTCATGACTATCGCACAGCCCAGAAATTCTGTTCAAATCCTGTGAAGATAACAATACCTGGCCCCATGACAATTACTGATTCCATTGCTGACGATTACTATAATAATGATAAGAAACTGGGAATAGATCTTGGGAATGCTTTAAATTCTGAAATTTTGAATTTAGTTGAGGCAGGTTGCAAAAATATTCAGGTTGATGAGCCAGTTTTTGCCCGAAAACCGGAAAAAGCGTTAGAGTACGGAATTGAAAATCTTGAAAGATGTTTTGCTGGTGTACCTAAAAATGTCACCAAAATGGCTCATATGTGCTGCGGTTACCCGAATGCTTTAGATTCAGAGAACTACCTTAAAGCATCACCTTCTGCCTATTTTAGTATTGCTGAAGCTCTTGATGAATCTGATCTGGACGCAATTTCAATTGAAGATGCACATCGCCCCAATGATCTGAAGCTACTTGAAATCTTTAAAAAGACATCAGTTATCCTGGGTTTAATTGATGTGGCAAAAAGCAAATTGGAAGAGGTTGATCAAATAACAGATAGAATTCAAGAGTGTCTAAACCACATTGACCCTCACCGATTAATTGCTGCTCCAGATTGTGGCCTCGGGTTATTGAACAGACAACTCGCTATTGACAAGATGAAAAATCTTTGCAAAGCAGCACATTCAATTTAATTCAACCTGTTGCTATTTCATGAAAATTTGTGGAACCATGTATGAAGTTTCATAATTCTTAATTTTGTAATCCTTTTCTCATATATTCAAGCATATAGACAAAATTTTTTAAAGAATCTTAACATTGCCATTAGAATATTAAATCAGGCAAATTGGGCTGTTTTAGTTTAATGTTCTTTTTGCCTACTTATGTAAATAGGTCTTACTTCCAGTAATTATTTACCCACCCAAATTATCTTTCTGAAAGAAAATATTAATACAATTTCATTGTGCTTTCATCAGCATTAATTAAATGTAAATTAAGTAAGACTTCAAATCGGTAAGGTCTAGGAAGTTTTAATTCAAACAAATATTTCTAAACTGCTGTTTTTGTTGATTGATCTGATTAGTCAAATAGAGGAGTGAGAGATGGAGCGAGAAACGGGGTTCGAACCCGCGACCTCAACCTTGGCAAGGTTGCGCTCTACCAGCTGAGCTATTCTCGCACTTTAGGGAAAGTAATCTAATTTTATTTATCAAATGACAGATAGTCAATCTTATTTTCTCACTGGTAAACCACACTATCTGACCGTGTTACAATGCATGATCTTTGCACAACAAATAAGCTTGACCCAAATTATTAAGCTTGAAATTTTTCCACAACTCGGTTAATAATCAACATTTTAATTTTCTGGAATTTAAGCATAAGTTTTTCTGACAGAGCAAAGTACTGATGAAAACTAAAGCCATGCATATCAGATCAATATTGACATTGCTTCTCCTTAGTTCATTTGTCATGCAGGTGGAAGCAGCCTCCCCTGATTTCCAACCAGCTCCGCTTCGGAATCAGGAGATGCTGCTTGAAGCAAGCAGAAGCGGCATCCAGGAAGTTAAACTGGTTGCCCGGTCAAAAACTCAGTCTCAGAAAATTAACACGCCTCTTAAAAGAACTCTTTTCAGAAATAAATTCTGGAAAGTTGAAGGTAAGACCTTTGACATACCTGTCCGTTACAATTCAAAAGTCAAAAGAATAATCCGGAGGCTAACAACAAAGAAACGCAAGCAGCTTATCAAGGGACTGCGACGCTCAGGAAAATATATGCCGATGATGGTAAAAATGCTGCGTGAGGCAGGAATGCCTTTGGACCTGGTTTACATGGTACCTGCGGAAAGCAATTTCAATGTTCGTGCGCGTTCTAATAAAAGTGCAGTCGGATTATGGCAGTTCATTGCCTCAACTGGACGAATTTATGGTTTGAAAATTAACCGCTGGATTGATGAGCGGCGTGATCCTGTTTTGTCAACCAAAGCCGCGATCACATATCTTAAACATCTCTATGGGCTTTTCGGCGATTGGGAGCTGGCCATGGCCGCTTACAATACAGGCGAGGGTCGTGTAAAACGTGCGATTAAACTGGCAAAGAGGAAAGGACAAAAACAAAATTATTCGTCCCTTCGGCTGCCACGTGAAACCAGGAATTACGTGCCAGCCATCATGGCATTATCCGTTATTTACAAAAATTATGAGCGTTACGGTTTAGGTCATGTGCAAAAAATGCGGCCGATGGATGAGACCAAGGGAAGCTTATCTGTGGCTTTTTCACTTGAAGAAGTGGCACGTCGCTCAAAAATGTCATTCCGCACATTGCGTGACATGAACCCTGCTCTGTATCTCGGTGTACCCCCGATGACGCAGAAGAGTTATTCTTTCTATATTCCTCAACTGCATCACAAGGCCTTGCTGGCTTCCATGGAGCAAAACCCGAAACCGTCAAAACAATGGGGACGGTCATATAATACTCTGCTTGGCAATTCATCAAGAGTAACAAGAATACTTGAAAAATATGGGGCTCCGGTTTATTTCCGTGTTAAGTACGGTGATAATTTGTGGGACCTGGCAAGGAAACACAAAACTTCCGTACGGCGTCTGGCAAGATGGAACAGACTGAACTCCAAATCTGTGCTGCGTGTAAATCAGCGCCTTAAAACTTTTGTGCCTACCTGGCGTGTTTTTCAGGAAGTTGCCAGCAATTATAGTTATTCAAGTCCGAAATTAATTGCTCAGAGAATTCGTGTTCCAAGAGGAGGAACACTTTCTGAAATTGCCAGGAAATACCGGACGAGTGTCCGTAAATTGATGCGGTGGAACAAGCTCAAAAGTCCAAACTCAGTGCGGGCAGGCCAAAAACTGGTTGTAGGTTATCGCAATGCCTCAAAAGTTAAGTCTTCCGGGAAAGCCGGGGTGATTCGTGTGCCTAAAAACACCACTCTTTCACATCTGGCGTTGCGCTATAAAACTTCCGTTAAAAACCTGATGCGCTGGAATGGATTGACCAGTTCAAGGCAGTTAAGAGCAGGGATGAGATTTTATGTAAAACCTCCATCTAAAGCAGTAAGAAATTCTGGAAAAACTGTGCTTGCAAAAAACATTTCGAGAAAAGTGATAAAAGGGAAACACAGGGTTATCCGTGTTCGAAATGGCGATACTCTCTGGGGAATTGCCAAAATGTACCGTACTACTGTGAAAAAACTGGTTGCGCTTAATGAGCTGAAGTCCTCTAGTCATCTGCGTCCTAACCAGAAACTTATTGTGCCTTACCGTTCATAAAAGGTATCCCTGACTATTCTCTTTGTCAGTTCCTGCATTTAATCAAAATCAAGTCTGAATATATTTCATCAGGAAATACATTCTGTTGATAATCATTTATGACAATGTTTACTGAAGAAAATAAAAATCTGCTCATAGAAGCGCTTTCATACATTAAGCGCTTCAATGGTAAAATAGTGGTAGTTAAATATGGAGGTGCCGCCATGATCGAGGAGCATCTCAAACAAAAATTCGCCCAGGATATTGTCCTGCTTCAGTCCCTCGGGATGCTTCCAGTGATTGTCCATGGCGGCGGGCCGGAAGTTTCAAAAGCAATGGAACAATTAGGACAGGAAGTCTCGTTCATCGACGGGCTGAGAGTTACAAGCTCAGAAAATCTCAAAGTAGCAGAAATGGTGCTTTCCGGAACAATCAACAAAGAAATAATTGCGCACATTAACACTTTCGGAGGAAAAGCTGTTGGAGTCAGCGGTAAGGACGGTCATTTAATTGAGGCTGGAAAAAAGAACCATGAAGGCGGAATTGATCTGGGATTCGTTGGGGAAATAAAAAAAGTAAATCCGGAACTGCTGATGGTCTTGCTCAAGCAGGGTTTTCTTCCAGTTGTTTCACCGATCGGACTCGGCAAAGACGGTGTTACCTACAACATTAATGCTGATACAACCGCCTCCCGAATTGCAGTCTCTCTGGGTGCATACAAAATAATCTTCATGACAGATGTAGAAGGAGTTCTTGAAAAAGGTAAATTATGTGCTCAGCTTACATCAAGCGAAGTAGAAAAAATGATCGAGAACAAGGTTATTACTGGAGGAATGTCACCCAAAGTAGACGCTGGTCTCTACTGTGTTAAAAACGGGGTTGAATCTGCTCAAATTATCAATGGTACTGAACCTCACTCCGTAATAGCTGAACTATTTACTGACCAGGGCATAGGTACCAAAATAGTCCTTTAAAGTCTCACCTGCGTAATTCGCTTTCTTCAATATTAATTCGTCCATATCCAGTTTAGCCGAGTACCAGTTAATTCCTAATCGGACAAACTAACTGGAAAAAAGTTTTCCTACAACTGCCGCAAAGTCAGGTTTTTCACATTTTTTCATCTATGTGGTATGATGTTATTTATGTTTACTTACCAAAATGGCAGCATGAAAGAAAACACTGCAGGCGGCATCTCAACTTCATCAATGGCACCTTATCTGGAAGAGCTTGAGGAATTGCTGGGCGAGCGCCTCTCTTTATCCGAATCAGTGCGTGAGCAGCACGGACATGACGAATCGTTTCATGCATCTGTTCCTCCGGAGGCAGTGGCATACGCCCAAAGCAATCAGGAAGTTGCTGAGATCGTAAAAATTTGCGTCCGGAACAAAAAACCCATCATTCCGTACGGCACCGGAACTTCCCTGGAGGGACATGTTGCTGCTCTGCAGGGTGGTGTGTGCATCAATATTTCTGAAATGAACAAGGTACTTGAAGTTAATGCAACTGAACCAACACTTGCGCAACTCAGGACTCTTTTTCCCCATCGACCCGGGAGCTGACGCCTCATTGGGAGGAATGACCGCAACTCGCGCATCAGGAACAAATGCAGTACGCTATGGCACCATGCGCGAAAACGTGCTTGGACTGACTGTGGTAACCGCAGAAGGAAAGATAATTCGTACCGGAACACGGGCCAGAAAATCTTCAGCCGGCTATGATTTGACGAGGTTGTTTGTAGGTTCGGAAGGTACACTGGGAATTATCACTGAAATACAGCTGCGACTTTATGGTATCCCTGAAGCAATTTCTGCCGCTGTCTGCTCTTTTGATACTTTGGAGGGGGCAGTAAAAACAACCATATCTACTATACAGATGGGAATTCCTGTAGCACGAATAGAGCTGCTGGATGAAGTGCAGGTTGATGCGATAAATCAGTACTCAGATTTTAATTACCCCCTCAAACCGACCTTATTTTTTGAGTTTCACGGCACAGAAGCCTGGGTGCAGGAACAGTCTGAAATGGTGAAAGAAATTTCTTCCGAAGAAGGTGGAAGCGACTTTCAATGGTCTTCGCGTGAACAGGAACGGCAGAAACTCTGGGAGGCGCGTCACAATGCTTATTATGCTGCGCTGGCTATGCGTCCGGGTACAAAAGGGTGGCCTACAGATGTCTGTGTGCCTATTTCCCGTCTGGCTGAATGTATTCTGGAAACACGTCAGGATATTGATCAGCAGGGTCTTACCGTGCCGATAGTTGGACATGTGGGAGACGGAAACTTTCACCTGCTGTTTATGATTGATCCTGAAAATGAAGAAGAAGACTTGAACCGGTATCAGCCTTTGAATGACCGGCTAGTTGAGCGCACTTTACGTATGGGAGGAACCTGCACAGGGGAACACGGTATTGGTTCCGGAAAATTAAAATATATGCATGCCGAACATGGAGAATCCTTGGAACTGATGCGCAAGATAAAACAGGCCTATGATCCGGACAACCTGATGAATCCCGGGAAGGTTATTCCAGCACTTTAGATTTTCATCCGCATGAATTATTTTTCCTGAAAATAATTCATTAGTATTTGAGTGATTTTCTGCCTCTCTTTCGGTAAATTATTCCAAAATTGATTTAATTTATTCAGCATTAGTTTTTTTAGCTGAATGCCTCCACTTTAAAAAAATCGAACAATGGACTTAATTATCAGAAACGCAAATCTTCCTGATGGAAGGAAAGGATTTGATATCGGCATTAAGGATGCAAAAATAGCCACGATTGAAACATCACTGCCTTCAAAAGCAAATGAGGAAATCGACGCTTCCGGATATCTGGCAAGTCCTCCCTTTGTGGATGCACATTTTCACATGGATGCCACCCTCAGCATTGGACAGCCCCGCCTTAACCAGTCCGGAACACTGCTGGAAGGCATAGAATTATGGGGGGAACTGAAACCACACCTGACAGTTGAAGCAATTAAGGAAAGGGCTCTCAGGTATTGCGATATGGCTGTTGCAAGAGGTCTGCTGGCCATTCGCAGCCATGTGGATATTTGTGATCCAAGATTGCTGGCTGTGGATGCTCTTCTGGAAGTAAAAAAAGAAGTCGCACATTATCTTGATCTACAGCTGGTTGCTTTTCCGCAGGACGGATTTTTTCGCAGCCCGGATGCAGCTATACTCCTGGAAACTGCGCTTGACCGGGGCGTGGAAGTAGTGGGAGGAATTCCACACTTTGAGCGCACAATGGAAGATGGTAAGGAATCAGTGGAAGCATTGTGCAGAATTGCTGCGGAGCGTGGCTTGCGTGTTGATATGCATTGTGACGAAAGCGACGACCCTAACTCACGTCACATTGAAACTCTAACGGCAGAAACTGTACGTCACGGTTTACAGGGCAGGGTTACCGGCTCCCACCTTACTTCAATGCACTCGATGGACAATTACTATGTCAGTAAGCTGCTGCCCTTAATGTCTGAAGCCGAAATGAATGTGGTTTCAAATCCATTGATCAATATTACCATTCAGGGGCGTCATGATACTTATCCAAAACGCAGAGGAATGACCCGTGTTCCGGAAATGATGAAGACTGGACTGAATGTGGCCTTTGGCCATGACTGCGTGATGGACCCATGGTACTCACTGGGTTCTGCAGATATGCTTGAGGCTGCCAGCATGGGACTGCACGTTGGACAAATGACAGGTGTGGAAGAAATGAAATCATGTTTCCGGGCAGTCACTGAATTTCCAGCAAAGATCATGGGCCTGGAAGGCTACGGACTCGAAAAAGGCTGTAACGCTGATATAGTAATTTTACAGGCAGCAGACCCAATCGAGGCACTCAGGCTAAAGCCAAACAGGCTGTTTGTAATCCGGCGCGGAAAAATCATCGCGCGTTCTCAGCCTCTTCAATCTGAACTGGAATTGCCTGGCCGTCCAAAATTAGTAAATTTCTCAGAAATATTAAAAAAATATTGACAAATTATATAATAATATTAATATTCTTTTTGTTGGAAACTAGTGCAATTTATTGTAACCGTTTTCTTGTTGGTCGTTCAACAAGAGAA